>Ga0307508_10003017_pt1 | contig 17344 bp, 22 predicted proteins | sample 9_EM_MG_FD_203089 | JGI IMG/M metagenome (GOLD analysis project Ga0307508, IMG submission 203089) | Populus trichocarpa ectomycorrhiza microbial communities from riparian zone in the Pacific Northwest, United States - 9_EM | ecosystem: Host-associated > Plants > Roots > Unclassified | place... | reverse complement strand
GGCCGTCTCACCGACTCCCGCCCACCCGACCCGCGAAGGAACCCCATGCACAGCCTGCTCGCCAGCCCGTTCCTGGGGCAGTACCTCATCCTGCGCCCTGGCCAGGCCCAGGGTGTCCAGATCCACAGTCGAGCTACGAGGAACTACCTACCGCCGCCGAAGGGCGGTAACCCCGTTGCGGGGCAACGAAGACGGTAATGGGGGACCCTGCCGGAAGGCAGCCTGTCCGCCGAGGTGCTCACTCACGTTCCGTCCGTCGACGGCGACGCTGTACGAGCGGCTGTCGAAGCGCAGTTGGAAGCGGTTTGGCGTCGTCATCGGCGGAGCTTAGGGCGCTTCGTCGACCCCATCCACCTGTGTATCGGCGCCGCCCTTGCCTCGCTGACGGCCGGAGGTGGCGGGACCGCCGAGTGGCGGCGGAGGATGAGGTGGTGGTGGACCCACGTGGCCGACCCGCTGCTGGTCGAAGAGTCTGACCAGTTTCCGGTTCCTTTCGTACCAACTTCTCGTCCACCGCGGGATCAGCGCAGTCGTTACGGCCAGGAGGACGTCCAACAGCCCAATGCCCAGGACGGCAGTCAGGGCGTGACGCCCCACCCACGCGAGTACGAAGCACCCCAGACTGAGCAGGGTGACCAGGACGACCAGACCCCTCACCCCGTTGCTCTCGTAGGCAGCGAGGTCCTGACGTGTCGACGTCATCTCAAAGGCCGTCACAGGCCGGACGGCCCCGGGCTGCGGTCCGGGGGCTTCCCACACAGGCAGAGCGGACCACCTGCGCGCAACCGTTCCTGAGTCTGCTGAGCGCGTCGGCGGGCCAGCGGTGCGTCGTTCCGCACGTAGATCAGGCGCATCGCGCTCTTGCCTGGCAGCTCCGTTGCCCGGAGGTCGTAGCCGCATTTGGAGGCGATCGCCGTGATCATGTGGCTGTTCAGGGCTTCGAAGCCGCCGAGCAGGAACTCGGTGCCACCCCGGCCGTCGAAACGGGCGAGGATCTCTTCGTCCCTCATGAACCGCCCCTCTTCATGAACCGTCCCTCTTCAACTTGCGCCGCGAGGGTGTCGCCGTCCCCGGGGCGCCAACGGCCAGGCCGACGTTGCCAGTCAGGACGCAGCAGGCGGTGGCGACCGTAGGCCATACCCGGCGGCCGGGACTCGGTGGCGGGCGCTCAATCGTGCGGGACTTCCTCGATCACGGTCTCCTTGAAGCGCCACGAGCCCCGGTTGCCCGCCGCCTCCGCACGCAGGCCCATCTCCCAGGCGATCCGGGCCGCCCGTTGCTGCGTCACGTCGGGGTACTCCTCGGGGGGCACCTTGATGTAGCCGCGCCTGTCGGCCGGGTACGTGCGCAGCGTCTCGCGCAGCTTCTCTTCCTGCTCTTCCTGCGTGGTGTGGTTGCCGGTGACGGTCTTGTACGCCTTCCGTATGGTGCCCGGCCCCTTACGTTCGTCCCGCCGCCTCGCGGTGTCCGATCCTCGCCAGGTCATCCAGCCGACTGAGCCGAGCGCGGCGAGCGCGAACGCCCCTGAACCGAGCGCGTCACCCGTGGCGTCCGCCTGGCCCGGTGTCTGGGGCCGGAGTTCACCGTCGGGGTCCTCGATCACGGTGATGGACTGCCCGACGTGGAACCGGTCGGAGGTGGCTTTCAAAGCAGGGCCCGGGACTTTGGTGCCGTCCTGATGCTCCAACTCGTAGTTGTAGTCACGGGCCTTGCGCCCCTGCGCCGGGTCGCGCCACTCCCTCACGACCGTCGCGGTGATTTTCTCGCCCCGCTGCTGAAGCGTGAGATTGTCACGGGCCACGTGAGCGACGTACACGGACATCACAGATGTGCCGACGATGAACAGCATCGCGTAGGTGCTGGACTCCTTGGCGCCCAGCTTCCGGATCAGCGCGACGAGAAGTACTGCGTGCACGATCCACAAGGGGACCAGGAGAAGCGGTCCGAAGTCGTCCGCCAAGAGGAACATCCCCGCGATCACGGCGAGCACGTAGATCCCGATGGCGGCGGCCAGCAGAACGGGGTACCGGGTGCGCCTCTCCCGCGCCTCGTCCGCTGCGGTTGCGATGCCGCTCATGTCTGTTTCTCCGTTCCTCCGCCATCTGGTCCGCCGGCATCCGGGGTGGTCTCCCCGCGCGGTTCGTCCGCCGAGACCGACTTCATGATGCCGCTGAGGACATCGAGGTACTCGGCCCAGTGTTCGATGTCCTCGGTCATGAAGACGAACAGGGCCGACCCGGGTCCGGTCTTCAACGGCACGCAGAACTGCACCTGCCGGACCGTGGCGGGTACGGGTTCATCCAGGCCGAAGAGTACGCCGGGGATCTGCAGGTCCTGATCCCGTATACAGAGCGCTGCGATGCCGTACGGCAGCATGACCAGCCCGACCTCGGCGTCGGGGTACAGCTCGCGCCATTGGGTGGCCGTGCGCTTCGCTGAACCCTGCCTGTCCTGGCTCTCCGGTCCGATGTCAGGCTTTTCGACGATCACAGAGAGGGTGCCCTGGGACAGCTCGTCGCCGGGCATTCGCAGCAGGCAGCTCGACACGTGCTCGGCGCCGGCCGCGATCATCGTCTGGAGGATGTACTCGCCCGATATGACGAGGCTGAGCTTCTGCTCCGGCGTGGCGCCGGCGAAGAGCGAGTCGGTCGCGTCCGCCATCCTCAGCATGCGCGCCTCGGGATCCTCGCCCAGGTCGAACTGCATGAAGCCGGGGGGAAGTTCGAACCAGAGGTCGGGTACGTCGGCGGGCGATACGGGCGATACGGGCGTGGCGGAAGTCACGGGCGTGGTCGGTAGGCCGGGGGATGCCATCAGTCCGTCAGCTCCCAGGCGCCCAGGCCGATGGAGCTGCCGACCGCGACGAGTCCGCCGAACTTGCCGCCGCCGGCACCCGTGGCGATGTTGGCCACACCGGTGCCCCAGGTGGCGGCGTCGTACCGTCCGGTACTCGTCTGATAGGCGTTGATCGCGGTCGGCGCAGTCCAGGCGAGCTGGGCGGCGGCCTGGACACCTTCCGTGGCGGTCAGGGCGGCCCCGCGCGAGACGCCCAGCTTGGCGGCGGCGGCCATCACGGGCTTGTCGATCACCTTGGCGACCGGGTCGGCGGCTTTCATGATGTTCTTCGCCGTCACACCGGCCGTCTTGATGCCGATCCTGGTGCCCGCGGCAAAGCCTTCGGCCGCCCGTCCCGCTTTGAATCCGGCCATGATTCCCGATTTCGCCGCACCGACGCCGGGCAGCATGCCGAGGGCGTCACCGCCCAGCGTCAGCCAGTTGCCGATGCGCTCTCCGGTAGGTGGCCAGAGCCCGTTCACTCCGTAGGACGCCGCGTGCGCGAACAACGCCACCGCGCTCAGACCGATGGCCAGCGGAGCGAGTGCTGGGCAGAAGATGGCGATGACGCCGACAACGGAGGCGGCGACGGTGATCCAGTCCGCATGGGCCTTGATCCAGTCGCCGACGTCGGCGAGGAGGTCGCCCACCTGGCCAGGCAGGTCGGCCAGGGCCTTGCCGAGGCCCTCGATGGCATCTCCGAGCTTGTCCCACATGCCAGGCTCATTCGGGGCGATGTCCATGGCGTTCTTCAGGCGATCGGCTATGTCCCTGCCGTACTCCCGGTAGTTGTGCGCCATACGGTGGCCTCTGCGACGGAGTTCCTCGAGCTCGGCTTGCTTGGCGTTCACCGCCCGGTTGGCATCCTGGGCCTTGTCCCTGTGGCTCTTGGTGTTCTTCATGTCGTCGTCGGCGTGCTTGAGCTTGTCGGCTTTGCCGTGTGCACTGCCCAGCTGCTGCTTGGCCTCGGCCGCCTGGGCCTCCAGTTGCACGGCGTCCGCTTGCTTGTTCTCCATGTACGCCGCCCAGTCCTCAAGGGCGGTGGCGGCGTCGCAGAACGAGTCGCGGGCGTCGTCCATGCGCGGGCGGAACTCGTCGTCGAATTTCTCCCGGAAGGCTTCTGCCGCCTTCCCCTTCCAGTCGCCGGCACCGGTGCCGTGCAGGACCTGGCATATCTCGACGAGCGCCTTCGCCGTCCTGCGGACCGTCCTGGCCACGTCGTCGGCCACCGCACGGTCACCTGGGCAGGGCACGAACCCCAGGCCCGGGAAGTCTTCCAGTCTCGCTTCGGCCATGGCTACTTCCCGGCCCCATGGCCGTTGCCCTGGTGCTTGTTCGCCTCGGCGAGTTCATGGTCCAGCTTTTCGAAGGACTCCTTGACCTTGAGCAGCGCTTTGGACGCCTTGCCGGAGAACTTCGTCAGCTGCTTGATGCCGTACGACCACTCGTCGCCGAAGTCATCCATGCGCTTGGCGAGTTCGGGCACGCCCATGGAGTCGCCACTGACGTGCTCCATCTCCTGGCCCGGCTTCTTCATCAAGTGGGCTATGTGGTCGAGGTTGTGCCTCACTCGGTTCAGCACTGCGTAGTCGACTGACAGGTCGCTCACAGTCCCCCCGTTTCTGCTCCGATGGTGTTCCGGCCGACGGCCGTTGTGAGGTCGTCGATCAGCGGTTGACGGCCTGGATCTCCTGGGCAGCCATGTCCTGGGTGGTCTCGAAGGTGCCGTCCGGCAGGTCACCTTTCGCGCCACCGGAGCCTTCCCAAGAGATCTGCCAGGTGATCGACGCCGTCAGCTTGTACGGCTGGCCGCCGCTTGCGCGTAGATAGGTGATGCCGCACGACGGCGTCTTGTTGGCATCGCCCTTGGTGTAGGGGGTGCCGATGGAGCCGTCGTCGTTGATCTTGCAGTCGCCCGAGGCAGGGTAGGTCTCGGCGTCGGCCGTGCCCGGGTTCAGATGCAGCGCGACCGGCTTCGCGGTCGTCTCCGCCCACACGCCGGCATCGGCCAACTCGGCGCGGACCTTGACCTCCTTGAAGGTGGCCTTGTCCAGCCACACCCAAGTGGGCAGGTTCACGGTTGACTTGGTGGCGGGCTTCAGCTCTACCTCGGTCTGCGGAACGTTGATCTTGTCGTAGGCGTAGGCGGCCAGGACATCCGGAGTGGGAGCGTGCTTGTCGTCCGGCAGGATGCGGGCGTTCTGCCAGAACAGGGTTCGCTCACAGACGGCGGACTCGGGGTCGTCCTCCCGCTGCTTGTTGACCACCCCGCGCCAGAACATCCCGTCCTTGCCGATGTTGTAGTTCTCGTAGCCGTCGCCGCTGCCGTTCTCCGCCTTGCCCTTCTCGAAATGGTCCACCATCAGCTCCTCACCCCAGCTGAGCGTAGGAGTGACGGGCACCAGGTTCCCGCCCTTCTTGAGGCTGTCCACGGCGTCTTTCAGCTGCTGAGGCGCGGCCACCGGCTCGTACCAGCACGCCGGGGGCTGCCAGTTGGGGTCCACCGGGGCGAGCGGTTTGGTGGAGCTGCCGGAGGTACCGCCGCTGAGGTTGGTGACCTTGATGCGGGTCGCGGTGGCCGAGGCGGTCAGCGTGCTGCCGACTGAACCGCCGGAACGCTTTGAGGAGGGCGGGGCCTGAGTGTGCTTGTCGCCGATGGCCGAGGCGGTGGTGGAGGACACCAGCAAGGCGGAGACCGAGATACCGAGCAGAGCACACACGTTCGTTGCTCCGCGCATCAGCCGCACCCTCCGGCGACCGTGGTCAGGGAAGTGGTCTTCCACACGCCTTGCGAGGTCTTGTCCAGCCGGAGCCGGTACTGGATCAGCGACTCGGGCTTGTCCGGAGTCTTGACGATCTTTCCGGTCTTGCGGTTCTTCGTGGAGGCCTGGCGCTCGTCCACGCAGTAGTAGAGCACGCCTGAACCGGTGTCGCTGATGAGGGGCTGAGGATGGAAGGCCCTGACGCTGCCGATGATGCTGTCACCGGAGTCGGTGAACTGCTTGATCCACTTACGGCCGGTCGTCAGGCTGGCTTCCGAGTCGTAGAACGCGACCGCGTCCGAGTCCGGGTTCGCCCCGATGATTGCCGCGTACTTCGCCCTCAGTTCCTCACGGCTGTCGTTCAGGATCGCCTGCAGCTTCGAGTCGCTGTTCGTCCAGCTCTCGAAGTTCGCCTGGAACGTCTTGGGGAGCGTGATCTCCGGCCGCTTGACGCCGTCGGGCGATGCCGATGCAGGGGCACTCGACGACGTCTTCGTGTCGCCGGCGTCCGCCCCCTTGATCCTGTCCGACGACTTGTCGTCGCTTCCTCCCGAACCGCAGGCGGTCAGTAGCAGGGCCGCGGATGCGGTGAGCACGGCCGTCACGAGCCGGGCAGGGCGGTTCACTTTGGACTCCCGTTTGAGGTGGGGGGGTAACTCAAGCGAACCAACGCTATCCGTGAGGCCTGGGAGGAAGCCAGTTGGGATTCCGTCAAGATCCGATCGACCGGGAAGGGGAATCTGACCTTTTGTGACAACTTGTTCTACACGTCACGTGACCAGCGTAGGCGTATCACGTGATCGGCGAAGCCCACACGGACCATGACGGGCGGCCCGGTGAAGCTGCGCTGTTTGCCGACGCGTGCTTCGCCCCTTGGCCTTCGGCGGTGAGCTGCCCGCGGCAAGCTCCCGACCTGCTAACCCGGTGGCTCTTCTCGAACTGCCGAGAAAAGCCACCACCGATCGCGGGGAACGGCATCCTCCGTGACGCCCTCGGCGCACGCCTTGCACAAACGTCGAAACGCAGCGCGCTCGACAAGTAGTGCAGCCTCCTGCGGGAGCTTGCTGTCGCGGACCGCTATGCCGTCGTGCGGCGTATCAGTGAGGCCGGCGATCTCGACGCAGTTGTTGTCGGCGCCGTCGGAGTAAGCCGACTTGAACCGGCGCGCTCCGGCGCCGATGGACTCGGGGTCATGTGGGTACGGGTGTGGGTCATTTGGTGGTCTCGCGCGTGGGTTGTTGCAGGAACGCCGGTGTGTCGTCCGGCGGCAGCGCCGACGCCGTGAGGGCGTTGAACTTCCGGGTGAACCGTCCGACCTCGCGTGGCTTGTCGGACACCGACGTGGCGCTCCACGTCGGTGTCCACCTGCAGCGAGGTCGGCATTCCGTCGTCCAGGTGCAGGACCGTGAAGTCGTGCACGGAGAGTTATCCGCGCAGAGTCTGCGGGAGTACCTGGGCGCTGACATTGGGCAGGGACGCCAGCCTCACGATCTCCTGGCACTGCTCCCGCATCACATCCACGGTCGCCGACGACGTACCGCAGGGCCGGCTCATACGGCACGGCCCTCAGCCGCAGCGGCTGCCCCTCTCTCGTCAGGGCTTCCTTGTGCCGGAGGCGCACGAGGACGTTCCTGTCGATGAACTCGCTCGTGGTTTCCTCGATCGGCTTCGCGAGTTCGCACAGCGCTCGGGCGTACGCCTCTGTCTGCAGCAGCCCGAGGGCGAGTGCCGGGTGGAAGGTCCATGTCTCGCGGGACGCGGTCTCGATGCCGACGAAGCTTTGGCAACTACCATCAATTGCACTGGAAGTCGGGAACGGATATCCCGTCCGGGATAAATCGAGAAGAGTTCGACCTCTGGCGCAAGCAGTACTGGAAAGATCGGGCGAAGGATTACCTGGAGGGTCTTGATGGGGATTAGGGAAGCGGAACAGTTTGTACAGCTCGTACGTGAGAACCCGGACGAGTCAATTTTCGCCGGCGGATGCTCGGAAGCCGAAATCGGCCAAGCCGAGCGGCAGCTGGGCGTAGCCTTCCCTAAGTCATACAAGTTCTTCCTGTGCGAGCTGGGGGATTGTGATGTGGCCGGGGAGGAGATCTATGGCATTGTCATCCGCGACGGTCAGATGCTGGGGGCAGTCACGGAGACCCTCGACCTCAGAGACTCTGCAGGTATGCCTCCCCATCTAGTCGCATTCCGCCCGGACGGAATGGGTGGATACTTCACCTTCGATACCAGCAAGATGAGCCCGGAAGGCGAAGCTCCGGTCTTTGTGTGGGGTGCCGGAACACGCAGCGCAACGGAATCCGAATACATCGGTTCAGACTTCGGGACCGTCGTCCTCGGTCTGGCTCAGCGTGGACTGGGAGCCTGAACTCCGTCGATTCGGGATGCCGGATCCGCTGGCTGGAACATACCCCCGAGTGAGGCGGATGCGGGCTGCACGTCCACGGAAGTGATCCGATGCCCTGGCTCTACGATTTCGTGTCGGGCGAATCGTCGTCTTCCGGGGCGAGTTCCCAAACCGCCACGCTCACCCTGTGCGCCAGTTCTTCAATGTCTGGGGCGGCCCGTATGACCTGTGCGGTGTCATCCGTGGCGGTCCACATCACCACGTCTGCGCCGACCTCTTCGTCGCGCCAGGCATAGCGGAGTGCGGCGAGTACCCCTGGGGTGTCGTCCTGCCGCAGATAGCGGAACGCCCGTAGTCCCTCGCCGAGCAGTTCTGTTCGGAACGACTCGACCACCGGTGTCTCGACGACGTCGGGATCCTCCGCTCCGACGAGGAAACGCAGTGTCTCCTCACGGTTGCCCTGTGCGGGCTTGACCATGGTGAAAAGCTGGAGCGGCATGACCGTTGGTTCCCACATGCGCAGTAGCACCCGCGTGTCGAAGGGCTCCGGTGCGAATGCTTCGGCGAAACGCCGGAGCGTGCCCGCGAGGAAGGAGATGCCCGACTCGCCCGGGTTCTGTCCGTACGACCGCCAGAACAACTCGGCGCATTCACGGGCCCAGACGTTGATGTCCTGCCACTCCGCGCTGTCCCAGCGCGGAGGAATCTCCAGCCACCGGCTCGGGTCCAAGTCGATGTCGAGGCTGAAGGGGTGCTCCAGCTCGACCTGGGGTTCGGTCATGTCCAGCTCCACCGGAAGGTTGTCATCAGCGCGTCGAACCATTCGACCATCGCGTCGGCCAGGTCGTCGCGGGGGTTCCCTGCGCCGATCGTGGAGAAGGCGGCCACCAGCCACTGGTCGGGATCGCCGGGTACTGCCACGAGGTACTCCACCCTGCGGCTGGCAAGCTCGACACCACGCTCGGGTTCCGCAGCCACGACGCGTTCGCGTCTGATCGCCACGGCACCGTCGACCTCGCCGCTGCTCGGATCCATCTCCGAGGCGTCCTCCGCGTCACCACGGGACAGCTGTTGCACGGCGATCTCCGCGGGATCAACCACCCTGCCCCCGCCGTCAGTTACGGAGCGCGCCGGAAAGCGCGCATTGGAGACGGTGAACGACGCTCCCAGGTTGACCTCGCCGCCAGTTTTCACCGGTAGATACATCTCGAGTGCGTTGGCCCTTCGCGCCTCGGCCACTGCCATCAGCAGCCATCGCTCCAACTCCAGTCGAAGAGGCGTCAGTCTGTCGCGCGGCACGTCCGCATTTGAAATGCAACTTGGTCCTGGTGATTTCGGACGGTCCCGTAGCGTGCACTTCAATAGGGCCAATGCCGCGCTCGACAGAGTGATAAAGGCTGATCCGAAGCTCGGCGCATTCCTCGATCAGTTCTCTCCGGGGATCGTCGGAAATGTGGCTGCACGAGGTGGACGGAAAACACCCGTCGGCTTCACGTGGCAGCACGAACCAGCCGCCAACGCCGCAGGGCGCCAAAGGGTCATGCGGCTGGTTCCCACGTACCAGCACACGCCAGGGTCACCTTGATGGGACGTTCTCCATCCGGGATATTCCGGCGGGTATGCTGAGTGGGCGATTCCGAATGGTGCCCCACCAAACTGAGGAAAGGTGAAGAGCGATGTCTTATTGGATGAACGACGTCATGGGCGCGTCTATCGACGAACCGGACGAGGCGCGAATTCGAGAAATCGTATCGGAACTGCAGACGATTGCAGACGACGAGCACCCGGATGTTTCGCTGACGGAGGAGTCCGGCTGGAGCTTAAGCGTCTACCGGGACCGAACCCTCCTGTGGGAGAACGTCGAAGACCCCGACGTACCGCCCCGCAAGACCACCCTCAGTTCTTGGGACGAGGTCATTGCAGCACTCCTGACTCTCGCACGAGAAGACATTTCCGCAGTGAACGGCATGGACTGGCAGGAGTGAGCAGAGAGCGGGGCACCGCAAGACATGCGCTCACCCGCACATGCACCTCGGTCGTCTCAACGCCGGCCAGCGAGGCGGCCATCGGCCGCGCGACCAGGAGCGGTCGCTGCGCCGGCGTCGAGGAACAAGTCGATGAGCGCCCATACGCACGAATCGAGCAGGGCCGTGGACTGTTCTTCGGCCTCCGAAGCGCCGACGTAGGTCGTCATCTGCTCCTCCAACTCGGCGAACGTGCGGGGCGGGCCGGCGTGGCTGATGCGGGACTGCTCGTACAGCATCGCGACCGGCGCTGCGCGGGTGCGCTTGTTGTGGGTGGCGTGGACGACGCGGCGGGGGACCGTCGAGTCGACCTCGGCGAGGAGGGCGGGGAGGTAGCCGCCGCCGGCTGCGCGATGAGGTCATCTGCGCATCCTGCCTTCCGCCACTGACAACGCTCCCTCCTGCGCCGTGAAGCGCCCATTGCCCTTTTACCGCCCGTCACGGAGCCGCTGCCCTGCTGCGCCTGGCCGCCGGATCGGTACTCGTCGAGACCCACGACCAATGGCAAGACAGCGACCGCCGCTACCTTTCCTGCGGATAACCGTTCGACTGCCCCGTCCCCAGCCGCCACCGCACCTGTCCGGCCCACTGGTCCCTCGGCCTGCCTGGTCCTGCACCGCTCATGACCTCACCGAACTCCGCTATTCCTGCAAGGAGTTGACGCCTGCCCAGCGCGCTGGCCGTCGCCCCGTACCGGTGTTCGTCGTACGGTGCTTCGCTCGGGCAGTCGAGTGTCCGTACGAGTCGACCGCCAGGGCCGCGCTCCAGGCCTTCCGCACGTCTGGCCGCAAGCGCCTGCACGCGGCCGACCCCGGCGCCCCCTGCTCCGGGTCGACGAAGAGCTCGATCATCCGCCTACCCGCCACTGACACAGAGACCTTTGGGAGTTCTGAACGATGTCCGACGAAGCGAAGGATGTCGCGCGCTGCGTCATTGGCCAACTCTCCGCCACCCCCATGGAGGCCTTGCTCACGTTCACCGGCGTCGACTGGCCAGAGTCCTACGTCCCCGTCGACGAACCCTTCGTCGCCGCGCTGTGCCCCAGCCGGTCCCAGGGTGCTGAGCCGGACAACGATTGGGACCTGGTCGACGGGGCTTTCAGCTGCGGGCTCGGGCCCGCCAGTTCGTGTACCAGATACCGACGAAAACGGCGCTGCTGAAGACTGCCGCAGGAATCTCCGCCCACCAGGTGCCAACGCCCGAGAGCATGCCCACCACTGCGAAGTAGAGATACAGACCGCTGAGGAACTGCATCTCGAACCCCAGTGTCACCGTCGCTTCTCTCGCCCTCGGATCCCTGAAGCGGACCAGCGCCAGCAGAGGGGTGGCTGCGGCTATGTTGAGTGCCCATGCGGAGACGGGAGGTGCCTCCCAGCCGCCGAATTCCTCGCCCGTGATCAGGAACCAAGCGACGATGACGAGAGCGACGGAGAGAAGCGCGAACTTCGTCTTGATACCGCTCCTGAAGTCGTTCTCATCCTCTTGAAACGGGTTACCTGACGCCGTGCTCGGGACAGCTCGAGCGGCTTCCGACTGGGTGTCGTTGACAAGCCGCCGTGACATCCGGGGGTGGTGGGGCCCGGACGCCCGTACACGAGCCCGCCTCTGCCGGACCTTCCGGGTGCGGGCAGGCTCCGCAGAATTCGTGCCCCGCTTCATGGGTTTCCTCACCATTGGGACCCCACTGATCATCCGTTGTCGGAGGGCTGCTGATCGTTCCGTTCTGGTACTGGCACCCCAGCACGGCGGGCGCGGTCGAGAGCCTCGGGGGCGGCCTCGCGAACGTCTGTGAGGAAGCGTGAGTCCGTGGTGGGGTGTTGGTACACGAGGAAGAGCCGTCGAGGGCCGGGGACCGCGAGGACTCCGGCGAAACGAGCGTCGCCGGCGAACCAGACCTCGGCGACTTGGGCCATCTTCTCCGGCTTGACGCCTGGGCCAAGCCGACGCCGCCACCACGGCGAGCGGACATGGCCGTGAAGGATGACGGGGATATGGTCAGCCGGCCGCTCCGGGTTGGGCAGCTTCAGCCAGACATCGCCGCTCTTCGCCCCCGGCACACTCCCGATCCCGCTCTCCGGAGTCTTGTACCTGTTCCAGGCGTATGTCTTGAGGATGCGCCGAATCTGGAAGGCGTCGGTGAGATACCGACGTTGGAGGACGGTTCGGTAACCCGAGTACAGCAAGGGAGCAAAGCAAAGCCACACCGGCCATTCCGGGCCCACGATCAGGAGCAGGCTCCCGAGGCAGACGAGCGGCCAGAGGATCTGGCCGAGGACGGCCCATGTGAAGAGCGTCGTCCAGGCACGGCGGCTGTCCGGATCGTCCCAGGCCGTGGCAGGTGATGTGGGGCTCATGTCATTCCTTGTCGGATTCCGGCAGAAGCGGGTTGTCGAAGCTGACCAGACAGGCGATCTCGCGAAGCAGCGCGCGGTAGTGGTCCGCGCGCTCCACTGCGGGCGTCGCGAGGGTCGCGATCGCGAGCCGTTCGCCGTCCGGGTAGGGGATGTACGCGCTGATCTGGAGCAGTTGTTGTTCCAGATCCGCACCCGGGGGCGCATCCACCAGTGCCTCCACGATCGAGACCGGACCGCAGGGCAGGTCAAGAGCCTCCATGTGTACGGCATTCTCCGCACCCGCCGCGACCCGGGCGGCCATGATGCCGCGAGGTGCCCAGGGCATCTTCCGCCACGCGAGGGTGAAGAGGGACGGCAGCAGGCCGCTGTCGCCCTCGTCGTCCGTATGAAGCCCCAGGGAAGTGTGTATGACCCCCGTCTCCGCCAGTGAATGAATCATCCGCCGGACCGGCGCGAGCACCGTCACCAGCCGCTGCTGCTCTGCGGGGTCCTCGATGGCTGCGAGCAGCGAGGGAATGATGTCTCCGGGATCGGATGTTGCGGACGCACCTGCGGACGCCAGGAATTCCCGCATCGGAAGTGGTGTGAATCCGGCGGGCAGAGCGAACCAGATGTCGGTGCCCGGCATTCGGGCCGATGCGTCGGTCGTGAACGGACTGGTGGTCATGACACGGCCTCGGCTCCTCGGAACAGGTACTTGATGACTCCTGTCGTGCCTGTCAGGTCGATTCCCGCGGTCCTGGCCCCGTCCAGGACGCTGGTGGTGGCCTTGACGCCGTTGCCGTCGAAGGAGTCGTAGACGCTTCCGACCAGACCGGTCGCGGATGTGGCGGCGCCGAGCCAGGTCGCCGCCTTCTCAACCTTTGGCAGGACGGTGTCGGTCTGCGCGCCGAAGACCCTGAACTTCTCCAGCAGGCCGGGGGCGTTGGAGATGGCCGTGGCCTCCTCTTTGACGGAGGTCCCGATCACGGCGATTCGCTGCCCGATCGAGAGGGTTCCCTCTGTTGCCGCGGCAGCCGCTCGCAGAGCTTCGGGTGCCTTCAGGCCGCCCTTGGCGACAGCTCCCAATCCTGGGATGACTCCGAGGAGGTCACCTGTCACCCCCAGCGCGTTGCTCCAGAAATCGGCGTCGAGTTCACCCTCGGTGATTCCTTCCCACAGCGACGCCCGGACCGCCGGATCACTGAGGCGCAGATAGAGCGCCGCTCCGCTCAACACTGCCGCGGCCACGAGCAGGACCGCCGCAGCGATCGGCCCGAGTGCGAACAACGCAATGACCCCCAACACCGCCGCGCAACCGCTGAGAATGTCCTCCAGGTTGTCATCCACCCAGCCTGTGAACGTGTCCCACGCCCCCGGCTCGTCCGGGGCGAGCTTCCCGGTGGACTCGCGGATCATCTTGGCCCGGTGCCGGGCTGTCCGTTCGTGCTCCTCCGCGAGCGAGCGGGCCCTGCGCAGTACGTCGTCCAGATCATGCTGCGCAGCGGTGACGGCGGTGTTCGCCGTGGTCAAGTCGGTCTTGGCCTCGTCGTGGGCGCGTCCCTTGCCCTTGTCCAGCGCCGGTGCATTCTTCTTCTTTGCCGCGTTGCCCTGCGCCCTGTCCAGAGTTTCGCGGGCTTCCTTCGCATCGCCGTCCAGCTTCTTGGCACGGCGCTGGAAGTTTTCCAACTCCTCAATCCACAGGTGCAGTTGCTTGGCGGCCTTTCCGACGGAACGGGCTCCCGTACGCAGGCTCGTCGGAAGCGGACCGTCCTCCAACTCCTGACGGAAGGCGACCGCCGCGTCCCCCTCCCAGTAGCTGCCGTCGAGCAGCTTGGTGACCTTGGAGTGGGCCTTCTGCATCTCCTTGACGCAGCCGGTCAGCTTGTTGTGGAGGGCCCGGACCACTTCCGTATTGCCGGGGGTCGGGTTGAAGCCGAGGTGTGGGTAGTCGGGGTTGGTGACGCCTGGATCCGACTTCAACCCTTGCGGGCGGTTGACGTCCGCGAGGGTGTTTCCGTTTCGCGACTGATCAGGAGAGAGGACGCCGGAGCCTCCCCCGGAGCCGTATCCGGTGCCGCCACCTCCGACGGGAGTCGTCACTTCTTCCGCCCCTTCTGCTCTGCTTTCTCCAGGGCCTTCTCCAGAGCCACATCCACCTGGTGGAAGTCGTTCTTGGCCTGCTGCGTGATCTCCGTGAGCTTCTCGATCTGCTCGGCAATCTGCTTGGTGCCGTAGTGCCAGTCCTCCTGGAACTGGTCACACGCATCATCGAGGTCGTCGGTGCCGAGGCCGTTGACGCCGGAATCGCGCAATGTCTTCTGCAGCGCGACGAACGAGTTCTTCGCCTTCGTCAGGTCCTTGAAGAACTTGTCCAGCTCCGTACTGTCGACCTTCAGCCGCTCGGCCATGTCCGTGCCTCGTTATGTGTGTTCCGTGCGGTCAGCGGTTGACGGACTGGATCTCCTGTACCGGCACCTGAGTGGTGGTGGCGAACGTGCCGTTCGGCAGGTCACCGGCCGTGCCGCCCGCGCCCTTCCAGGAAATCTCCCAGGTCAGGGTCGCCTTGAGCGCATACGAGTCGTCACCTGAGGACCTCATGTAGGTCACGCCGCACGGCGGTGTCTCATCGGCCTTGCCCTTGGCGTAAGGCTCTCCGATCGATCCGTCGTCGTTGATCGTGCACTCGCCGGATGCCGGGGAGGTCTGAGCGTCATCCGTGCCGGGATCGATGTGCAGACTGTCCGGCTTCGCGGTCGTGGTCGCCCACAGGCCGGTGCCCGGAAGGCTCGCTGTGACGGACACGGTCTTGAAGGTGGCCTTGTCCAGCCAGATCCAGGTGGGCAGGTTCACCGTCGACCTGCCAGCCGGGGCCGCGGAGATCTTGGTGCCGGGAACCTTGGTGCGTTGGTAGGCGAGGCCGGCGAGGGTCTTGGTGTCGATGGCCTGGGGAACGTCCGGGTTCTCGCCGTTGTTCACCCAAAATGGGTCACGATTACAAGCCTTGGCCGCCGGATCGTCCTTCATCTCCGGGTTCTTGACGGCCACCCACCACATGCCGTTGCTGTTCTTGTCGGCGTTGAAGTCCTTATAGGGATGCCCACCCTTGTAGCGATCCTTGCCGTCCGCAATGCCCTCGGGCGAACCGCCCACAGACTTGTAGATCGACCACTGGGCTTCCATGTAAGTCTTGAAGTCCTTGGCCTTCCAGTACGGCTCGTACCAGCAGGCCGGGGGTTTCCAGTCCACGGAAGTGGAGGTGATGGGACCGCCGTCCTTCTGCGTGGAGTCGCCCTCTGCCTTGAAGCTGACGTGTGACTCCAGAGTTGGCCCCGAGGCGTCGCCGGATGTCTTCGACTTCTGGTCTCCGCTGCTGCCGAAGTCACCAGCCACGGCCGGGTGCGTCCCGAGAACGCAAGCGGTGAGGGTGAGTGCCGACACCGCCGCGCGCCGGGTCACGGCTGGCACTTCTGCGATCCCCGATCCTCCGTGAGGTCCCAGATCTGCCAGACACCCGCCTTGTTCTTTTTCACACCTGCGTTGTAGAAGACGTAGCTGTCGGACGATGTCTTCGTCCCCTGCAGCTTGTTCGTCTTGCGGTCCTTGAGATCTGCCTTGCTCTCGTCCACGCAATACGTCAGGGCGGCAGATTTCTTGTCGAACAACGTCACTTGGCGGTCGTAGTAGCGCAGGGTTCCCGCCCAGCTGATGTTCTTGGCGATGTTGTTCTTGGCGTAGTCGTAGACACCTGTCAGCGCGGTGTCCGTGTAGTAGAAGCCCATGCCGGACTTCTTCAGGTCGCCGTATGCCATGGCCTGCCACACTGTGCTGACGGCCTGCTCGTTGTCCGCCAGGATCGCGTCCTTCTTCGCGTCGCCGGTTTGCTGGCCATCGAAGACCATCTTCATGTCGGCGGGAAGTTTGATTTCCGGCCGGTCGATCCCGTCCGCCGAAGCGGACGCCGACGGCGACGCAGATTTCGACTTGCCTGCATCGGCACCCGCGATCTTGTCGGAGGACGAGTCGGCGCCTCCTCCCGAGCCGCAGGCGGTCAGGATCAAGGCCGCGGATGCGGTGAGCACGGCTGTCGCGAGCCGGGCGGGGCGGTGCACTCTGGACTCCCGTTGAGGTGGGGGGGGTAACTCAAGCGAACCAACGCTATCCAAGGGGCATGTGTTGACACCAACCGGGTATCCGCCAAGATCGAGCCAGCCGTTGGGCATTTTCACCCCGATTGGAAGTTTCATCCCGCACGCGCAGTGCTCGAATGAGGCGTGACGCGTGACCGACGGCACTCCAAGCGTCGTAGCGCTCATCCAGTCGCAGCAGAGCTGTTTGCCAGCGCGTGCTTCGCCATCGGCCTCCGGCGGTGTGCTGCGGGCTGCAAGCTCCCGGCCTGATGCACTGGTGGCTCTCCTCGAACGGCCGCCGAGAAGAGCCACTGCCGATCGCGAAGAACGGCACCTTCGTGACGCCCTCGGCGCACGCCTTGCACGAACGTCGAAAACGCAGCGCGCTCGACACGTAGTGCAGCCCCCTGCGGAAGCTTGCTGTCGCGGACCGCTATGCCGTCGCGCTGCGTGCCAGCGAGGTCGGCGACCTCGGCGCAGTTGTTGCCGGCGCCGTCGGACACCGACGTGGCGCTCCACGCCGGTCGCAGAGACACGAAGTGCTGCGACCGCAGCCCGGGCGCGCTTGCTGATCTTTGCCGTCCCTTGATGTCTGTCATACCTCCGGCATAACCGTTCTCCATAGTGTCTTGGGGTTGGCATGTGCACAGAGTGAAGCAATTGACGTACGGGGGCTGGTTCGTGTGTCGGACCTTAAGAAGGAAGCCAAGTCGATGCACAAGGCGGCGTCGGGTCTGCGTGGGGTGGGGCATCACACGGCGAAGCCGTTGCAGCAGTTTCAGGCGCAGTCCCATGACCTGGGCGCGCTCGGTGCGCTGGGCTCGCTGCTGGGCGCCAAGAGCGAGATCGAGAAAGGCATGACCACCCTGGTCAAGCTGACGAAGCAGTTGGACGAGGAGTGGGAGGC
>Ga0307508_10003016_pt1 | contig 17354 bp, 13 predicted proteins | sample 9_EM_MG_FD_203089 | JGI IMG/M metagenome (GOLD analysis project Ga0307508, IMG submission 203089) | Populus trichocarpa ectomycorrhiza microbial communities from riparian zone in the Pacific Northwest, United States - 9_EM | ecosystem: Host-associated > Plants > Roots > Unclassified | place... | reverse complement strand
GGGCGCGGGCCAGTCGCCGGAGCGCTGACGCACGATGCTACGCGCCGAGCGCGATTTGGCCGAGCTCGAAGCGCTCGTGGGCGAGCTGCCAAAGCGCTTGCCCGCGCTTGCGGGTCTTTTCGACGGGGCTGCCGAGGTCGTGTTGACTCGAGCGCCTGGTCGACTCGACGTGATGGGCGGCATCGCCGACTACTCCGGTTCGCTCGCGCTCGAGCTGCCGCTCGCCGAAGCTGCCTGCGTCGCAGCGGCGCGCACCGACGACGGCTGGCTCAGGGTCGTAAGCCTCGGCAACGCCGCCGGCCATGCGCCGCGCGAGCTATGCTTCGCTGCCGGACCTTTTTGGGAGGCGTGCCAAAGCTTGCACAGTCTGCGCGAGTACTTCGCGCGCGAGCCTGCAGACCGGCGCTGGGCCGCGTACGTGCTCGGCGGCTTGCCGCTGCTCGCTCGGCGCGGCGCGCAACTTTCCGCCGGACTTCGGCTGCTGATCGACTCGGCCGTGCCCGAGGGTCGAGGTGTCGGCTCATCCGCGGCGCTCGAGGTGGCGAGCTTGTCGGCGCTCGCGGCGCTGTGGCACGTGCCTTTGAGCGGTGCCGAGCTGGGCCTCAGCTGCCAGCTGGTCGAGAATCAAGTCGTGGGCGCGCCTTGCGGAGCGATGGACCAGCTGACGAGCGCGTGCGCCGAACCGGGACAGCTGCTGGCGCTGCTGTGCCAACCGGCCCAGATCGAGGGCTGCTTGGCGTTTCCAGAAGGGATCAGCGTTTTTGGTGTCGATTCCGGGCAAAGCCACGCGGTTGCGGGCACGGATTATGGCTTGGTGCGCGCGGCGGCGTTCATGGGCTTGCGCATTCTCTCCGAACGGCTGGGCGCGCGCGTGCGGCTGATCGAGCCAGGGCGTGTCGTGCTCGAAGACGATCCGCTCGCGGGGTACTTGGCGCGCGTCGCACCCGACGAGCTCGGCCCCGAGCTTCGCGAAGCGCTGCCCGAGGTCATCTCGGGTGCTGAATTTTTGGCGCGCTTCGGCGGCATCACCGACGAGCCTACGACAGTGCGCCCGGCAGCTCGTTACTTGGTGAGAGCCGCGACCCTCCACCCTATTCACGAACATGCGCGCGCGCGGAGCTTCGCGCAGCTGCTACCTGGCGCGACAGAACCGGACGAGCTTGGGCAGCTGGGCGCGTTGATGTTCGCGGCGCACGCCGGCTACTCGGCATGTGGCTTGGGCTCTGACGGTACGGACCAACTGGTCGAGTCGGTGCGGGCGCTCGGACAAAAGGCCGGCCTTTTCGGCGCAAAGATCAGCGGTGCGGGTAGCGGCGGGACCGTGGTGATTTTGGCCCGAACGGAACAGCTGCCTCTGGTCGAGACCCTTTCACGCGATTACTCCCGGAAAACGCGGCGCAGCTCGCGCGTTTTCTCGGGCTCGTCACCCGGCGCGAGCGCGCTGCCGGCCAGGCGTCTGCCGCTTCGCGCCGGAGCCCCTCCCAACGGCGCCCAGCAATGTTAGAAGGGCGGCATGCAGGTTCTGGTCACCGGCGCGGCGGGTTACATTGGTTCTCATGCGCTTCGCGCGCTGACGCGAGCGGGCCATAGTCCGATCGCGCTCGACAATCTGAGTCGCGGTCACCGCAGCGCGGTGCCGAGCGAATTGCCGTTTCACCAGCTCGACGTGCGCGAGACCGACAAGCTCGAGGCGCTACTGCGCGAGCAGCGTATCGAGTGCGTACTGCACTTTGCGGCGTTGGCCTACGTGGGTGAGTCGGTGACGGAGCCGCTCGTTTACTACGACAACAACACCGTCGGCACTTTGAGCGTCTTGAAAGCCGTCGAGCGTGCCGGCACGCCGCGTATGGTATTTTCCAGCACCTGCGCGACCTACGGCGAGCCGACGGAGATGCCGATTCGTGAAACGACGCCGCAGTCACCGATCAATCCGTACGGTTGGTCCAAGCTGCTCTCGGAATACATGCTGCGTGACTACGCGGCCAAGTCGCCGCACTTCGGCTACGCGGCGCTGCGCTATTTCAACGTGGCGGGCTCGGCCGCCGACGGCGCAGTTGGCGAAGATCACGATCCCGAGACGCACTTGATCCCAGTGATTTTGCAGGCCGCGCTCGGCAAGCGCGAGAAAATCACCATCTTTGGCGAAGACTACGCGACGCCCGACGGCACCTGTATCCGCGACTACATTCACGTCGAAGATTTGGTCGAGGCGCACGTGCGAGTCATGGAGGCGCTCGCCCCGGGTGACGCTCGCATTTACAACCTTGGCATCGGCAAGGGTTATAGCGTCAAAGAGATTGTCGATGCCGTGCGCCGGGTCGTCGATCGTCCGTTCCGCGTCGATACGGGTGCCCGCCGCCCCGGCGACCCTCCGGCGCTGTTCGCCGACGCCAGCAAGATCGAAAAGGAGCTCGGCTGGCGCGCGAAGCGCACCGACATCGCTGAAACGATTTTGAGCGCCTGGCGCTGGTTTTCAGCGCATCCGGATGGCTACGAAGACTGAGGCTGCGTCATGCGGAGCGCCCGAGCGAAGCGCAGGTTTTGATCTATGGTTACGGCGTGAAGATTTTTCGGTTTGGTGAGCCAGGAGGTGAACGGCCAGGCCTGCTTTCGCCCACGGCGGGTCGCGTCGACGTGTCGGCGTTCGGCGAGGACTACGGCGAAGCCTTCTTCGGCAGCGACGGCATGGCGCGGCTTGCGCGCTGGTACGCGGACAACGCCGCGCACTGCCCCAGCGTTGGCGCCGACGAACGTATCGGCGCGCCGATCCTGCGGCCGAGCAAGATCGTCTGCGTGGGTCTGAACTACCGCGCCCACGCAGAAGAGACTGGCGGCAAGCTGCCGCCGGAGCCGATGCTGTTCATGAAGGCCAGCACGGCGCTGGCCGGACCGTACGACGACCTGCCGCTGCCTCGCGGGTCGAAGAAGCTCGACTGGGAGGTCGAGCTGGCGCTCGTGATCGGAAAGCGCGCGCGCTACGTCGACAAGGCGCGCTGGGCAGAATATGTCGCGGGCTTTGCGCTGATGAACGACTACTCGGAGCGCGAGCACCAGAAAGAGCGCGGCGGTCAGTTTACCAAGGGCAAGAGCGCAGACGGCTTCGCGCCGCTCGGGCCGCTGCTGGTGACGCCCGATGAGGTCAGCCACGGCAGTTTGGCGCTCAAGCTGCGCGTCAACGGCCAGCTCATGCAGGACGGCAGCAGCTCCGATCTGATCTTCGATGTGCCGACGCTGGTCAGCCACATCAGCGAGTTCATGACGCTCTTGCCCGGCGACGTGATCAGCACCGGCACGCCCGCCGGCGTCGGCTCCGGCCGCACGCCGCCCGTCTTCCTCAAACCCGGCGACATCGTCGACTACGATGCCGAAATCCTCGGCGCCGCCCGGCAACGAATCCTGGACGCGATCTGAACGGACCCGCGCGGCGACCGCCCAGCTCGCACCCCAAAATTCTCGTCTCTTGATCTTCTGATCTCGAAAGAAACTCGTGGAGCATGGACCCTTCGCGTGTCTCGGAAGTCACTTCGCATACGCTAAGGATTCGTCACATCTGGGACCACGCCCCGCGATCTTGGGTTTTGGCGAGGTTTTCGCTGCGCTCCGATGCTCACGTACTCAAGTACGCTCCGCGGGCGGTGGGCCCGCCCACTTGGTGCTCGCGAAAACCTCGCCAAAACCCAAGCTTGCGAGGCGGCCGGCTGAAATGTGATGGATGATGAGCGCATACGAAGCGACTTTCGAAGCGCTAGACCCACCTTGGGCAGCGCCCGGACGCGACGAAACGGGTGTACGGGCGGCGGTCCTCCGCCAATACCCGACTTCCTGAAAAATCTGGGGCTCTTCAGAGACTTAGGATGCCGCTGCGCGCTGCGAGGACGACGGCTTCGGTGCGGGTGGTGGCGCCGAGCTTGTCGAGGATGGCGTTGACGTGAAATTTGGCGGTGTGATGGCTGATGCCCAGCCGTTGGGCCACGTCGCGATTCGACAAGCCTTCGGACAGGAGGGTCAGCACTTCTTGCTCGCGCGGGCTGAGCAGCGTGGGAACCTGGCTCGGCGCTTCGCCCAGGTGCAAGAGCACGCTTGCAAAAGTTTCGTCGAGCACCCAATGCCCCGCCGCGACGGCTAGTGCGGCGGGCGCGATGAGATGGGCTGGAGCCGCGCGCGACACGGCACCGCGCGCCCCCGCGCGCAGCGCTTGCCGAGCTTCTTGCGAAACGTTGACGAGCGCCAGCACGGGCGACGACCCTCTGGTTCCGCCCGGTTCCGGCTCGTCCCACACCACCACGTCAGCCGCGGCGCCGTCGCCCGTGGGTAGCGCGTCTTTCAGCACCAGCCCGGGGTAGGCGCTCAGCACCGCCGCGAGCCCGCTCCTGACGAGCGGATCGCGCGCCACCACGACTGCGGAGGGGCGAAGTGGAGCGTCCAGGCGAGAAACGTAAGGCCGCCCGCGCCTTTGTCCATACCAGCTCGCTCCGCGCGCTACTCGGGCCCACCCGTTCGGGCAGGGCGGGCCTCGCCGTTCGACCGATTTCCCGAATGCTTTCGCATGGCCAAGCTCAAGGCATGAACCAAGCAGCCACGGATTTTTCGGACCTTTTGACGAGCGCCGCCGAACAAGCGAACCGATCGCTCGTGCATGTTTCGGCGCCTTGCCGACGCGGCGCGACCGGCAGCATCTTCACGGACGACGGCGTAGTCCTCACCACGGCACGCGCGCTGGCCGGTCGCGATCGACTCGAGATCGTCCAGGGGGAGCAGAGCTCCGAAGCCCAAGTCATCGGCTTCGACGTTGCAACGGACATCGGCGTCGCGCGACTCGCGGCGCCGCTCGGGCAGGCGCCGACTTGGGGCAATGCGCCCGCGCGTTTGGGCTCGCTCGTGCTGTCCGCTTCGCGACCGGGGCGCGGCGCGCGAGTGCGGCTCGGCGTCGTGAGCCAGGTGGGCGGCGCTTGGCATAGCCTGCGAGGCGGTCGCATCGAGCGCTACGTCGAGACCGACGTCGGGCCCGAACCCGGATTCTCCGGCGGCCTCGGTTTCGACACGCAGGGGCAGGCCATTGGCATGAGCTCCGCGGGTCTGCTGCGCGGCGTGCCGCTGCTGGTCGAAAAAGCCACGCTGGACCGCATCGTCGGTGCCTTGCTGGCGCAGGGCCGCGTGCGGCGCGGCTACCTCGGCGTTGGTACGCAGGCCGTGCGCTTGCCGGACGCAGCCGCGCAGAGCACCGGACAAGCCACGGGACTGCTCGTGTCGTCGGTGCAGCCGGGCAGCGCGGCGGAACGAGCGCAGCTCGTGCTCGGCGACGTGCTGCTGGCGCTCGGCACCGCCAAGCTTTCGGACGCCGGCGCCCTGCAGGCGGCGCTCGAAGACGCCGAGGGGCAAACGCTGGGCCTCAGCCTGCTCCGCGCCGGGCAGGCGCTGCTCGTCGACGTCACGCCGGGAGCGCGCCAATGACGTCGCTCGGCCTGTTGTCTCAGCTTTCGCACGAGCTCGAAGAGCTGGTCGCCAAAACGGCGCCGAGCGTGGTCGCGGTCGAACAAGGTCGCGGGCAGGGGACTGGCGTCGTGATTGCGGGCGACGGCTACGTGCTCACGAACTCGCATGTCGTGCAGGGCGATCGCCGTGCGACGTTGGTGCGGCTGCAATCGGGTGACGAGCTTGCGGCCGAGCTCGTCGGCGACGATCCGGAGAGTGATTTGGCGGTGTTGCGCGTGGCCGGGCAAAAGCTCACGCCGCTGGCCCTGCACGAATCGCGGCGGCTGCGCGTGGGTCAGCTGGTGGTCGCCATCGGCAACCCGCTGCGCTTCGAGGGCTCGGTAACGCTCGGCGTGGTGAGCGCGCTCGAGCGGGCCTTGCCGGGGCCGCACGGCAGGTTGTTCGAGGGCCTGGTGCAGACGGATGCCGCGATCAATCCCGGCAATTCGGGGGGGCCGCTGCTGGATGCCAGCGGGGCGGTCGTCGGCATCAACACGGCTGTCATTCCACACGCCCGCGGGCTGGGTTTTGCGATCGCGGCGCACACCGCGAGCTGGATTGCAGCGGTCTTGATGCGGCAAGGCTACGTCGAGCGGCCGCTGCTGGGCGTGGCTGCACGCGGCGTGGACCTCTTGCCGGCCGACGCGGCTCGCTTTGGGCAAGCTCGCGCCGTGCGGCTGCACGCCGTGAGTCAGGGCGGAGCCGCCCAGCGCGCCGGGCTCTCGGCGGGCGACTTACTGCTCCGCGCCAACGAGGCCCCGCTGTTTGGCGTCGATGACTTGAAGCGCGCGCTCGTGCTGGGCACCGGCCAGCCGCTCTCGCTCGACGTGCAGCAGCAGCGCGAGCGCCGGACGCTCAGCCTCTATCCAGATCCGGCGCGGCGCCGCGCGGCCTGAGCTCGGCGTAAGCAGCACGGACGCGGCCCCCGGACATAGTTCGACCCAGCGCCGCCGCGCGGCCGTGGTACACCTCGGCGCGCATGAAGCTGGTTCACGCCGCCGATCTGCACCTCGACAGCGCGCTCACCGGCCTCACGCGCTACGAGTCGGCTCCGGCCGACGAGATCCGCGGCGCCACGCGGCGCGCCTTCGCCAATCTGATTGGCCTGTGTTTGGAGGAGCGGGCAGCGCTGCTGGTCATCGCCGGAGACTTGTTCGACGGTGACTGGCGTGACGTTTCGACGGGGCTGTTCTTCGCGGCTCAGCTGAGCAAGCTGTGCGAGGCCGGCGTTCAGGTGGTGTGGATTCGTGGCAACCACGACGCCGTGAGCCAAATTCGCCGCAGCGTGCGTCTGCCAGAATCGGTGATCGAGCTGCTCGCCGAACGGGCGGAGACGCGCGTGTTCGAGTCGCTGGGCGTAGCCGTGCACGGCCGCAGCTTCGCCAAGCGCGACGTCACCGAAGACTTGGCGGCGACGTACCCCGAGCGCGTTGCTGGCGCGCTCAACGTGGGCCTGCTTCACACCGCGCTCGAAGGCCGCGCTGGTCACGATCACTACGCTCCGTGCCGCGTCGAGACGCTGGTCAATCGCGGCTACGAATACTGGGCGCTCGGCCACGTGCACCAGCGCGAGGTCGTGCACGTCCAGCCGCATATCGTGTTTCCCGGCAATTTGCAGGGGCGTCACGCACGCGAGCTGGGCGAAAAGGGCGCCACGCTCGTCAGCTTCGAGGGCGATCGCATCAGCGCGGTCGAGCACCGCTCGCTGGACGTCGTGCGTTGGGCCGAGCTTTCGGTCAATGTCTCCGGCGTACAGCACGTCGACGACGTGCGCGCCGCTTGCCAGCGTGAGCTAACGCTCGCGGCCGAGGCTGCGCAGGGCCGCTTGCTGGCCTTCCGGGTCAAGCTGCACGGCGCGACCGAGCTCGATGCGCTCTTGCGCGCGCGACGCGACGAGCTGCGCGAAGATCTGTGCGGTTTTTCTTACGGCGTGGGCGGCGCGGGCGCCTGGCTCGAGAAACTGCAGCTCGGCACGCAGCCGCTCACGCGCGACGTCCCGCTCGGTGACGACGCGCTCGCCGAGATCGACCGCGCGCTCGCCGAGTTGCTCCAAGCCGGCGGCGCGGAGGCGTATGGCGAGCAGCTCAGCGATTTGACCAAAAAACTCCCTGTCGAAGTGCTCGACCAGGTACCGGAGTTGCGCGGACTTTCGCTCGAGCTGATGACCGACGTGCGCAGCTTGCTTCGCGAGCGGCTGGCTGCGGGGCAAGACAGCGCATGAGGTTCCGTCGGCTTTCGCTGGACGCCTTCGGACCCTTCACGGGCATGTCGCTCGACCTGTCGCGCGCCAGGGGCAACGGCCTGCACTTGATTTACGGTCCGAACGAAGCCGGCAAGAGCAGCGCGCTCCGCGCGATTCGAGATCTGCTCTTCGGCATTCCCGAGAAAACGCCGGACGCACACCTGCACCCGGGCCCCGCGCTCCGACTCTCGGCCGTGATCGAGCGCGGCGGAGAAGAGCTGGTGTTCGCCCGGCGCAAGAAGCGCAAAGATTCGCTGCTCGGTCAGGACGATCAGCCGCTCGAAGAGGCGCGCCTGGCGCGTTTCATGAACGGTCTCGACGCTGCCAGCTTCGAACGTCTGTTCGCGCTCGACTACGAGCGCCTCAAAGAAGGCGGCGAAGAGACGCTCAACGGCGAAGGCGACGTGGGTGAAGCGCTCTTCGATGCCGGCGCTTCGGGTCGCTCCGTGCACCGAGTCAAGCTGGCTTTGGTCAAGGAAGCGGAGGAGCTGTTCAAGGACCGCGGCCAAAATCCCAAGCTCAATCGCTTGCTCGCGGAGTACGCGGAGCACAAGCGGCGCGCCAAGGACAGCATCCATTCGCCGGAAAAATATGCCGAGCAGCAGCAAGGCGTGCGCGAGAAGGCGCGCGAAGCCGAGCTGCGTCGCGCCGAGCTCGGCAAGCTGCGCGCCGAAAAGGACCACGCGTTGCGGCTCAGAAACGTGCTTTCCAGCGTGCTCGAGCGCGATCGCAAGGCGGCCGAACGGCTAGCGCTCGGTGAGCTGCCCAGCTTGCCGCGGCGGAGCGGCGAAGAGCGCGAGCGCCTGCAGGCCGCGCTGCTCGAGCTCGAGCGCGACGCGCGCCGCCTGACGCACAAACGCAGCGAAGAGCTGGCTCGGCTCTCGAGCTTGCCCGAGCCGGGGCCTTTGCTGGGCATGGCGTCCGAAGCCGCAAGCGCGCTTCGCACCGGCATCGGCGCCGCCAAGAGCTCGATCGGCGACTTGCCGAAGCGCCAGAGCGAAGCGCGCACGGTGCGCGACGCCATCGAGTCCAAGCTGCCACGCTTGGGTTTGGGCCACGAGCTGGACGAAGTGCTAGCGCGCTCATTGCCTTTGGCGCAGCGTGAACGGCTCTCGGGGCTGGCGAACGACATGCGCGCCCTGGCGGTCAAGCTCGAGGCATCCGAGCGCGAGCTGCCGGAGGCCAAGGCCAGAGTGCTGGCCTTGACCGAGATCGCGAAGCAAGCCCGCGCCGCGCGCCACCTCGAGCGCGAAGCCTTGCCGCCACGAGAGATGATCGACCGCTTCGATGGCGAGCTCGGTCAGGCCGAAGAAGCGGTCGTGACGCTCACCGAACGCCTGCGCGAAAGCGAACGCGAACGGGCGGCACTGGCCCTACAGCTCGACCTGCTCCGTGGCAAAGACGGCGTGCCGACGGCAGCAGCGGTGGCCCAAGCCCGGCTCGAACGCGACGCACGTTTGCGCGAGGCGCAGGAGCTGGCGGCCGATCCCAAACGCAAAGCGCTCGAGCTGTGTTTGCCCTTGGCCGCGCTGGCCCAAGCCAGCGGCTACGCCGATTCGCTCAGCGATCGCCTGCGCAGCGAGGCCAAGCGCGTGGCAGACGCGGAAGCGCTCGAGCAGCAGCTGGCGAGCCATGACCACAAGCGCCAACACCTGATAGAGGCTCGCGAGCGCGCGGCCGAGGCGCTGGTGCGCGTCGAAGCGCGCTGGCAAGAGCTGGCCAAGCGGCTCGGTTTTGGCGAAATGCTGCCGCTCGAGGCGGCGCGGCTGCTCCAAGACGAGCAGCTTGCAGAGCGCGAGCTCGTGCGGCACGAGCAAGATTTGGCCCACGCCCAGGCCGCGCTCGGCGCCGCCGAGCTGCGCGCCGCCGAAGCAAAACGTGCCGTTGCCAGCTGGCGCGTCGAGTGGAAGGCCGTGGTGGCGCCGCTCGGGCTCGACGAAAACGCGCGGCCCGAAGAAGCCGCCGTGCTCTTGAACGGCCTGACCGATCTGGCCGCTCAACGCGAAACGCTCGACGATCGCGAGAAGCGCGTGGTCAAGATCCAGCGCGACATCGACGTGTTCGACGCCAAAGTCCGCGAGCAGACGCAGCGCTTTTCGCCAGAGCTGTCGCCGCGCACGCCACAAGATGCGCCGGAGGCCGCCCGGCAGCTACTCGAACGCTACGACCGCGCCACCGAGTTGGCCAAGCAGCGCGCCGGCATCGAGGCCGAGCTAGTGCGCTTGGCTCGCGAATTGGCTGAAGTCGAGGCGCGTCACGGCGAGCACGCTGCTGCGCTCGCCGAGCTGTGCCGCGCAGCAGGGGTCGCAGACGCCGACGCGCTGGCAGCGCTGGAAGTGCGAGTGGAGCGCGCGCGCGTCCTGGCAGCTGAAATCGAGCAGCTCGACGCCCGCTTGGCGGAGGTCAGCGAAGGCGAAGACATCCCGGCGCTGGTCGACGAGGCGCGCCGGAGCGACCGGGGCGCGGTGGCATCGCGGCTCAGCGAGCTCGACGAAGCCATCGCGCTCGCCGACGAAGAGAGCCGCGGGCTCGAGCGCGACGTGCGCGAGCTGGAGCTCGGCTTGCGCGCTTACGGTGGGCGCGACGGCGCCGACGCGTCGCAAGAACTGTCCGGGCGTGTCTCGCAGCTGGCCGAGCTTTCGTCGATCTGGGCGCGGCGGCGGCTGGCGGCGGCCGTGCTCGAGCGCGTGGTCGAACAGTACCGGCTGCGCCACCAAGGACCGGTGCTGACGCGCGCCAGCGAGCTATTCAGCCGTCTGACGCTCGGCGAGTACGCCAAGCTTCAAACGGGCCTCGAAGAAACGCGGCTCGAGTGCGTGCGTCGCGCCGACGGCAAGAGCCTGGAGCTCGAACATTTGTCGCGCGGCACGCGCTTTCAGCTCTTTCTCGCGCTCAAGCTGGCAAGCCTCGAAGAATACTTGAAGACGGCGCCGCCGCTGCCGCTCGTGCTCGATGACGTGCTCGTGGAGTGGGACGACGAACGCTCGCGGGTGGCGCTCGAAGTGCTGGCGGAGTTCTCGGAGCGCCTGCAAATTCTGCTCTTCACCCACCACGGGCGTGACGTCGGCGCAGCCGAATCCCTAGCTGATAGTCGCATCTTTACCCACCATCTACAGCCGCGCACGCGGCCCGAGGCGGTTGACCTGGGCGCCGGATCCAGTCGAAACTTCCCGGATGTTTAGGGATCTCACGCTCGCCAAGGCCTGCAAAGGTCTCGGACCCTTGCTGGCGGCGTCGGCGGCGACCGCCTGCCTCTTGTTCGCTGGCGACGCACTGTCCAAGGATCCGGCCGAGGTCACTTTTTGCGGCTATCAATCGCTGCCTGGCAATCGCGGCGTCGTCTTCGTCGAGCTGAGTGATCTCGTGGCGGTCGAGGTGACTCGCTCGGGTCAAGTGATCGAGTACAAGCTCGTGGGCGCCAGCGTGCCGCTCAAGAACAACAGGAATCCTTTGCTGCTCGGCAGTTTCAACTCCAGCGCCTTGAGCGCGGTGCTGGTGCCAGAAAAACGCGCCAAGGGCCGTGCTGCCAAGACGCCCGCCTCCGTGCGGCTGGTCATCACGCTGCGCGGACAGGCTTCGCCGACTTATCGCATGCTGGCGCGCGGCAAAGGTGCAGCTTTGGAAGTGGAGCTGCCGCCACCCTCCAGTCGCTGAGCCGAAGGCGGCTAGAGCTCAGCCTTCGGACGACGAGCTGAGCCTGCCGAAACCTTCGACGTCCACCCCGCCGACCAGCGAGACCGCGAACAACAGCTCGCGCTCGGGCAGAGCGGTGTAGGCGTGCGACGAACCTTCGGGCATCTCGTGCACATCGCCTGCTCGATAGATCTGGCCAGACTGCTCGTCGCGGTAGCCGCCGTCGAGCACCAGCACGCGTTCGGCGCCGAGGTGACGATGCGTCGGGAAGCGCGCGCCGGCCCTGAGCCGCAGCAGGCCGTTGTCGGCGCCCGCCGCGCGCGGTCCAGCGCTGAAATGCAGCAATTGGGCGCCAGGAACCGGTGATTTGATCCAGGCTCGCTCGTCGGCGGCGCGCTCGAAAATTCCGGCCAAGTCGCTGTCCCCGAGCTCGAACAGCTCGCTCAGTGCGCCGAACAGCGGAGCGAAGCGCAGGCGCGGCCGCACGGCAGTGGCCAGCAGCCGCTCACGCAAGAGCTGCGGCGGCGCTTTGGGCGGCGGGCAGAGCGCGTTCAGCGCATCGACCAGCCGTGCGTTGCTTTCGCCCGCCTCGCCCATCAGCTCCGGCAGGTGCGGGCCGCTCGGCTTCTTCATCGCAACTCCACCATCGAATCGGATAGCGCGCCGCGTAGCGCCGACAGCGCCGCCGCCACGCGCGACTTCACGGTGCCCAGCGGTACACCCACTCGCTCTGCGATCTCACTCGAAGATAGCCCCTCGAAGTAACCGAGCAGCAGCACCTCGCGCTGCTCGGGCGCTAGTGCTACCAGCACCTGCCGGACGCGGAGCTGATCGGCACTGGCCGTGGTGTCACGGTTGGGATCACCTAGCTCCGCCAGCCAGGCGTCGTCGAGACCGCTGGCCTGTTTCGAGACGCGCGCGGATTTCTGCACGTCGAGCGAGCGGCTGCGCGTGCGCAGCAGCAGCCACGACTTGACGCTGCCACGCGCTGGGTCGTAGTCCGCGGCGTGTCGCCAGGCTTCCAAGAAGACGTCGTGAATCACGTCCTCGGCCTCGGCGCCGCGGCCCACGATGCGCTGGGCAAGCGCCAGCATGGACCCAGAATACCTGTCATAAAGGAGGGCCAGCGCAGAGCTGTCGGCACGCGCCATGGCCTGGACGATCGCAACGTCGTCCATGGCGTTGTCCGGGGCAGCGGGCAGGGATGCCAAGCGTAGAGGACGCTACCAAGAGCCGACGCCGTGCGCTACACCGTCGCTTCCGTGCCTGCCTTGCCAGAAGAAATCGAGATTGAGCTCGGGCTCGACGAGGCGACGGACGCGGAAGCGCTGCGCCAGCGGCTCGGTAGAAAGCTAGGCGTCGCGCCGGCGTCGCTGCCGGAGCCCAGCATTTTGCGGCGCAGCATCGACGCGCGGCGTGGCTCCGTTCACTTCCATCTGATCGTGGGGCTCGGCGCCGAGAGCCGCGAGGCGCTGGGCGGCGCGCCGCCGCGTGAAGCGAGCGTGCCTGGGCCGCCGGTGGTGGTGGTCGGTGACGGCCCGGCTGGTTTATTTTGTGCGTACGAGCTGTCGCGCCAAGGCTTCAAGGTGATCGTCGTCGACCGCGGCAAGACGGTGCAACCGCGCCGGCACGACCTCAAAGCGCTGCATCAACACGGCCAAGTCGACAGTGACAGCAACTATTGCTTCGGTGAAGGCGGCGCCGGCACCTACAGCGACGGCAAGCTCTACACGCGCGCTCACAAGCGCGGCAGCGTGCGCGACGTGATCGAGCTACTAGCGTTGCACGGCGCGCCCGAAGCCATCTTGGTCGACGCGCGCCCGCACATCGGCTCGAACCGCTTGCCCAAGGTCGTGACGGCGCTGCGCGAAAAGCTGGAAGGCGTGGGCGTGAAGTTCGAGTTCGGAGCGCGTGTCGTGAGCCTGCTGCAGCAGCCGGGGCGCGTCACCGGCGTACGCCTGAGCGATGGTCGCGAGCTGGAAGCGCGCGCCGTCGTGCTGGCGACGGGCCATTCCGCGCGCGACGTGTTCGTGATGTTGGCTCACGCCGGCGTCCTGCTCGAAGCCAAGGCGTTTGCGCTCGGCGTGCGCGTCGAGCATCCGCAGCCGCTCATCAACCGCATTCAGTACGGCCGCTTGGCGGACCACCCCAAGCTGCCGAACGCCTCGTATCGCGTGGCTGAGACAGTCGAGGGGCGCGGCGTGTTCTCGTTCTGCATGTGCCCGGGCGGGTTCGTCGTGCCGGCGTCGACCGAGCCGGGCGAGCTGGTCGTCAACGGCATGAGCCTGTCGCGCCGCGATTCGCCCTACGCCAACTCCGGCCTGGTCATCGGCATCGAGCCGGGAGACGTCGAGCAGGCGGGCTTTTCCGGCGTGCTGGGCGGCGTCGAGCTGCAGCGCCGCATCGAGCAGGCGGCGTTCGCCGCCAGCAGCGGTGGGCTCTCGGCGCCGGCCACGCGGGTGACCGATTTTCTGGCTCGTCGTGCCTCGAGCACCGTTCCCGAGACCAGCTACATCCCGGGTCTCACTCCCACGGACGTCGGGCCCATCCTCGACGCGGCCGGGCTGAAGCTGGCCGACCGACTCCGCCTTGCCCTGGCTGCCTTCGACCGCAAGCTGCGTGGTTACCGGACCGAGGAAGCCGTGCTGATCGGCGTGGAATCTCGGACTAGCTCGCCGGTCAGGGTGCCACGCGACCCGGAATCGCTCCAGGCTCCGGGTTTTTCGGGGCTGTATCCTTGCGGTGAGGGTGCCGGCTACGCGGGCGGGATCGTGAGCGCCGCGCTCGACGGGCAGCGCGTGGCGCGGGCGATCGCCGCCAGCAGCAGCTGATCGTGACTTGCCCGTGACACAGGGCGGCTCCGCCAGAGCCTGCGTCCGCAACTGTGCTGGTCCGTCGCTGCCCCCCTGAGCGCTTGAACTGGGTGACAGGCCGGCGTACGTAGGCTTTGTGGATAGCTACAGGCCCGAATCGGATCGCGATCCCCAAGAGACCCAGGAGTGGATCGAATCGCTCGATTCCGTTGTCGAAGCGGAAGGGCGCGAGCGCGCGCAGTTTCTGATCAACCGCGTCATCGAGACGGCGCGGGCGCGCGGGCTCGAGCCAGTGTTGCCCGTCAGCACCGACTACGTCAACACCATCCGCCCCGAAGAGGAACCCGAGTTCCCCGGCGACGACGAGATGGAAGAGCGCATCCGCCGCATCATCCGCTGGAACGCCGCGGTCATGGTGCACAAGGCCAACAAGCAGTTCGACGGCTTGGGCGGGCACATCTCGACCTACGCTTCGAGCGCCACCTTGTACGAGGTGGGCTTCAACCATTTCTTCCGCGGTAAAGACGGCGAGGGCTCGGGCGACCAGATCTATTTCCAAGGTCACGCCTCGCCCGGCATCTACGCGCGTTCGTTCCTCGAGGGCCGCCTCAGCCTCGAGCAAATGGAGCGCTTCCGGCGCGAGACCGAGCGAGGGAAGGGGCTGTCGTCGTACCCGCACCCGCGCTTGATGCCGGACTATTGGGAGTTCCCGACGGTCAGCATGGGGCTCGGCCCGATCGGTTCGATTTACCAAGCCCGTTTCAATCGCTACCTCCACAATCGTGGCCTTGCCGATACTTCAAAGTCGCGGGTTTGGTGCTTCATCGGCGACGGCGAGTCCGACGAGCCAGAAACGCTGGGCGCGCTCAGTATCGCCTCGACTGCGCAGCTCGACAACCTGACCTTCGTGCTGAACTGCAACCTGCAGCGCCTCGACGGACCGGTGCGTGGCAACGGCAAGATCGTTCAAGATCTCGAGGGCGTGTTTCGCGGCGCCGGCTGGAACGTGATCAAAGTGGTGTGGGCCGAGAACTGGGACAAGCTGTTCGCGCGCGACGTCGAAGGCGTTTTGCGCAAGCACCTGAACGCCGTCGTCGACGGCCAGTGGCAGCGCCTCACCACCGCCTCGGGCGCCGACGTGCGCCAAAACTTCTTCGCGCTCGACTCGCGCATGCTCGACCTGGTCAAAGACATGACCGACGAAGAGGTCGGCCGTTTGCAGCGCGGCGGTCACTCCAGCCGCAAGGTCTTCGCCGCCTACCAGCGCGCGACCACCAGCAACAACGGCCGGCCCACGGTCGTACTGGCCCACACCGTCAAGGGCTGGATGCTGGGTGAAGGCTTCGAAGGCTCGAACGTCACCCATCAGAAAAAGAAGATGGACCAAAACGAGCTAAAGGCGTTCCGCGACGTCTTGCAGTTGCCGGTCACCGACGATCAGCTCGAAAAGCTGCCTCCGTTTTACCACCCGGGCATGAAGAGCCCGGAAGTGGAATACGCGCTCGAGCGTCGCCGCGCGCTCGGCGGGTTCATTCCCAAGCGCCGCACGCAAGTCGACGTGCGCCTCGAAATTCCCGGCAGCGACGTGTTCGACGAGTTCTTCAAGGGCATGGCCAAGGGCGAAGCTTCGACCACCATGGTCTTCTCGCGCCTGCTCGCCAAGCTTCTGCGTGACAAGAAGATCGGCAAGCGCATCGTGCCGATCGTGCCCGACGAAGCGCGCACCTTCGGCATGGACGCGCTGTTCAGCCAAGTCGGCATCTACGCGCCCAAGGGCCAGCTCTACACGCCAATCGACAAGGGTAAGCTGCTCTACTACCGCGAAGCGCAAGACGGCCAGGTGCTGGAAGAGGGCATCACCGAGGCGGGCTCGATGGCGTCTTTCATCTCGGCCGCCACGTCGACGGCAACGCACGGCCAGCCGATGATCCCGTTTTACATCTTCTATTCGATGTTCGGGTTCCAGCGCACAGGCGACCAGTTTTGGGCCGCCGGCGATCAGATGGCGCGCGGCTTCATCCTCGGCGCCACGGCCGGCCGCACCACGCTGAACGGCGAAGGTTTGCAGCACGAAGACGGCCACAGCCATCACATCGCGATGACGGTGCCGAACTGCGTGGCCTACGACGTCGCTTTCGCCTTCGAGCTGGCAGCCGTCATCGAAGACGGCCTGCACCGCATGTACGAAAAAGACGAGGCCATCTACTACTACATCACGCTGCAGAACGAAGATTACCCGATGCCGGCGATGCCCGAAGGCGTCAAAGACGGCATCCTCAAAGGCATCTACAAGTTCAGGAACGCCGAGCAAAAGCTGGGCAAGCACGTCCAGCTGTTGGGCTCGTCGTGCATCATGCAGCAGGTGCTCAAGGCGCAAGAGATGCTGAAAGAGTTCGGCGTTTCTGCCGACGTGTGGGGCGTCACCAGCTATCAGCAACTCAGGAACGATGCCGTGTCGTGCGAGCGCTACGCGCGCCTGCACCCCGAAGCGCCCGCGCGCATCCCGTACGTCACGCAGGTGCTGTCCGCCGCCGAAGGCCCGTTCATCGCCGCCAGCGACTACATCAAGAATACGCCCGACTCTGTCGCGCGCTTCATCCCCGGCACCTTCGTGCCCCTCGGCACCGACGGCTTCGGCATGAGCGACACGCGCGAGGCTTTGCGCCGCCATTTCGAGGTCGACGCCGAAAACGTCGTGCTCGGCGCCCTGCACGGCCTGCGCGTCGACGGCAAAATCTCCGCCGCCGAAGTCTCGGCCGCCATCAAGAAGCTCGGCATCGACCCCGAAAAGCTCGAGCCAATGAAGGTCTGAGCGAGCGGGCTGCCAAGCCGCAGCCCGCCTCGCAGAAACTTCCGTGGCGGCCCCAGGCCACCGCGCGCGGGCAAGCAGCAGGCAAGAAGACCGCCAGAATTCGACGGGTGAGCGGACAACGCTCGACACCAGAACGCTCGCGACCTGCCGCATCCTTGACCCTCGTGACGCCGAAGCGCGTCGGGCGCGCAGCACTTCACGGAGCCTTTCGTCTGACCGAAAAGCCGCGCCGCAGCGCCCGTCCGCGTAACTCAAAAGTGACTTCGGGGTCGAAGTGACGAGAAGTGACTTCGGGGTCGAAGTGACGAGAAGTGACTTCGGGGTCGAAGTGACGAGAAGTGACTTCGGGGTCGAAGTGACGAGAAGTGACTTCGGGGTCGAA
>Ga0307508_10003015_pt1 | contig 17366 bp, 22 predicted proteins | sample 9_EM_MG_FD_203089 | JGI IMG/M metagenome (GOLD analysis project Ga0307508, IMG submission 203089) | Populus trichocarpa ectomycorrhiza microbial communities from riparian zone in the Pacific Northwest, United States - 9_EM | ecosystem: Host-associated > Plants > Roots > Unclassified | place... | reverse complement strand
GGAGAGTTCCTCGACTTGGTCATATATTCCTAACGTTGGCTCACACACAAGTAACATTGGTTCCAAGTCTTACACGACCATACATGGCTACATATGGCCATGTTTGAATTCGACATTTTTTGTGATGAACTAGGGGTTCTTTACGAGGACGAACATGTTTGTTCCTAGTCATCCACCGCTTCCCTGTGGCGCTGGGACCATCTGCTTGACCTTGTGGTATTCCTTTGAAACCAATGAGGCACTACCCCAGGTACTGGCAAAGAAGAATGATGCACATGGTTCCCCCAGCGAACACTCTACCGGTCCAACGAGCATCTTGTTGGTATGGTTATCAGACTTGATACACACTGCCAGTGAACATGCCTCCGTTCTTAGAGAACTCTTTATGTTCCGTTTGGAATAATTTCCTAGGAAAGACTCGGAGGCTAAGAATCGTACGTATGGAAGGGTTATCGTTAACGCAGGTACAACGTGAGTGGACTGACTGGCATAGACACAAGTCATGCGCGCTTGGGCGCTGACTGTTGGAGACAGGAACGTCTCAAGTACTAGGTGCAGTCCCACACCTGGCAGGAAGTAGAACTTTCATCTGAAACAAAATCTGACATTCATTTAAGATTTCAGTTGTAGCAGATGTTGTACTTGCGTTGCACCGTGAATGATAGTTGTGTAACGGTTACCGCGCTTGCCAGCCGGAGTGGCAGGCCAGCGAAAATTGGCGGGTATTGCCCCGGTGCAAACGCACTCGGGCACCAGGCAAACAGATCGAGTCGACTCACTACAAAGAAATCTCAAGCGGACGAAAGAAAAAAGTCGCACACCCAACACATTGAATTCATCTCTTTTATCGAGCTCTGTATGATGGATGGTGTACATGCATGGCATTTCAGCAGCTCAAGGAGATTCCTGGGAGGAGTTGAAACTAGGAAACAATGTTGCAAAGAAACCTCCAATCAACAAGGGCGCTTTGGTGACGAGCCCAGCCCACGCCGGGAGTACGCCCATTCCGGCTGCCTGAAGCAAAGAAAACCAACTACCGGCTTTCACTGCGGCTCCAAAAAAATATCTTTGCAACAAAGCAGCAACTGAACCTACAATGTCAAGTTAAGCTTCGAATGTGCGGTTCCGGGGTTTCAGCACACCTTTGACAGGACCAGCAAGACCGAAACCAAACAAGCTTAAAAATGGTCTAAGTATCCACGATTGTGGAATAAGCAGGACCGTAACACTGAACATAAGGGTGGGAAGGAGTTGAGGATACTGTTCATTGATGTCGCCTATAGTACGATAAGTTAGCAAATTCAAACTACCCTCATTGCAGAACGTAGAATCAACATACCAACTGCGGTTGTGAGTGCCTGCACCTTTGGTTTCAAAGCGGCTAGGTAACTTGTAACGACCTCTTCCTCAATTCCGTAACGCGTTGTGAGCTTTACGAGTTCCCGCGCGGCATCATCCAGGACCTTATCAACCATTTCCGCCCTTTCAGCATGGCCAGGTGCCTTGTCTGGGGTAGGAATTTTCTCCAGATCAGTCATTATCCTCATAAAAATGCCTTCAACGTCCTCAGTCAGTGTATCAAAAGTGATATGGCGAGCATCCAGGGTGCCCTGGATGTCGTCACGAAAAGTGGCAGTGGTGCTGACAATGTGGTTCATAGCAGATGTGATTTCGGTGAATTTGGTAGACTTGAAGTCGGTGGCAGCCCCTTCAAACAGGTTGTGGACATAATCCCGCAATTGTTTCTCGGATTTCTTCGCCATTTCCCAAAAGTCAGACGGTGACAACTCGGGCGCCGCATAAGCCTGGTCAGCACCCATCGCGGGAAGAGCCGATGGAAGGTATGCATCTACGACATTGAGATGAGAAAAGGATATAAGGTAGGCTTAGGAGTATCCTTACCTTGTTGTACGACCTCGAGAATATAAGACGGGCTGAGGAACGCTGCGTGGACATAAGTGTGCCTTCCGATCTGCACGGTTTGGTACTCACATTCCTGTGAGGCTACTTTGATTGTATCTGGTGAACAAATACTGAAATTAAAGAATTTGCATTTGAAAGTAAAGCAAGAAACCCACCATCTGAACCCTCCATGAACCCACGGTTCTCCCCTACACCTACAGCGCTACCGTCCAGTGTGGCGCCAGTGGGGGGTAAACCAAGGATAAGGAAGGGCAGGAGAACCTGTGTCAAAATCCGTCTGGTAATCCTCATAGCTGCAGCAAGTAAAGGGATTAATGGTGATGGTGGTTGCGCACCAACGATGGCAAATTTAGTGCCTCGACGTACAAAGTGGAACCTGGTCACGTGTTCTTGCCTACATGCGGCTTTGGCCCATCTGTGCTGTGGGTCCTCAAATTTGCCCCCACGTTCGATGGCAGGCCTGATATCTACGGTGAGACACGCCATTTAGACAGGCCATAGCACCCTGTACATGCTGACCTGGGCAGGAAGGGCACTATAGGAATGGGTCAGTCGAATGACTTGAAGTAAGTAGGAAGAGTACATTTGACTTCGACGACTGTTGAGCGCGTGCAGTCATGGATACAGATATGCAGAAATTTCACCTTGGTGGCAAACCCTAGCGAGGATTCAGAGTTGGATAGGTACAGCAAGGTATCTCACCAGTACCTCGTTTTGTCTGAACTCGGAGACCTCACGGCCAGACTCGAGAGGCTTGTGTCATCCGACCTGTGAAATATTCGAAGAAAATGAAAGCGTAGTGTCGAACCTTCTAGTTACAGTAAGTTCGGGGTTGTCTTCCGGACTGCGGCGCTGGTATGGAGTGGCTCGATACGTGTCTGCAGCTCCTGCAGGTTCCTGATCTGATCGAACCGAGATGGCACGTCTCGTCATTTGCACGCTGACCTCTGTATTCTCTCTTGTTTTCGATCTCGGTGTAGGTGCTCTCGACCGTGGGCATCCTCGTGACAATGCGAGGGTAATCTGGATGGTTCAACCACGTAGGCCCCGCGAGGAGCAAGCGACGTTTGCCTGTACGGTAATACTTCTTGCGTGCGAGCGCTCGTGAGCTGTAAGGCCAGGTGTACCCAAGAGAATATGGAGTTGATTCAAGAAGGTTGTTTCATATCGCACCGCTATTCATCGAATCCCGTGGCGGTCCGCTTTTCCCTAAATTGGCATCTGGCTCAGGACCCTAATGTAACACGAATCTCACAGTTATCAGCAGTGTGCCCCCTTGACAATCCCCTCGACGTTGAATTGTTCTTGCTTGAGTTGGCATGCATGATTGGAATACGATAGGGCTTGCAGGTCATGTGTCGCTATGCAACGCTCCTAACTAGTAAAGGTACCCGAGATCCCTCTTCACCTAGAAACTTCGGATGCGGTATAATCCCCCCAGCGAATCGTTTCAGGTCCATCGCGGAACTCGAACTTGAAGTTCTTTATGAGGACGAAGAGAACAGCCTGAACCGTTTCGGTTACGCGCGATTGTCAACATACCTAGGTCCATCGGCGAATGTCAGCAAGTGCTTATGCCCTTGTATCTCCTTCGCCTGTTGTGGGATCCCGTCTTCAATAATCCATCGTGATGGTTTGAATTGTTTTGCATCGGGTCCCCATACTGCCTTGGAGCGGTTCACAGACGCAATGGGAGCCGTAACGACCGTACTACGAGGAATTGAGATGTGGGTGACCGGAGTTGGTGAGGATGGTGTAATAACTGGACTACTCAGAGGAATTATGTCGTCCTCTGTGGCCTATTCATGGGAATGAGGTGGAGGTATGGATTTGGTAGGGGCCAGAAAGAAACATACTATGCGTGACGTCTCTCCGAGCATGGCGTGCAAACGCAATGTTTCGTGCACCACCGCATCGAGGTAAGGAAGTCCGTTTGTTAGTTGCTCCCATGTCGGGTCTCCGTCAATCTGGGAAAGCTCCTCGCGCAAGTTGCTTTGAGCGACTTGATATCTGCATAGTTCAATGAGGGCCCACTGCAGATAACAATGTTGGAATTCGCGGAAGAAAATAAGCGGGAATGGCCACTGTATACGCACGGTCAGGGTAACTAAAAGAAGTGTAAAGACAAAAACAAATGGGCAAGGGTCGGTGCTTACTTGCTGCTGTGTCGTAGCCAGCGAAAAGGAGCACCCTCATCTATATCGTCGATGTTGATTATTTCTTTCTTTGATTTATTCTCTACATTTACCTGCGCGACAACTTCTTCTGGTGTCATATAAAGCCCCGAAGTAGTGCTCTCCGCCTTAACCAGTACACTCGGATATTTGAATCACGAAGCAATAATCTAGGGCACTCACTCAGAAGACCGATGATGGACTTGTCCTGGTGTTCCTCTACTAGGCCCTCTTCCTTCTCCTATCTTTGCCTTTGCGAACAGTTGGGAGGAAATTGCACTCGTACTATCGTTCAACATCTTTGACAACTTTGTTCGAGGACTCGGCAATTTCAAGATCACAGGGAATAGATGTGCGAGAAGGAAAATGTATTCGAAGACTGGGGATGGTTTTGTGTTGCTCATTATCTCAAAAGCGGTGGCGACTGCCGATCTTTTCCCTTTAAGAGAGGCGAGGTCGTATGAAACCCAGCGATTCCAATCGTGTCGAGATTCCAAATCAGTGTTAGACACAAGCATCTTGGTATGAACGATAGACGTACGCTATGTGGCTCATCCTTATCACATGTACGTTTTCGGATGGAGTCTGCGTCAAAAATAGTCATTGAACATCACGTACCATTCCTGAACATCGATGGCTACGCCATTGGGGCTATCCTGAACAAGGTCATCCCAAACAACCTTTGCCTGCGTTCGTGCGCTTTCGACGTTGAGAATGAATGTGACAAGAAGCCTACCTTGTGCGCAGAGTCGTAGAATATCGCCAATAGTCCCCGAACAGCTGCAACACTGAATGCAGGGGTCAGAGACTTTCGTAGACTACGCAGACGGTTCACAATTAAGGTTCCGGGGGACAACAACAGAGCTCACAAACCGTTTGTGTACATCTCCATGTGTCGTCAACAAGCTATCCCTTCCAACCTAGCGCAGAATGGTCAAAGGACAGTATAAGAGCGGCCCCGGTTGTAAGGAAACGCACCACACTGTCGGACAGAAACTTGGCAAGTGGTGTCAGTATGTATGTTGTGGTCTCCTTGGCGTAAAAGTGAGCAATCGCCTTCGGGTCACACAATACTATGCGCGTGGTTCCTAGGACCGATGGAACTTGGTATACAGCTCCATATTGTTCAGCCCATGCTTCATAGATCTCTGGGCCATCGGGGGTTGAAAAGGTTGAGAAGAACTCGAGGAAGCCTAGCACGGGTCTCCTGGAAGGAGGTCCATTGAGACGGGTGGTTCGGGCGCGACGATGGGCGGTACGAGCCAGACGGATAAGCGTCCACGTAAAGAAAGACACTGCGACCACGTCCAAAACGCGGATAGAGCCACCCATCTTCACGTTCGGGAGCGCCAGACTCGGAAACATGATGGAGCGTTCTGGGACGAAGGTTATTGGCACGGTCGAAGACCGGCTCGTATTTATGGCTCATGGATATTACTGAGTTGCACTGGCGCCGCAACTCGGACAGTTTTAGATTACCATATAGCTTTGTTATCACCACACCAAGGTGACGAACAACACAGGATCATCCAAGGATCAAATGATTCGATAGTTGTGACGAACATGGCACCAAGACTGAACAAACGCCAACAACGAGAGCAAGAAGAGCTCCTCGCGCTCGCCAGCAGCAAACCCTCGGATGCATCCCCAAGCACCGATCTACACGAATCCAGCGAGGAAGAATCTATGGCGCCTGCAAAGACTGGCTTCGCAGCGGTAAGTCTCACTCCGGAGGCTGATGGGTGGAGATCGTGACAATGAACCCAGCTTTTCATACCAGAGGACGACCCTGAGGTTGCAGAGAGCGAGGACGACACCACGAAGCCTGCCAAGTCTCGCAAGGTACGAAACCAAACCACTACTACGTGCATAACGGATCTCATGTCCATGCAGACGAAGAAAAGAAAGAAGAGGGTTGCTGCCCCAGCTCACGACGAGGAACTGCCTCAGGCTACTTCACAGTCCAAGCCTGTCTCAAAGAAGGCCAAAGCGAAAGACAAGAAGAAAGATGAGCAAAACGACTTGGACAAAGCCCTCGCGGAGCTTTCAATCAAGTGCGTCGCATCAATTTTGGTCTTCCCTTGATTGACTCATGTAACCCCCCAGGTATCCGGACCTTCAACAGATTGCTCCCAGTTCCTCTACTGACACGCGGGCAACAAAGCTTTCCGCCCTTTTATCTGTTTCAGTTTCTCATCTTGATGCAGAGTCCGAGCTCAAGAAATTCTTTGGCTCTAAAGCTGTCTCAGCTGCCCAGGCTGCCATGCCTACCTCTTCCCCCAAAGGACGCCGTGGGATACAACCACAGATACAGCGTTCTCAACTAACACGCCCGCAACCATCCTGGGGCGTGACAAAGCAACGGGAGGGATTGTCCGCCCGACCTCTTTCGGACGAGGAGTCGACTAGGAAGGTAAACAAGGGCCCAGCCGGCCCTGGAAAGTGGTGGACAGTAGAGTATAGCAAACGTTACAAGGGCGTCACGAAGACATTCATGCAGGCTATCATGACTGGGGGTAGGTGTATATATGCGTTGTGGTCGCTCAGTTCTCATAAGTTTAGACCCCGAAACACTATGGAGGGTCCTCCAGAGAATGCCTTGGCACGCAGATACGCTTCTTCAACTCGCGGAAGTCTATCGACATCGTGAAGGTCCGTTGATATTTGTGTATCGGTTCTCACTCATATAACCCATTCTTCAGAGTACAGTCAGGCAGTGGACTACGTATCACGAGCCCTTTATGCCTATGAGCGTGCCTTCCTCGGCGCATTCAGTTTCACGAACGGAAATAATAGACTCGACTTTGATCGAGTGGAGAATCGACCATTCTTCCTTGCCATCCATCGACAAGTCATGTAAGCTAACCTATAGGTCCCTGTTCCGCTGAACGAGCGCTCATGTTATGTTTAGAGACCTGCAACGTCGCGGTTGCCCTCGGACAGCGTTTGAACACGCACGCCTGCTCATATCCCTTGAACCCCTGGTGGATCCCCACGGCGTCTACTTACATCTTGATTATCTGTGCGTCAAGGCAGGCTTGGGCGATTGGTTATTGGACGTATGGTCGGTTTACCGAAGCACGTCTTATGAAGATTCGGCCGATTATATTGATCCGAGCGTGTTGCCTGGTTGGTCGTATGCAAGAGCTTTGATTCTGAGAGCCAAGGAAAAAGAGAAGAAGGAACGGGGCGAGGTACCATTATTCTGTTAGTCAACAGACTAGATCTGATCATCTTCCCATCAGGATTTCAAGGAGGAGAGCACAGAAGCGCTTCGACAAGCAATTCTTGGGTTTCCGTCAATAGTTCCCCTTCTAGCTGACAAATGCGAGATTTCCCTGTCTGCGGAGGTGCGAGGCCACAAGGCATTCCGTATTCATACGGACGGAACGTAGGCCTGAATCTTTTAAACTTATCATAGGCTGACGGTGCTCCAGTGGCTTGTCCCCAGAAGAAAGCACCCTCAATCTCCTTTCTCATCTCTACGCGCAACGTTCCTCTCCACTCTGGAAGTCTTCCGGTCACGCCTCGTGGCTCTCGAGTACATCAAACTCTCTTCTGTCGACGCTGTTTACCCAGCACACACACCCAATCCGTGACCGATTCCTCCGTACCTTCTCCTCCCTCACCCTGCGGCACTCAATCTACCGTCACATCTTCGTCCTCGAACAAACCCACGCTCAACCCCAAAATCGCGCCTTAACCGCCTTCTTACCACCCGATATCACTCAGGGCAGACACCTCGCATGTGATCCTCTCCCTCCACATTCTGCTTTCTCGACATACGATGCCGCCTTCTTCGCCGGCTCCGAAGACCCCTTTGCGCTCGGCCTCACCCGTTCGCGGAGACGCACCCAAGCCGAAGAAAGACTCCTCGCTCGACTTATCCCCGATGCTGCCACCCGTGCACAGATTCTCGCCTTCTATGACCAGAACCCGTGGATCGCTGCGCAGGTGCCAGGTGGGGCGGTCGAGTTTGTGCAGCTGATGGCGGAAATGCCAGAGGATGCGTTGCATGAGATGATGCTCGGCGCTGAGATGATCCGTGATGCAGGTGGGGCTGCGGGTGTGCAGCCGGGATTGGCGGATCGGGGAGCGATGCCTGGGGAGTTGCCGGAAGAGGAGATCGAGGTGTTTTGGGAGGCGGAAGAGGGTGGTAGAGACGTGGATGGCTTGCCGCACGATGGCAGGGTCGACACGGTCGAAGACGAAGAAGACGGGGAGGAAGACGAGGAAGATATCGCTGTGAGTATCACTGCTCCTCCGATGTGTCTTTGTCGGGGTTCTGTTACTGACTTTCAGTGCTTCTTTAGCCGATGCCCATCCGTGTGGTGCGCAATCTTCTCAACCGATTCTGGGGAGTTGTTCCAGTTCAGGAGGACTCGTCCGATGACGATGACAATGGTGCTGGCAATCAATAGACATATAGTTCGCAGTATGGTGTTCGGATCGACTATCAGTGTTTAGTTACACACGATATGTAGTGCCAGTAGGGATTTGGCTTCGTATTTCGCTCAACACCACTGTCATACTTCACATGTCTGCGACACTCAACGACCAATAGTGGAGTCAGTTCTAGTTCCTCACCACCTAGTGCAGTCCGCGCGATTTGTTTCATAGCGCTAGGGGAATCGTACTACCAACCGACGAGATTGTCCATAGCGATGAACCTCTCTGATGACAATCACTCAGCAAGACGAAGCGCAAGCACGACTTCCTTCCTCGCCCATTCTCCCACCCCGCACGCCTCCTCCCCAACGAGCGCCCTCCACACGAGCAACCTCCTCGTCAACATCGCCCATGCATGCGTCCCATCGTCGTCCAGCGACATGGCAACTCGCCAGAGCACCTCCACGACCTCGCCCCAGGTCTGGAGCGGGTCTGCCGGCGGCGGCGCGTCAAGGAGTCCTTGGGCGCGATGCGGCGGCAGCGCGTGCGGGTGTGGGTTGTCGTATTCGACTGGCTGTCGTAGCGAGCGGTGGTGGCCACAGAGATGGATGGCGTGTTCGAGGTGTTGCAGGTACGCCACGGCGCATGAGAGGACACCGTGGAGGGAATGTCTGGGTGTCTCTGGGATTAGGCTGAGTCGTAGGGTGACCGCAGCACCCTGTTGCAGGATAGCCATCTCCTTGTCTACGAGACGTGTCACTGGTGGCCTGAACGCCGAGGGTAACGGATGGAACGCACCTTTACCCTGTAAGAGAGATGACAAACATCGACATATAGTTGAACACCATTGGTCTCCCGTGGCGCGACTCAACTTGGAGGCGTCGGCGACAACGACGACGTTTTCCAAGATACGAAGCCATGCCATTGATTCCTTGCTAGGGTTCTCCCCGACTTGCATCTCAATCCATGATAAGAGGGACGATTTGAGGACGAGGGAAGTACATGCTTGTGGATTGCACGTCAGGTTCGCTAGTATCTGTTTCGCCCTCAGTTTGACGTCCCGACAACCCTCAAAACGGACCACTGACCTCCAAAATCCCAGCGCGCACGGTGGTGTCGTTCTTTGAACTTTGGAAGAGACTAGCCACCAAATCCCACGTATGTCGCCGCTTCAGTACCTTCCAATCGTCCGTGCTCGCCATACCATCTCCCAATATCCTCAACATCCACCCTCGCTCCTTCTTCCAATCGTCTGAGCTGCTGTAGAGCATGCCGAACAACATTGGTACGTCGGACACATCGAGTTCGGGGCGCTGGAGTAGGAAACGCGCGGTACGCGGGTAGATGAAGTTCGATGGGAAAAAGATGCCACGAAGTGCGTGCAACAAGATGAGCGTTGTAAACGTCGGGAGTCGTCGTGGTGGGTCGTTCGCACTTGCAGGTGGATCTATCACATTTTTGAGTAGACGGAACACATAGACGACTTGAGGCGCTTCGTGCATGGCAGATTTCTGCCATAAAGTGTTCGAATGAATCTACGAACCATCGATCCGAGTTATCGTTATTGAAACTCACCTGTACACTCTCCCAGAGACTTGCGACCTGGCAGAGGGCTGTTTCGCGTATGTTCGGGTCTTTCGAGGAGAGACACCGAATGAGCAAGCTGACGACGTTGCTCCGGAAGACCTTGACCCAGCCCAAGGGGGTTGTTGGAGGGCATTCTACAAGCATCTGTGCGGACAACACAATCACCATCAACGGGTCGTACATCGAATCATCCGCAGAACCATCCCGCGTGACTCTCTCCTCTCCGAACCGCCTCCACAAAGGGAATGCAAGACACGTTCGGAGCATATAGACGGGGTCAAAATTCTGGACGACTTCGAGTGCATCGGAAACGGTTGCATCTGGGGTCGGAGACCACCGGGAAAAGAATGGAGACAGGGACGTGCGCTTTTCCGCCTCGAATAGTCTCATGATAGAGAGGAGCCGCCTGTCGGATGACGACATCGTTCCTCCGTAGACCTGAAAGAGGGGCTCGATGTGTGAAGGCTGACAGGAATTTGCAGGGTGGAGCTGGAAGAGCGCATGGAGCAAACGCGTCACTTGATTCCTTTGAGATGGACTACCGTACTTCCCGCAGACCGCGACGAAATGTTGATGTTGAAGAATGTTTTGCAGGAGTCGGTTGACGACAACCGGCTGCAAGAACGGCGATAGATAAGATGAGAGACGGCGATCGGACACGGCGCATGCTCTGGCTCACCTTGAGCGCTGTCTTGTTTGTCAACGCCACAGCGAGGTCGAGCATGCCTGGTTCTGAGAGGTGACGTCGAACCAAGGTCGTTAGCAACGGCTCCACCAAATGCGATTTGAGCGACTCTTGATGTGTCGCGACGTGTTCTGCGTCCATCAATCAATCGCAGATCAACGAAACAAGGTTCTGGATCACCCACTGAGGTTTTCCAGGGCTATGTTAGAGTCCTCTGAGTCTGGAGCGTCGCCGGAAAGGTGTCGAACGGCCCATTGCAAGGCGCGGTCTACGATGCTCGTTGTAAGAGCACCACAACCAGAGATACGGAGGAGCTTGCGTGCGAGAAACGTCGCTTCGAACGCGAAATCCATGATGGGGATACGTTGTATGCGCTCTTCCAACGCAGACACGAGTCGAGCTCTCCTGGTGCCTGAAAACTCCAGGATCCTAAGTATACACTCGAGGTGTTGGGTAGAGCGTGAACCGTGACGCCGTTCACCCAGAAAGAGCTGATTCAATAAGCCGTGGAGAACGTCGTCATTGACTAGTGACAGGTCCCCACTTGTTAACGCAGTGCAATCGAGGAAGGCCGCGAGCACCGAGGCGAACGTATGGATGTCGAATCGAGTCCCCCGCTTGCTGTTTAGCCAATTCGCGCAAGCTTGTACGGAGGTAGGGTTTGAGTACAACAGATCGACGATGGTGCTCCTCGTGGACTCAGTCCAGGTTTCCTTCTCGAGCAATTGAGAAATCAAATCAGATGGGAGGGACCGGAGATCGCCCATATGGGTTGGCTTGGTTCCTGAGAAAACGGTGGAAAGGGGCTGTCCTTCAGCGAAAGCAATATGTCCGTCGAACCCTAAAGGGAGTTGAGACGCAAGGGTCGCTGAGAGCATGTCCTCAAGCAAAGTAGATTCAGGGAGTATAGCCCGCAGTTCCAGGAGCTTCGGCGCTGGAATTTTCGGAATGGGACCTCGAGGCGTCCTATAATGAAGCGTGCCAAGAATGTTCTCTAAGATGTCACAAGCCATCCTACTTTGTTGTCCAAAGTTGGCTTGGATAAGATCAACCACAGCAAGTAACTCTTCGGTTCCCATGAACTTGACCCAAGGCTGCGCATGCCTCAGCTGGTAGGGGCAATGTTAGATTTCTTTCCGGGCTCGTGGCAAAACGGCACCACTCACTTCATCGATCCGATCCGATGAAAGCAACTCTGTCATCGTTTCCACCCAATGAGAACCAATAGACGACAATAATATCTGATCCTCAACATCGGCAGGATCAAACGATGATGAAACGAATTCCCTGAGCGCTGCGAAGCAAGTTATCGCTAAGTGGCCATCGATGAGCGCAAGACCACACCTTCATGCACTTCAACCGCGAGATCTTGCGATACGCAAAGGCTTTGGATAGCATCACACCGGATAACAGACGCCCTTAGTCCCCGCAGATCTTTCTCGGTCAGGTGGCCCCTCGCCCTCGTCAGTACATCAGACAAGAGTGAAAGTAGCGCAGCCATGAGCTCATGGCGACCTATCGAGACAGCAATGCCATGGGTGATGAGACGGATCGCGTTCTCGAGACGAAACAGTGTCACCGGATGCATATAGAGCGCTGTCAAAAGTATATCGCACGTATGTCGGTCCCGGAGCTGCGGAAGGGTGGAGTGGAAGTACACCCAGGTGAACGCGCCATCGATCGCAGGCCTGTCCAGTAGCGTTGACCAACCTTTCAAGGAAAAGCAACAAAGTATCGCTTACCAGTCAGTCGCAGGCTTTAAAATTTCCGAATCCCATAAGTGACCCTCAGAAGGATGGAGGTAGTCGAGGAGAGCCCAAAGCGCGGGCTCGTAGAATCGACGAACGACAGAGGCAAGGCGAGAAATGTCGGCGGGAGAGGGCTTGGCATCTACCAAACGAAGCCAGTCCACCAATTCAAACGCACTCGTCATGCGAGCACTCTCCGATGGAGCTAGATACACGACCGTGGTAGCAGCGGCGATTAGCCATGACGCAATCCATTTGCATAATGGGATATGGCTCACGAACGGGGACTTGCTCAATACGGTCGAGAAAGGTCGTGATCGTCTTGTCACTTGGTCCCTCAATTGCCCGACGACAGCTGTCGTCCCGGAGGTGACGAAGACAGGCTCGCGCAATGGACAATTCCCGTCTCATGCCAAAACAGATACTTGGGTGATCTGGGAATGGTTGTCCGGCAGTAACACTGCTGTCTAGTTGATCGAGTATGACAAGGAAGTTGTGGTATGCGGAATCGTCTTGCTTAGCTGCAAGCATGACCAGCAGTCGCCGAACGAATGAGAAGACAGCGAGCGTATCTGACGGCGTCATCAATCGCCCACTCACTTTCGCGATGACCTGCTCGAGCACCGTCATGAGTAAGGGACTGGCAAACAACTCTCCTCGGTGGATATCGGGGGTGGGAGTGGAAGATTGTACAAGGGCGGTCATGGCTTCCATATAACGGTATGGAGTCTTGAGACATCGCTGTGCACAATCGTCTAAGAAGGATACGATAGCGTCGACCTCATCTGTAAGCGGCGCACCGCAAGGTGCTTCAGTACCATGTCCTCTGCGCACGAAGTGTAAGGGTAGGGCAGAAAACCATATCTCTACTTCGTTCGGGTCCTCTTGGAACAGCACACTCTCGGAAAGAACGTGCTGCAAAAGTCCCTTCAACGTTGCACGGAGAGCACGCACGCGGCTATTGCAAAACGTTTTTAGGAGGACATAAAGATATGTGTGAGATGAAGAGGCTGGGGACGCGAACGACTAATTTAGACAGTGACATGATCGCATAATCCCACTCACCAACCTTGCCAGCCCAGGCGAACTGGTCACTTCCGGTTAGCAAACGTAGAACATGCAGATGTTTAACGCTCTGCAATGCCGTAGGGGCTTCTTTTCGTTGGTCTTCCTGTTCTTTTGAGCTGCCCTCGTGGTCGCCGGAGAGCGAGGCTAAAGATCCTTCGACCAGGTTCGGGACTAGTTTTCCAACTTCGAATCTAGCTTCAGCGACAACATCCGGCAAGCATTCTTGGTAGAGCCAAAGAAGCCTTTGAGAGCTCTCACTCAACAAAGCGTGCTTAGTTGTGTTCGAAGAAGCCAAAAATTGCTGCGAAAACGCGACAATGACTTGAAACTCCGGTACACGTCGCCGGGCTTCCTTTTCAACTTCTCCTCGCCGGCGACTCCACTGGCCATCGTCTTCGTCTTCTTCCAGTGCAGTCTCCACCATCCTGAACACGCGTACCACTTCAGCGAGCTTCCGTAGGCATTTAGCCAGTGCGAGTGCGGTACAGTGCTGAACAAGGGCGGTCGAAGTACCCTGTAGCCCTTTCGTAAACAATGCCTTCGTGCCCACTGAGGGGAGTAAGTTCCCCATAATGATCGAAAGCGGCGGAGGGGTGGGGTTGTAAAGCTCGCTGCTACCCGATAAGAGAAATGAATGCACGGGAACTGCTTGAGAGAGGATCAGTCCTGCGAACGAGATGTTGGCGATCCATTTTGAAGAAAGTCGTGGCTCGAGAGTGAGAGAAGCTGCAGACCAATATCTGATATGGCGTCAGTTAATTCGGATCCTAAGATCGACCTTACACACACCCGGCGACGAGCTCTGGACATGCTGCGGTTATCTTCAGCGCCAGTTCTTGTTGTCGAGGATCTTCGTTCACTTTCAACGTTCGTAAGACATTCGCCAGGATTTTATTGTATATCTTTCCTGCGTATGCACCCTTTTGTCGAGTGCCTTCAAGGTCTTCCTGATCAGCAACGCCATCCTCGTCAGTCTGACGAGGGTACCACCCGTGGTCTCTAAAACAAATGCCTTGTCCGGGATGGGTGCATACAGCCAAAAGAAAGTGATGAACGACATCGGCTGGAACATGCACTCCTCCCGGGCTTTCTGCAGCAGCACGATCATACAATTTCAAGAGCTAAAACACTCTCAGAATATGTTATCAACACCACAGAAATGAAGTTGTGCTCACGTGGGCGATCGTCACTTCATTGAACAAACCCAGTTTCGTGGTCCGTTTGATTTTCGGATCTGACCAAACACCCTCCCAACAAACTTGGAGAACCTTCTGTATAACGGTGTAATTGTCTTGAACCAAGCCTTTGAATATGCTCATGAACACCTCGCGACGTTGCTCCAAGAAGGCTGCCTTGATCGATGGCGCTGTATCCTTGTCGACCATTGATAAAACGAATAAGAGATAGTACGTTCGAATGTCTTCTCTGTCCTATTTAGCTCAAGTTGAGTCCAGGTTACGATTGGGACTTACCAGGTCGGAGAAGGATGTCATCTCCTTCGCTTTCCTTTCCCCTTCTACGCATGTAAAGTAGTTTCGGTAGATTCTATACTGCAGTAAGTCTCCGAATGGGAAGGAAATAAGACAACTTTACCTTGTTGTCCCATGGGAAAGTCTCAAAAACCGACTTGCGTTCCCTTCCACTTCCGAATATCGAGATGGCGTTGAATAGTTTTAGCGACGCAAGGATCTGCTCATTATGGCTGCCACTGATGTAAGAGTTCAATTTTCGTGACCATTGCGGAGAAAGGACCGTCTTGATAATAGGAACACCATAGGAGTGATCCGGAAGGTGGTACGAGAACAGCGATAGCAACGAAGAAAATAGCGACACGACAAGGGCTTGTGTCGGCATCTGGAAGGTGCTCAGTTCACGTAGGCACATTGAAATGAAGACGCACTTCGTTGACCGTTCCCCAAATATCGAAGAGATCTTGAGCGGCAGGTGAGCTCTCCATCCAGCGTTTGGCCAAAGAGAGACGTTGATCATTCGGGGCTATAACCTCGTCTGGTTTTATAGATAGCTTTGATCTCAATGCAAAAAGGGCTGCACGGGTGGTTGAGGAACGAGATGGTTGTCATATACTAACCACGGACCTTTAGAGAGAGCATTTGGATCTATGCCAATGCGGAGAGCTTGTCTTATGTCATGTGGGTTGGTAAAAACGAACTGATCAGGAATTTTGGCCCTCTTGTTAGGCGGACCATTTTCGGGTTGAGGCATCGCTAGCCACAGTGAGGGATGGCAAGCGGTTGTTTGGATCCAAAGCCTTTGCCAAACAACACTCATCACCGATCGAAACTTGATCGAAACTCTCACAGTACTAGAGTCCTGTTGCTACATCCACAGAAGATATTTTTATTTTATTTCAACCACCAGCTTGAATTATGGTCAATGCAGTGACGCCGCACAGTGCACACAAGCGTAACCTCGACACTCGAGTCCTTCAATGGCATCCTTGTGTCCACAATACGGATAGCGAGCAGACCCAACATGCATGACATTGACGATCGCAACTGGTATCTTGCACGGTCAACAGCTCACTAGGACGCTCGCGGAGTTGTAGGACGTGCGCTTGCGACATTCAAGTGGATAAATGGCCTCCCGATGGGCGTTTTTGGTGCACTGAAGGTCGGTTCTCCCCATTCGACCTGGACAGAATAATCGTGTACTCACAGATACTCACTAGTGGACTATACACGTGCCCGCATTCGAAATGGTGAACTCATTGCACTGTGACATCGGTGTAGGGGGCATCCTCCTGATTGTGGATGGCAGGGGCGTGCTGATCCTAGTGGGAACCGGCCACGGCGATCCATGAGGTGAGTTGCTATCCGAACCACAAATCACTCCACTCACCCGAGGTTTTTCAGGGCACATGGCGTGGTGTCTGCTAGCCTGCTTCGGTCCCAGAACGCCGCCGCACTACCAGCTAACCGTAGCTAACCATTTTACTGGTTCGCGGCGGTCTCGAATGGTTCCTGCTCGTCTGTGAATGCACCACCCTAAGAATGACTAGCCCACAACCACAGTGATCCAAAAGAGCAAACGCCGTGCAAGCCATGGATTAAGATCAAACAGCGTGTGAGCACGTTGGATGGAAGGAAGAGATTGCAAAATTTATCGAGTCGCTCGAAATAGTCATGGTATGTACTGGCTGCTCAGTGCCCCTGCGTGTCAGAGCTAACGTTGAGTATCATTATAAGCGAATGCTGTTGGAATCCGCCCTACCGAACGGTGGACTTTGGCTGTTCTCCGCTCGAGAACGAACCTGATCATGACCAATACACATAGTGCATTAAGCCAATATTGTCCCAGTCTTCCGTTGATTCCTTTGCGCCCATCTCGGCACCTTTCAGCTCCATCCAGATCTCCTCCGAACGTTAATTGACCTTCCCGATCTCCGATTTCTTCGCGGAAATATTGTTCTTCCTCTCGGGACCCGCCGACCCATTTCCGAACACGTTTTTGCCTCCGTAATCATGATCGGGCCCGTCCACACAAAGCGCCACACACCCAATTCAAGTGACCACTCATTCCCCTCGTTCAACGTTCAACATTCAACCTAACCTGCCAAGTCAAGTCAAGCAGAATTAATATTATTCATCCCCTCTCTCGACTCTACCCACTCGCCCGGAATCCAGCTCGCGAAAGCCCCTCGTACCTCAGCCGGAACTGTTGAAAAGTCGTGTGCCGGGAACGCGACTTGCTGATGAGGCGTGACGAACGACGGCAGGTGTTATTCGCGATAGCGGACGAAGAGAGAGAGATACAGCCAACGCGACTACCATA
>Ga0307508_10003014_pt1 | contig 17367 bp, 14 predicted proteins | sample 9_EM_MG_FD_203089 | JGI IMG/M metagenome (GOLD analysis project Ga0307508, IMG submission 203089) | Populus trichocarpa ectomycorrhiza microbial communities from riparian zone in the Pacific Northwest, United States - 9_EM | ecosystem: Host-associated > Plants > Roots > Unclassified | place... | reverse complement strand
TAATCCCCTGGCGCTGGCCATGGGCGCCGATGCCACTTTTATCGCCCGCAGCATGGACCGCGATCCAAAGCACCTGCAGGAGGCGCTGGTGCGCAGTCATAAGCACAAAGGATCCTCTTTCCTGGAGATATACCAGAACTGTAATATTTTCAACGACGGCGCTTTCGAAATCTTTACCGAGAAATCGTCCAAACCCGAAGAGACGCTGTTCCTGGAACATGGCAAGCCGCTTATTTTTGGTGCGCAGAAGAACAAGGGTGTCAGGCTCGATGGCTTTCATCCCGTGGTGGTGGAGCTGGGCAATGGTATCAGCGCCGATGATTTGTGGGTGCATGACGAAAAGGATTTTTACAAAGCGCAGATACTGGTGCGTATGTTTGACGACCCTGCCCGCGCGGGTCACCTGCCGCGTCCTTTCGGCATATTTTATGAAACAGACCGGCCTTGTTACGAAGAAGGCATGGCGCTGCAAATTGAAGAAGTGCTGGCCGGCAAGGGCAAGGGAGATTTGGATAAGCTGCTGCGCGGCAATGAAACATGGACTATCGCATAGTGTAGTGCTATACAATATATTGCGAGGCCTCCTTTGGAGGCCTTTTTTATTGGGGACTAAATGGCGCCTTCGGCGCGTGGTTTTTTAACACAGAGGTTCTCAGAGGTTGGTTCACAGAGGGCCACAGAGGCGTTTACTACGCAATAGTAAAATCGAGGCAATTCGCAATCCGATCGTCTCAATCCTGATCGTCGAACTTACAATCAACACAAACGAATTCAGCACAATAGCCCTGCACGAATAACCTTTTTCCACGCAAAGGCCTCTGTGGCCCTCTGTGAACCAACCTCCATGCACCTCTGTGTTAAACCCTTGTAAGCGCCGAAGGCGCGTCTCTCAAAAGGCCTGCCGGCTCACCTCATCTCCCCTACAAAAAAAAGAGCCAGCGATGGAAATCGCCGGCCTGTGCTTACCTCTGAAACCACAAAAAGAAAACGTTTATGTTGATTGTTACAACAGTATTTTAAAGTAGCCATTTACTGGTATCGGCATGATTGCATATAACAACATACCATTAACCAGGCATTGACCTGTTTATAGGAGGGTAGAACATAAATTTTTTTGGATGCTTTAGCGGGGATATTGGAAGAAGGTAAGATTTATTCGACAACTAAACGATTGAAGGTCAAATCTTAATCAAACACACTATATTATTCGGAGATTGGGGATTCTAAGCAAGGGAGATTGGATGGTGTCAGGGGAGCGGAAATTGGATGGGGTCCGATGGTGCTTACAATGATAGGCTTTCATTTCGTAAGCGGATTTAAAATTAAAGACTGTTGGCCTAATAACCAATATTTTGACCATCTTTTTTAAAAGATAATTTTCGGTACGGCCTGAAAGCCTTGCTGGTAGCCAATTTGGACAGATACCGACTGCAGCGCTAATTATCCTGCTCTTGTTTGCCCGCGGCGGCAAAAGCTCTGTCGCGTTTGTTGTTATACCACCATTCGGGGAAGGTCTTTTTCATGATCGTGTCTATATGGCGCATGCCGAAAAGATTCCAGGCGCCCTTGAGCTTGCCTCCCATAGAATTTTGTAAGGCCCTAAGGCTCATGGCAAAACCACTGTCGAGGTATTCCATATGGTGCCAGTAGCCGGCGGGCATAAACAGGGTATCGCCATGCTCCAGGATCGTATCATACCCCCGCGCTTTTTCGATAGCCGGGAACTTTCCCGTATCCAGCTTGCTGGTCCGGGGGTTGGCATAGTTTTCAAAATTGGCGAAGCTCAGCACCTCGTAGGGCTTGCGGTACAGGTGGCGCTGCTCTTCGTGGGGAAACAGCAATACGCGCTTGCGGCCGGCAAACTGGGTATGAAGGATGTGCGAGAGGTCGATATCAAAATGCATATGGGTGATGGAGCCCGCGCCGCCCACGAACAGCATGGGATAGCGTTTTACAAAGCCCTTCAGCAGCTCTTCGGGCCAGGTAAAATCGGACACGATTTGCGGGGCATGCTGGAATATGTTGAACAGGAAGATGCGCAGCGCCACGGGGCCCTGCTTAACCATATGGAGGTACTCCCCAAATTTCATGTAGCCATCGGCTTTGTTGACCGGGGTATAGGCATCGCTTTTCACATTGTTATATACGCCTACTTCCACCTGCCCCACTACCTGTTGAAAAAAATCCCAGTTCCATTTATGGTAAGCAGGCCATTGTTTGGCAAGGTCTGTTATAATCAACGGCTTCATCGGCTCGTAGTAATTCGTCCTGAATTCTTCCGGGCTGATACTGGCTACCTTATCTATGGGGCGTAATTCCATACCGGTTGAAGTTTTCCGCCAAAGTTAATATGAAACCATGCAAAATGTGCCGGTTTCTACCTATAACAGAATGTTAATGCGTGGCCCGGTTTTTATAGTTACTTTTCCACTATGCTACTACACGTACATCCCGACAATCCGCAGCCACGGAATATCAGGACCATCCTTGACTGTCTTATGAGCGGGGGCGTTATTATTTACCCTACGGATACCATTTATGGCCTGGGTTGCGATATCTTTCAGCACAAGGCCATCGAGCGCATCTGCCAGATAAAACAGGTAGACCCGCAAAAGGCGCAGCTGTCTTTTGTATGCAATGACCTGAGCGACTTAAGCCGGTATACCAAAAGCATTTCCACGCCGTTGTACCGCCTGCTCAAAAGCTATTTGCCGGGGCCTTACACATTCATTCTGCCCGCCAGCCGCGAGGTGCCCAAAATACTCAAAAGCAAAAAAGATACTATCGGGCTGCGCATACCCGCTAATATCATTGCCAATACCATTACCCGGGAGCTGGCGCACCCGGTGCTGAGCAGCTCGCTGCCCGGTGATATGGTAGAAGAATATACTGACCCCGAACTGATATACGAGAAGTTTAAAAACCGCGTGGACATCGTGATAGACGGTGGTATCGGCGGCATCGTTCCCTCTACTATCATCGATTGTACCAAAGAGCCGCCCGAAGTGCTGCGGCAGGGGCTGGGCGTTTGGGAAGAAGCGGAGGTCTGAAATATTTTTTTGGCGGTTTGTACGTAGAAACCGCCTTTTGGCTGTCTTTATTATTAACCAGGGCTAATTGTGCGCTCCTGCATTTACCTGAACGATTGCCAATGAAGATAGATATTGCTTTGGTACGACAATACCAGGAACAAATCGAAAAAAACCACCAAAAGGCTTTTGAAGACCTCTATCGCCTTTTTTTTGCCCGGTTGTTCAATTTCTCCGTTTTGTACGTGGGCAGGGAAGTAGCCGAAGAAATTGTCAACGATGTAATGATAAAAATCTGGAAGAGCCGCGAAACGATCTGCGCTATACAGGATTTGGAGACCTATTTATTTGTCGCCGTCAGAAACTCCTCGCTCAATTATCTTTCCCAATACTCGAAATACCACATTGTTGTAGAACCCGAAAGCAGTCAGGCGGAAGTAGTCAGCATGGATGATCCCGAAAGGGAATTGGAATGGAAAGAAATTCATTTCCACCTTAATAAAGCCATCGATGAGCTGCCCGAGCAATGCCGCAAGGTATTCAAGCTCATCAAAGAAGAAGGCTTCCGCTACAAACAGGTGGCAGAAATACTGAACCTTTCTCCCCGAACGGTAGAAACACAATTGTTCCGGGCGATTAAGAAACTGGACAAGGCATTGGAGCTGTACATGGAAAATCCCCGTAAAGGCAGAGAAAAAAAATTCCCGCTGCTTATTTTATTATTGTCGGCGATACCTGCCTGTATTTAATTTTTACCGGTTGTACGTAATTCCTTTTATTCTCCTGTCTATATAATAGTGCCACGATAATTTTTTTACATGAGCAATAAGCGTTTGTTAGAACTGATGAGCCGCAGACTGGCCGGCGCAATAACCGCCGAAGAATTGCAGGAGCTGGAAAAGTTACTTTCCAACGATGCCGGCGCACAGGCCCGGTATAAGCTGATGCAGCAATTCTGGGAGCAGCATGATAATATTCACCAGTCTGTTATAGAAGACGCGCTGCAAAAAACACTGCACCGCCTCGATTTGCCTGTAGCGGCCCCGGTAAAAGCATTGTCGCCTCGCCACCGTTTCAGCCGCATCGCCCGGGCAGGCGTGGCGGCAGCCATTATCGTGGTGGCAGGAAGTGTATTCTTTATAGGTCGGGGGCTGAACAGGAAGAACGTATCGCCCGGCGTTTCGCTGGTAGAAAAGCAAAATTCAAAAGGCGTAAAGAGCACCATCGAGCTTCCCGATGGCAGTAAGATATGGCTGAATGCCGATAGTAAAATACAATACCCCACCGTATTTGCCGGTAAGACCCGCGAAGTGTATATGAATGGAGAAGCGTTTTTCGAAGTAGCCAGGGACCCCTCACGGCCGTTTATTATTCACCTTGCCAACGGAACCGTGCGTGTGCTCGGCACCTCTTTCAATATCAGGGCTTATGACAATGAAAAAACCGTTGAAACGTCGGTGGCTACCGGCCGGGTTGCCTTTATACCGAAGTATGAAAAAAGCGGCAAAAAGCAGGATACCGTTTTCCTGACGCCCGATAGCAAAGCAAAGTACCTGTTTTATAAAGAGGAAGTAATTACAGAGCATACTATCAGTACCGAAGACAAGGCATGGACGGAAGGGAAGCTGATATTCAGGGCGATGACGCTGGAAGACATTGGCACACGGCTGGAACGGAATTTTGGAAAGAAATGTGTGTTTGTGTCCGATGCCCCCCGTCAATTCAAGCTTACCGGTTCGTTTCAAAATAATTCGCTCGAAGATATTATGTATTATCTCAGCAAATCGATGGACTTCAACTATAGAATTACAGAGACGGAATTGCTCATCGGCGATAAGGCAACAGCGCTGCCGGAATAGCGCTGCCGGAATACTATACTTTTAAACGATTGCATTATGAGAAAAGATGTTTATTCTTCTCTTTACCGGCTTGCGGGCTGTACCGCCGCGGTTTACCTGGCCTTTTTCAATTTTTTTCCTGTAGGCGCGCAGGTGGCTTACGCCACAACTTTACATGCGTCGTTTGCTGCCAGCCAGAAGGCGGATATAAAACTGACGGTGCTGGCAAAGAACGACAAGCTAAGCGCAGTGCTGGACAGGATTGAAAAGCAAAGCGGTTATGTATTTGTTTATTCAAACGATGAAATCAATGTAGCACGTAGGATTTCATTGAATGTAAAAGAAAAGCCCCTGGCAGAGGTATTGCAGCTGTTGTTTTCTCCCCTTAATATCAGCTATGAGATACTGAACGATAAAATCATCCTCAAACCGGTTAAGGCGTTTACCCCTTTACAAAACGGCGCCATTTCTTTGCCGGCCACCATCAGTGAAGATGCGGGCGCAAATGCCGCCGTATCAATATCGGCAGTAATAACCGGCCGGGTAACCGATGAAAGAGGCGCCGTCATTGGTCATGCCAGCATAACGCTTAAAGGAACGGATATAGGCACATTGACCAACGAACAGGGCCGCTTTACGCTGCGCATTCCAGATGATAAGCTGAATGGCGCGCTTGTTTTTTCATCGGTTGGCTTCACACCCCGCGAGGTGGCCCTGGAAGGAAGAACGACCATTGAAATAAAGCTGGCGCCCGAATCAAAAGATTTGAACGAAGTGATCGTGGTAGGATATGGTACACAAAGGAGAGTGTCTGTTACCGGTTCGGTAGATGCCATAGACCGGAAAGCCATCGAAGGCCGGCCGGTCACCAACCTGTCTACCGCCTTGCAGGGTACGTCGCCCAACCTGATTATACAACAACGGAATTTTGAGCCCGGCCAGCCCGTCAATATCAATATACGCGGTCTCGGTACATTGGGCGATAACAGCCCGCTGGTGGTAATAGATGGTATTATCGGCGGCGATATCAACCTGGTTAACCCCAATGATATTGAAAGCGTATCCATTTTAAGGGATGCAGGCTCGGCCGCCATCTATGGTTCGCGTTCCGCCAACGGCGTCATTTTAATCACCACCAAAAAAGGCAGGAAGAATGAAAAGCCTGCCATCAGCTACGGCATCATCTATGGCACGCAGGCGCCGAGGATAACGTATAAGCCGGTGCATGCCTGGGAAAACGCGTACTATAAGAACGAATCGCTGGTCAATTCCGGGCTGGCCCCTGCCTTTACACCGGCAGACATACAAAATTTCGCCGCCCGCGGCGATGGCGACTGGCGGGCGGATAACATCGTTCAGCATGCCCTGCAGCAAACGCACAACCTCAGCATCAGCGGCGGCGGCGCCACCAGCACCTACCTGCTGTCGTTTGGACTGCTGGACCAGCAAAATAATTTTATCGGCCCCGCGTATGGATACAAACGCTACAATGCACGGTTTAATCAAACGAGCGAAATAGGCAAGCTGAAAATCAATACCATATTGAGCTATGTAAAAGTGCAGAACAAGGATCATTCTTTTAATGCCGGAACGCTTATCGTCGACGCCGGCAGGGTGCCTTTATATTATTCTTTTACCGATTCGGCCGGTCATTATCTTACCAATCCCGTTTCCGCGCAGTTCAATCCCAAAGGAATACTGGAAAAAGGCGGTTACCGGAAAAGCGATAATGATGAAATCTTCGGCAATTTCAATGCGGAATATGCCGTTACAAAAGATCTGAAGCTGCGCGGCGTGTTTGGCGGCACCGTTCGCAATAACCAAACCTTTGGCCGCGTGCTGCAGGTAAATTTCCTGCCCGGAGGCGTGTATGGCGATAACAGGGAAGTATCGGACGTAAGCTACAAATCGCTTTTCAGCAACCTGCAATTGCTGGCAGAATACACCAAATCTTTCCATGCGCATGATATAAAAGTGCTGCTGGGCGCAGCCAACGAATCGTTTAAAGAGTCAAGCAGCGCATTGTATCAAACAAAAACCGACTCCGCGCTGGGAGTGCCTACTACCGGAACGCTCATAGATCCCTCGCGCAGCTTTAACTCCAATGGCACCAACCTGGGCAACGGACGCCCGGCCACCATCGAAAGCAGTATTAATTCCGTTTTCGGCCGTGCAGGTTATTCTTACAACGACCGGTATTTTGCCGAGTTCAACTTCAGGTACGACGGCGCGTCAAAATTTGCCAAAGACAATCGCTGGGGATTTTTTCCCTCCATATCCGCCGCCTGGCGCGTCACGGAAGAATCGTTTGCCAATGGAATAAAAAATAAAATAGGCGATATCAAAATAAGAGCCTCCTATGGTATACTGGGCAACCAGAATGTGAATGCCTATCAATACCAAACCACTTTCTTCAATTATACCGCCGCCTATGGCTTTAACAACAACGTAGTGGGCGGCTCGGGATATACGCTGGGCAACCCCAATCTTACATGGGAGAAAGCAGCTACTTTTAATGCAGGTATAGACGGCTCCTTCCTGCAACGGCGGCTGGCGGTGTCATTTGATATTTTTGATAAAACAACGCGGGATATATTGTATACCCGCAAAGATGTGCCCCAGCTGTTTGGCGCGGGGTTTCCCGATTACAATGTAGCCAAAGTAAGAAACAGGGGCTGGGAGCTTAAAGCCACGTATACGCTTCCAGGCAGGCTTATCAGTCAATCGTTTACCGTCAACCTGGCCGATAACCTGAACGAGCTGCAGGCGCTTACTTCGGGCGCTACCGAACAGGTGGAGCGCAAGGAAGAATTCGAGCTGGTGCGCCGCGTGGGGCAGCCTATTACCGTATACCAGGGCTATAAGCGCAATGGCTATTTTCAAAACCTCGACGAACTTTCCAAATATCCCCGTTTTACCGGGTCTACCGTCACCGCCGGTGATATAAAGTTCGTCGATAAAACCGGCGATGGTGTGATAGACGACAAGGATAAGTTTATCCTCGGCAATCCCTTCCCGCGCTATACGTTTGGGTTTACTTATACAATAAATGTAAAAGGGTTCGATGTGCTGCTGCTCGTGCAGGGCGTGGGCAAACGGGATGCCATGATAAGGGGCGAACAGGTAGAGCCCTTCCATTTTGGCTATGGCGGCACCATGTATACGCATCAAACGGATTACTGGACGCCAACGAATCCCCATGCCAAATACCCCCGGCTGGCCGAGGCAGGTTCTGCTTCCAATACCAATAACTATAGAACCGGTTCGGATCTGTTCCTGTTTAATGCGGCGTATGCAAGGTTAAAAAACCTGCAGATAGGCTATACCATTCCGGCGGCCATCATGCAAAAAATACACCTGCAGAAAGCGCGTGTATACTTTACCGGTCAAAACCTGGTAACGCTCACCAAACTATCTTTTCTCGACCCCGAGATAACCGAATTCGATAACAACGCAAGTTTCAATACCGGCGCTAACAGCGCCCGTGCCTATTTTCTGCCGGTGTTTTATGGATTTGGTTTCGATATCACGTTTTAATAACCTGAAAACATGCATCATGCTTGCTAATAAACGATTTACTCCCGCTTCCATGATAGGTTGGGCGGCGCTTATCCTGGTGGCCGGCTGCAAAAAGCTGGATCTGGCCCCGAGCGACCGGTTTACGGAACTTACTTTCTGGCAGTCAGATCAAAATGTAAACAACGCCCTCAATAATATTTACCACGGCATGTATAACGGCTCGCAGGTTTTTTACAACGACGGGCTGTCAGACAATGCCTTCAATAAGCTGGCAGGCGCCACCAATGCCGATGCCATCTCCAGCGGCAATTTTACGGCCACGCTGCCAAGGTTCCAGGGCGACTGGGCTTTTTATTACAGCGGTATCAAATCCTGCAATATTTTTCTCGCCAATGTCGATAAAAACACTACGATGGCCGATGCGCTTAAAAACAGGATGAAGGCGGAAACACGGTTTATCAGAGCATGGCTTCACTTCAACCTCATGAAATGGTGGGGAGACATCCCATTATTGAAAACGGATATCAGCCCCGATGAAGCAAAAACAATTGGCAGGAGCCCGAAGGCGGATGTGCTGAAATTCATGCTGGATGAGCTGGATGCGGTAGCCGCGGTATTACCTGCCAAAGAACAATATGCCGATGCCGATAACGGCCGTATTACAAAGGGAGCGGCGCTCGCTTTAAAAATGAGGGCGCTGCTGTATGAAGGCAACCGCATGGCGGAAGTGGTGGCCGTATGCGAGCAGCTCATGAATGGGAGCGCGGGCAATTATGCGCTGGCGGCTAATTACACCAGCCTGTTCAGCGATAAGACGGTGAACAAAAAGAATGATGAAAGCATGTTATCGCTGCAGTATGTGCCCGCAGTAAAGACATGGGGCGACTATATCGACTTTGCGCCCATTTCCGTTGGTGCAAGAACCGGCGGCCTGTCGCCCACGCAGGAGCTGGTAAACGATTATATCATGCTCAACGGGTCGGCTATTGGCGATGCCGGTTCGGGTTATGACGAAAACAATCCTTATACAAGCCGCGACCCCCGGCTGGCGGCTACTATTGTATTCGATAGGTATCCCTGGCAAAATCCCGACGGCTCTGTACAAACCATTTATATTAAACCTGGCGCTACGCCCGCCGGGCAGTCGGCCGCAAACGAATACAGCACCGCAGGCCAGGGTTCGTCTACCGGCTATTACTGGCGCAAGTACTGGGACCCTAATTATATGGCGCCGGGGTTCAGTTCGGGGCTCAGCCTGCACCTGCTACGCTATGCAGAGGTTTTATTATCGTATGCAGAAGCTAAAAATGCTTTGGGGCAGCTAACGGCTGATGTATGGAATAAAACGATCAAAGCCACCCGTCAGCGTGCCGGCTTTACCAGCACCGGCGCGCTGGATTTTCCCGGTACCGCGGGCATGGCTGCTATCATTATGCGCGAAAGAAGATCCGAATTTGCCTTCGAAGGCCTGCGTGTGGATGATATCAGGCGGTGGAGAATCGCCGAAACCGTCATGAGTGGCTGGGCGCATGGCGCTAAATACGATAACCCGGCCACCGACAACGGGTATATCAGGGCCCAGCTGCGAACGTTCGACAAAAACAAACATTACCTGTGGCCCGTGCCCCCCAGCGAAAGGGCATTGAACACCAACCTTACAACCAACCCCGGATACTAAAACACCAACGATAATAACTGCTAAAAGTTTGCTTATGAAATATCATATTATACGGTTAGGCAGCCTGTTTACCCTGATCGGCTCTTTGTTCCTGCAATGCAAAAAAGACGAAAGGGGTATCAACCTCAATGTCACCGAAGTAAAGAGCTTCTTTGCGCCGGCCGACGGCAAATCGGTAAAACTACAGCCTGCCGCCAACCTGGTGGAAACGTTCGAATGGGACCAGGCCATGGCGGAGGACGGGTCGCTTGTTTTATATACAGTAGCATTCGACCAGGAAAACGGCGATTTTTCCAAACCCTTTTATACTACCGTGTCCGACAATAAAGGTGTTGTCAACAAACTTACCATCACACACGGCGATCTGAATAAGATAGCCGGCCTCGGCGGCGCCGACTTTTTCCAGAAAAAGAAATTCCGGTGGACAGTTTTCAGCTCCAAGGGTACCAACAGCAAAAAAGCCATCCCGTCAAGGGTCATCGAGCTGGAGCGGCCGGGGGGCTTTGCCGTATTGCCCGGCACGCTGTACCTCACCGGTACCGCCACAGAAGGCGGGGCCACGCTGGCGAATGCATTAAAGATGAAACAGCTGTCGCCGGGCGTATTCGAAATATTCAGCAAGCTCAGTGCGGGCAATTACCAGTTTGTGGAGGGCAACAGCGGAACGCCCAAACAGTATTATATGCTTGTCGACAATGGCGTTAATTCCATCGGTATGAATGGGCAGACAGCTTATTCCGGCGCCGCTAAGATCATGCGTATAAAGATTGATTTCAATAATATCAACGTCGGCTATACCGAAGTAAAATCGGTGTCATTCTGGTATTGCCAGGGCAATACCACGTGGTTCGACCTGCCTTATGTTTCCAATGGTCAGTGGCGCAAAAACGGATATGCCGTAACGCTGGCAACGGTGCCCTGGGGCCTGGAAGAAAGGTATAAGTATAAAATGGTGGTCAACGACGGCACGGGCGATAAAGACCAATGGATCAATTCCAATTTCAACGATCCGCCCGGGCAGGATAATGCCTACCCCAGCACGGAAACCTACCGCACTATCAATATGACGGTAAATAACAGCAGCCAGTTTGACTGGGGCTGGAAGCTGGACAAGGTTTACCTGCAACAGGGAACGGTAACGGACTTCTGGGTATCGCTGCGCGGCAGCGATGCAAACTATACGCAGAACTACCAGAAACAATAGTTTATCATGAAAACGATATGGTCAATGACGAGACGGGTGTCAATGTGCATTCTTGCTTTTTTTCTTGTGTCCTGTCTGAAATCAAAAGATGATGCGGCTCCCCCACCGGGTGGCGGCGGTACGCCGCCCGTGTATAACTGGACGGCGATTGCCGATTCGGCACAGCAGTCGTTAAGCTATTTCTGGTCTTCTACGGGCAGGTTCTACCTCGTTTCCAGCACCAGCAGCGACTGGGCCGCTTACTGGCCCAATGCCCATGCGCTGGATGTGCTGGTAGACAGCTACCTGCGCAACCAGGCGCCGGCCGTTAAATCGAGGATGGATGATTTGATAGCAGGTGTGCGCACTAAAAATGGCAATACCTGGCTCAATTATTATTACGATGATATGCAATGGATGGCGCTGGCCTGCCTGCGCGCCTTCCAGGCTACCAATGATGCAAAGTATAAAGGCATTACGGATACGCTGTGGACGGATATTAAAAACGGTTGGAGCGCCGATCTTGGTGGCGGCATCTGGTGGCGAAAAGACAATCCTTCCAAAAACACCCCTTCCAATATGCCGGCGGCGATACTCGCGGCCCGTCTGTATGCGCTTTCCAATAAGCCGGAAGACCTGCAATGGGCAAAACAATTATACGACTGGCAAAAGCTGACCTTATATGAACCCGGCAATGGCCTCGTGTATGATAATATCGATAAGAACGGGGCGAAAAACACCAGCTGGAAGTTTACGTATAACCAGGGCACTTTTCTCGGCGCGGCGCTTGAATTATATAAAATAACCAATAATACCGGCTATCTGAACGATGCGGTAAAAGCGGCCGATTATACGTTGCAGAGCGGCCAGCTAACCAGCGGCGGGCTGCTTAAAAACGAAGGCGGTGGCGATGGTGGTTTGTTTAAAGGCGTTTTCGTCCGTTATTTTACACGCCTTATTATAGAAGGCGGGCTGGGCAGTACCGTTAAAGGCAATTATACCAATTTCCTTAAGGCCAATGCCGAATCGTTATGGAGCAAGGGTACCAACAAAAGCCTGCTTCTTTTTGGGAGCGCCTGGGATTCGGCGCCCACGGGCTCAACCGATTTAACCGTACAGCTGAGCGCTATCATGTTGCTGGAGGCGATGGCCGAGTTAAAAAACAAGAACCTGCTATAAAACAAAATCCCGCCGGCATACGCCGGCGGGATTCGCAAAACCATCTATCTCAAACCTGTCCTTAGAAATGCCTGTGATGACGCACCACCATACGACGCTGATGCCTTCTTTCCATCCGGCGCATTTTCCTTCTCTCGTGGCGGCTGATGCGGTGATTGACCATTACTGTCCGGCGGGGCTCATGTTTTATTACCACTGTCTTGCGCGGGCCGCCGAAGTTGTCGTTTTTAGCGTATCCCTGTGCGCTGGTAATACCGATGATGCCTATGCTAAATAACATGGTGAGTAAAAGTTTCGTTTTCATAACAAATGTTTTGTTGTTTTTAATACTGTTTACAGTAATAAGACCGCCAAAGGAAAGGCGCGTTTAAAGACAACAAATAAGGATATGTTAAAGCTCCGGGGCGGGTATGGGCTGGCTTCCGGCGGTGTCGGGCATATATTCGTCTTCTTCGGGCAGGCCGGCAGCCGGCATAGCGGCGATGTTAAAGCTTTTGCGGTGATGAACGCAGAGCCCGTGCGATTCGATGGCTTTGCGGTGTTCGAGGGTGCCGTAGCCTTTATTGTTATGCCAGCGGTAATGGGGATAGTTTTCATGCAGCTGCAGCATATAGTCGTCGCGGTAGGTTTTGGCAAGTATGCTGGCTGCAGCGATGGAGGCATAAATGGAATCGCCTTTTACCACGCAGCGGTGCGGCACTTCTTTATAAGGCGTAAAGCGGTTACCGTCTATCAGCAGCAACTCGGGTACTACGGCCAGTTTTTCCAGCGCCAGGTGCATCGCTTTAAAAGAGGCTTTCAATATATTGATGCTATCTATTTCGTTGGAGTCCACCATCGCCACCCCGTAGCAAATAGCCACTTCTTCAATAACGGTGCGCAGCTCGTAGCGAACGGCGGGAGGAACGAGCTTGGAATCATTGAGCAGCGGATGGGAAAACTTTTTGGGCAATATAACAGCAGCGGCAAATACCGGGCCTGCATAGCAACCGCGGCCGGCTTCATCACAGCCTGCCTCGACTAGCTTTCTCTGGTAAAAGGATTTAAGCACCCGGTATTTTTTTCAAAAATAAAGTAAAATGGTTTGCAAGATTTTATTTTAGAACTTTGGGGATAATTACCACGATAAACTTTTTTTTGCGCATGGATATAATTGCCTGGATAAAACAGCCCTGGCCCTGGTATGTGGCCGGCCCGCTGATTGGCCTGATGGTGCCGGCGCTTTTGCTGGCCGGTAATAAAACGTTTGGCATTTCTTCTTCGCTGCGGCATATCTGCGCGGCCTGCCTGCCTGCGCGCATCCCGTTTTTTCAATACGACTGGAAGAAGGAGTCGTGGAACCTGTTTTTTGTGGCCGGTATCATCGCCGGCGGATTGGTAGCGGCCGGTTTATTAAGCGATCATCAGCCGGTACAGGTGAATGCGGCGCTGGTAAACGAATGGCGGCCTTATGGCATACACGATTACAGCAGCCTGGTGCCGCGCGATTTGTTTAACTGGCCCGCGCTGCTCACCCTAAAAGGAGGTATACTTATGGTAGCGGGTGGCTTCCTTGTAGGCTTTGGTACGCGCTATGCCGGCGGATGCACCTCGGGGCATGCCATCATGGGATTGTCTAACCTGCAGCTGCCTTCGTTAATTGCCACCTGTTGCTTTATGGCAGGCGGCTTTGTGGTGGCCAATCTTGTTTTACCGCTTATTCTGCGACTGTAAAAACTATTTATGCAAACAAAAGAAGCAAATCACGATTTTGAAGCGCGCTCGCTGGATGCGGAAGGTATAAATGAATCGAAGCTGAGGCACCCGGCCTGGTATAATATCAAATATGCGGTAGCGGGGTTGTTGTTTGGCATCCTGCTGGTAAAATCGGAAGTCATTTCCTGGTTTCGCATACAGGAAATGTTCCGGCTCAAAAGCTTTCATATGTATGGCGTTATCGGCAGTGCGGTAGCAACGGGCATCCTGTCTGTATGGCTGATTAAGAAGTGTAAAGTAAAAACGATATATGGCGAGCCCATTGTATTGCCCGACAAAAAATTCAATAAAGGGCAAATCTACGGGGGCCTCCTGTTTGGCGCAGGATGGGCGCTTACCGGCGCCTGCCCCGGTCCGTTGTTTGCACAACTGGGCGCGGGCGCTACGGTTATCATTGTTACCATATTGAGCGCGGTGGCGGGCACCTGGGTATATGGACTTTTGCGCGAAAAGCTGCCGCATTGAATTATTCTTTTCTCCCATTCATTCGCACCCTACCTTTGCGTTCAAATCATCGCTTATGGATGTGGAGATACTTGCCCGCATTCAGTTCGCTTTCACTATCGCCTTTCATTACATCTATCCTCCGCTCAGCATTGGATTAGGTCTCCTGCTCGTTATTATGGAAGCCATGTACCTTAAAACAAAGGACCCGCGCTATGAGCAAATGACCCGGTTCTGGATACGCATTTTTGCGCTGATATTCGGTATCGGCGTGGCCACCGGTATTATCATGGAGTTTGAGTTTGGCACCAACTGGGCTACTTACTCGAAATATGTGGGCGATATATTTGGCAGCGCACTGGCGGCGGAAGGCATATTTGCTTTTGCCCTCGAATCAGGATTCCTCGGTGTTTTATTGTTTGGCTGGAAGCGGGTGGGACCCAAAATCCATTTCCTCGCCACTATTATGGTGTTTGTAGGATCAATGTTTTCCGCCGTATGGATCGTGGTGGCCAATTCATGGCAGCAAACGCCGGCAGGTTTTCATATCGTAGGCCAGGGGCTCAACGCACGCGCCGAAATAACCGATTTCTGGGCCATGGTGTTCAATCCTTCCAGCGTAGACCGCTTGCTGCACGTATGGATTGGAGCCATACTGGCCGGCGCTTTTCTCGTATTAAGCATCAATGCCTGGTATATACTCAAAAAGCGGCACCTCGATATAGCGCGGCCGGCGTTTAAGATAGCCCTGGCGGTAGCCACGGTGTTCTCCCTCTCGCAATTATTCATCGGTTCGCGCAGCGCCGATGGCGTAGCCAAAAACCAGCCGGCCAAGCTGGCGGCCATGGAAGGCCATTACGATAGCCTGGCCAGGGCCGATATGTTTTTATTCGGCTGGGTAAACCAGCAAACGCAGCAAACCACCGGGGTAAAGATACCCGGCGGATTAAGTTTTTTGATCCACCAGGATTTTAATAAGCCCGTTCCGGGGCTCAACAGCTTTAAAAAAGACGAGCGCCCCACGCAGGTGAATGCCGTTTTCCAGTTTTATCATATTATGATAGCCATGGGCATGCTTATGATAGGCATGACATTGCTGGCCTGCTGGTACTGGCGCAAAGGCGTGCTGTTTGAAAAGAAATGGCTGCTGTATGCGTTTGTGTGGGCGGTATTGCTGCCGCAGGTAGCCAATCAATGCGGCTGGTTTACGGCCGAAATGGGCCGCCAGCCCTGGGTGGTATATGGCTTGCTCAGAACCAGCGACGCCCTGTCAAAAGCCGTCACGGCCAACCAGGTTATCTTTTCCCTTATATTATTTACCGTGGTATACGCCTTCCTGCTGGTATTGTTTCTTTTTATGCTCAACCGAAAGATCCAGCACGGGCCCGAAGCCACGCACGACCGGGATGAAGACAGCGACCCCTATACCAAACGCAACAGTCCTTTATTAACGCAGGAAAAAGGGTCGGCGCTCGACCGGCTGGGAACCGAAAACAGTTGATATGGAAACATTCTTAGGCATCGATTACAACGTATGGTGGTTTCTCGTATTCGGGGCCGTTATCAGCGGTTATGCCATACTGGATGGTTTTGATTTGGGTGCGGGGGCCCTGCACCTGTTTCTCAAAAAAGAAGAGAGCCGCCGCATTGCCCTCAATGCCATCGGGCCGGTATGGGATGGCAACGAAGTATGGCTGGTCATCGGCGGCGGCGCCCTGTTTGCCGGCTTCCCGGTGGCTTATGCCGCTATTTTCTCGGCGTTTTATGTGCCGTTTATGGTGTTCATGGTAAGCCTCATATTCCGGGCCATCTCCATCGAGTTCAGAAGCAAGGAGCCGATGCCGTGGTGGCGCAAAGCATGGGATGTTTCTTATTGCATATCCAATATCATGGTGGCGCTGTCGCTGGGGCTCATGCTGGGCAATGTGGCGCTGGGCATACCGCTGAATAAAGAACATGAGTTTGGCGGCCACTGGGTATCGTTTTTCAATCCCTTTGCCATGTTGATAGCCGTTACCACCCTGGCCCTGTTTATGATGCATGGCGCCATTTACCTGGCCATGAAAACGGAGCGGCGGCTGTATCGCAAGCTCACCGTGCTGGCCAAAAACTGCACCATCTTCTTCGTGGTCAGCTTTGCCATCTCTACCCTGTATACCTTATTATATGTGCCTTACCTCAGCGATACCATACGAAAGAGCCCCGGCCTGTTTGTGCTGCCGCTGATAATGACACTGGCCATCGCCAATATACCGCGCAACCTTAAAAAGGGCAATTACCGGTTCGCCTTCCTGAGCTCCTCCGTTACCATTGCGGCGCTGCTGATACTGGTGGCTACCGAAGTATTTCCTTATATCATCTATTCGCCGATAGAACCGGCCAACAGTATTACCATACACAATGGAGCGGCTTCGGGTAAGACGATGCGCATACTGCTTACCATAGCGCTTATCGGCACCCCGCTGGTGGGTATTTATACCAGCTTTGTTTTCTGGACGTTCAAGGGTAAGGTGAAGCTGGATGAAATGAGCTATTGATGCGGTGAGCCCTGCGTTATTCCTGCTTCCCGATTTTTCAACGGCTTAACATAACTTTGCGACTGCAATGACAATTCAGAATAAAGGGCAAAAAGCGGTAGCCCGATGGATATATATCGGTGTAGGCATGCTGATAGTGCAGGTGATACTGGGCGGCATTACACGATTGACCGGTTCGGGCTTATCCATTACCGAATGGAATGTG
>Ga0307508_10003013_pt1 | contig 17375 bp, 14 predicted proteins | sample 9_EM_MG_FD_203089 | JGI IMG/M metagenome (GOLD analysis project Ga0307508, IMG submission 203089) | Populus trichocarpa ectomycorrhiza microbial communities from riparian zone in the Pacific Northwest, United States - 9_EM | ecosystem: Host-associated > Plants > Roots > Unclassified | place... | reverse complement strand
CGTACCTGGACTACCTATCCCTGCGATACGCCATCCGACTTCACTTCCTCCCCCAACACCACGCTCTGGGCCCGCCACAAGCCCTATCAGAAACCCACCCCAACCTCCCAGGACTCCACCGCCTTTACGCACTCAGCAAGCACTTAGTACACGGCAAACTGGAGAACCGCACTACCACCTCGACAGCAGACAGAACCAATGTGCTCCCCTCCCCAAACCCAGATAAAACAACAACACCCCAACAGCTCCATGAAGAATGGCTCCACACGCTACCAAACCACACCGTAGTCATCTACACTGACAGCTCCAAATTCGAGAATGGGTCTGTCGGGTGTGGGTGGGCAACCTTCCACTGTGGTGACCAACAACTCTACCGGCTGAGGGAAGGCAGCTGCCACCTAGGCAACCGGGCCGAGGTGTATGACACCGAACTCCACGCAATCAAGAAGCAGTCACATCCCTCCTCACTACTACTACCGCACCATGAGCCACAGCAATTATCTGCATGGACAACCGGGCGGCACTCGAAACACTACAATTCAACAAACACAACCACGAATATGCCCGCCGAGCCCTGGAAATGATTAGCGACCTCAGCCTACTGGGCTAGGAGATCTCCACCACCTGGTGCCCATCCCACTGCAACATCAAGGGGAACGAACGAGCCGACACACTTGCCAAATGGGGAGCCACCTCGGCCGTTCCCTGCCACTTCGCGCTCACCACCAAGACATGGCTACTGGCTCAAGCACGAGCGGAGCTCCTCCATCGGTGGAAAACAGAACTACCACTCTCAAAGCCCTCATTCAGGTTTCCCAGCCACCTCCACAGAGCGAACTGGGCCGATACACGAGCAATATGGAGAGTCTTCTGCAACCGATCACCCTCTGACCCACCCCCCAACATCACAGCAGACCCATGCCCCTGTGGCACGGACCTTACCTCCTCTCACCACCTACTACAAGACTGCCCGCTGCTGACGCCGCAGTGGGCACTCCTCTGCAAAGCCACCACAGGAGACATTCAGTCCCTGGAATTCATCACCGCACCTGAAAACACAAACCCGCTGCGCCACTTCCTACAAGCAACAGGCCTGGGCCACTCTGCGCTTATCCGGTTCGACGGAAACCACAACACACTAGACTGCACCGATGTTAGCGAACCGGACTTCCCCAGCCGGACTTTGGGGCTTTCGAACCATAAACGATATCACGACCGACACGACGAATGGGAGGAAGGACAGAGGCGATTGGTTTCTTTTGTACTGTCAGAGCGTTTCCTGGTTTCCCTATTCTGTGTCATGCGTTGCGATCCTTGATTCCTGTCCTGTTTGTTCTTTTCCTTAGTGCGTATACTTCGTCGGTGGTCGGGAAAGATGGAAACCCCACGGGGGCGGTGTTACACCCTAAATATTACGGGTCGGACATTCGGATACCGACAGGGCAGGAAGGTATCAGAAACTCGTCACACGGTCTTAGGACGGCATACTGAGACCGGGCAACCGACAGCGTTGGGGCTCGGCTTGGGTCAACTGACTCTGCAGCACCAGGAAACCACTGGGCCAAGTACCGGCACCGGCCGGGAAAGCGCAAGCACTGCCGCAGAGGAAGACAACCTTGGTGGTCATAATAAGCAGGACAAGCGATCGGAAGGAAAATGGGAACGCAAGGAGCTGCGAGTCTAGATCGCGGAATAGGAGTGGGGTTGTTTTCAGAGGCACGGCCTAGAGGAACAACACCACGAGTCGGGAATCACTGTATCGTCGCAGACGGCTCGAAGGCCCGAGGCGATACCATTGCACCCCGTGGTCAGGAGACACGAGGGATCATGCTACCACTCGCATCCTCGTCATTGACACCCGATTATGGCGATGAACTCTGGGCTTTGCCAGCGCACGACAGCGTGAGCGTATCCCCCACTTATCCGAGATGCTTACAACGATTATGATGCAGGGCACACGCCGCACCAAGGTAAGGGACATCGAGTTGAACTGATACTGAAGTGGAGGCTTGACTTCAAGCCAATCCTATAGCACTGGGTAGCCCCCTGACCAAGTACCAGCTCATGTTCGGGAAAGTGCAAACACCGCTACAGGACCACACCTCAATGTTCGAGAGTCTATTGGGAAAGATATGGGGCGGAGCTATGCCTTGATGCCGTCGCGGCCGAAGAAAGGATAGCTGGTACGGTTGAGGGTTCGTTGCTCCGGCTCAGGTCGAGTAGCATAATCAACCCCGCACACAACCCATATCGCATCACCCAATCACAACGAAGGAACAGAGAACCTGCTCCGGCCACTCTCAGGATACGTGGAAGCACTGCTCTCCGATCCAAATCGAGAGATTATCTGTGTTACGCTGATGAAGTTTAACACCAAGGCGAAGAGTTTTCACGTCGCGGTGCAGGGTAATTTCCCTGCAGCATGTGACTCTGCTGAGCCGGATACTTATACGACGACCCGCCAACGAGCGGTGGGCAACCGGTCTTCATCGGAAGATTCATCGGAATCATCAGCGGAACCATGATGAATCAGAATCATCAATCAATCATCAACGGACAACCTAACGGTCACCAAGGCATCAACTCAATGACTATCCTACGAACGATACATCGAGCGAGCCGTCGCCACGCAACCGAGCGATCCTACGAGCGATCGGTCGAGCGAGCCGTCATCGTGGAACCACGGACCAACCATCGTGCAAGCCGTCGGGCAGCTGCCGGGCAAGCGCAGTCCACTGAGCGATCCGTCGAGCGAGCCATGGCCGCGGAGCCACGTACGAGCCGGCGCTCAAGCCGCAAGCAGGACGACAGTTGATCGGAAGGAGATGGAAGGATACGTGAGGAGTTCGAGAGTCTAGGCGGGAGATACCCTCGGGATTAGACCTTACTGCCGTTACGGACCTAAGGGGCTATTCTCCGGAAGTAGCGTCAAACGTAACTAAATACGGGATACGAGGAGTGAGGTCATAGAACCAATATCTTCTCTTTCTCTGATAGGCCGGTAAAACCGCTCACCCACAGGGCCTGAGAGGATTACGCGGTACGGGGATACATTCGGCATATCGTTAGACCGACCAGGACGAGTAGCTCCAGGCTTTGACCCATGCCCACCTTGGCTGGTACGTGTATGAGCGTATTCCTTACCTTATCTTACCTGTGAAGCAGTCATCGAGTGAGCCGTTGCCGCGAACCGGGCCGCCGGGCCCGTCTCGAATCGAACCATCCGCCGAAGCGTAGATCCGCCGAAGCGACACGAGCGAGCCATCGGGCAAGCTTCCGGGCCCGTCTTGAATCGAAACGATGTACGCAAGCCATCAGGCACGCCGCCGGGCATGCGTCGAACCATCCGCCGAAGCGCCGCGAGGGAGCTGTCGGGCAAGACGCCGGGCCCGTCTGGATCCGAACCATCCGCCTAAGCGATACACGAGCGAGCCGTCTGGTAAGCCGCCAGGCCCGTCTCGAAGGATGCGCCACCGCGCAAGCCACCGCGTACACCGCGCCGTCCACCGAGCGATCCGTCGAGCAAGCCGTTGCCGCGGAGCCGCGTGCGATCCGGCGCTCAAGCCGCAGCCAGCGGGTGCCGCAGATATCAAACCGAACCCCTTAGATTATTCGCTGTGAATCCCTTAACGGTGGGCGAGCTTGGAAGGATTGTCATGGGGGGTGTTATTCCTGTATAATAACTGAACGCCGGCGAAGACCGCGCGCGCCCCATCTTCTTCGTGACTATCGAGAAACCTGACCAGTTCAACATTACTGTCACTCCGACGTTGACCGGACGTTCCAATGTCACAGGGGGTATGGCGAGAAGGAGCACACAAAACCTGTAGTGTTAAAGCGCGATAGATCGAAATCGAATATTATCTCTCTCCACAGACCTACCTCTCTATCCCCGAGACCGGTGCTGCGACCACGACTCCCCGAGAACAACGAGCCCACACAAGGTGTGTGAGAAGAGCTGCGAAGAAACCACGCCGGGCGTGACGGATACCACGAGAACAACGAGCCCACGTAAGGCATGTGAGAAGAGCCGCGAAGAGACCATGCCGGGCGTGGCGGATACCGCGAGAACAACGAGACCACGCAAGGCATGTCAGAAGAGCCACGAAGAAACCATGCCGGGCGTGACGGATACCGTGAGAACAACGAGCCCATGCAAGACATGTGAGAAGAGCCACGAAGAGACCATGCCGGACGTGACGGATACCGCGAGAACACAGAGCTCACGCAAGGCATGCGAGTATGCCTGAAGTGTGAGTACGCCGGAAGTGTGAGTACACAGGAAGTGTGAGTAGGACCGCTCGTGCTGCAGACCCTGCCTACGTTGCCTGTAGAGACAAACGGAGAAGTCGATGCAGGATCTTAACACTAGATTGCGTCTCCCCATCGACACCTGATGTAGCAACACAGTGGCCTCCGAGGACAAAAACAGCGAGGATCCCCTCACCCTCAGAGAATTCACGAGGGTCCCCGACGACTACCGATCCCCAAGCCCGGTAACCCCGGACCCCTGATCAAGGCCCCAGATGCCAGATTCACCAGAGCAAACCCAAAGAATGGGGGACGAAACAGCAGCAGGAGGGGCAGGACCCCACCTCCTCACCACAGAGATGTTACGATAAATCCTCTCGGCCAGAGAAACACCCCGAAGCAGTTACCCAAAGCTCCGGGACCCCGAACCATTCGAAGGAGATAAAGCAAAGTTCAAAACATTCTTGGCCCAGTGCGAGCTCAAGTTTAGGACAGAAGGAAACCAATTCAACGACGATGACAAGAAAACAGGATATGCATCCTCCCTGCTACGGGGGGTAGCCTGGAATTGGATGAAAACCTTCCTAAACCAGGAAGGAGGAATCAACCTGACATGGGAAGAACTAAAAACCAACATGAAGCACGACTTCAGCCAGGTAGATGCCGAGGAAATAGTGTTCGAGAAATTCCAGAAGATCCAGCAGGGAAATCAGACAGCGGCCACCTACTGGGCCGAATTTCAGCGAATCAAAGCAGACCTCCCATACGCGGACAACGTATGCATTGCACGATTCCGAGACGAATTACACCCGGAGGTAAAAAGGTACCTAGTCATGAGCAAAACCCCCACCACAGTCTTGGTGGACTACGCCACTGCCACCATCAAAACAGATAGCCGCCTATGCAACCTCAGAGTCATTAATCGCCGACCAACCACCAACCCAGTAGCGCACTTCCAAGCCCACACAAAGGAGCCTCCGGCAATGCCTCGGGGAGACCCGATGGACCTCGATGCCACCCGACGATTCAAATTCGCGAGGGGAACCCCGAACCGATTCCCACAACAAGTAATCACGGGGGAATGTTACAACTGCGGAAAGAAAGGACATTTCGCAAAAGAATACCCCCATCCCAGGAAAGAACGAGTTCTATGGAGAAGACCATACAGGGCCGCGGAAGCCACCTTTGAGGAGACGACCAAAGAAGAAACGTCGGGAAACGACAACCCTCGGGAATAGGTGCCGACAACCACCACCCGAGGGAAACACCTGTTGTCAAACCCGAAGAAGACCCCCCGTACCTAGTACGAACTGCCCGATACGACCGCGAGGAAAAAATTATGATCAAAGTACGAATCCAGGGGACTGACGGGAACGAATGCACCACTACAGCCTTGGTGGACAGTGGGGCATCAGAAAACTTCATTGATAAGGCCTATGCTGAGGCTTGCGGAATACTTATGCAACAAAAAACAACGCCAAGACGAGTATTGGCAGTCGACGGAAGTCAGGTCACCGGCGGGCCGGTAACCCACGACGCTCAGATCTACCTAACCATCAACCATCACGAGGAGGACATCCAGCTACACTGCATCACGATAGGGAACGTCCCGATCATCCTGGGACTCCCATGGCTCAAACTCCACGACCCAGTAATAGGATGGAAGTATCACACCATGAAATTCCACTCCGACCACTGCGCCGAGAAATGCCTACCCAGCTCACCAAGAGCCAACACAGTCTCAGAAGAAAAAGCCACAGAGCAATACTATAAGAAAACACTGGCAGAAGAAGAAAACTGGGAAATCGGCGAAACAGACCCATGGGAGGTATGCCAGACAGTAATCGACAAAATCAAAGAGACCACCAGGACGAGCAAGAAACCAATTCCCCTGGAATATCACGAATTCCTCGATTTATTCACTGAACAAGAACCAACGACACCCCTACCTCACCACACGCAGGACCATCATATCCCACAGGAGGAAGGGAAGACACCCCCGTATGAGCCACTGCGACCCCTGAACGAAGACAAAATGAAGGCCCTGAGAGAATACCTAGAAATCAACGAAAAACGAGGATGGATCCAGGCATCCACCTCCCCGGCCGGAGCACCAATACATTTCGTCAAGAAAAAGGATGGAGGACTATGCCTGTGTGTGGACTACCGGCAACTAAACGAAATCACGATCAAAGATTGGACACCGCTGCCACTGATTGGCGAGTCTCTCGATCAACTCTCCAGCGCCACCATCTACAACAAACTCAATATACGAGATTCGTACTACAACCTCCGCACTGCAAAGGGCGACGAATGAAAGACAGTGTTTTGAACTCGATATGGGCTATACGAGTATTGAGTCATGCCGTTCGGACTCACCAACGCCCCGGCATCCTTCCAATGATGGATGAACGAGATTCTGAGTGACTATTTAGACATCATCTGCGTGGCATATCTGGACGACATCCTGGTCTTCTCGCACGACGAGGAAATACACCGAAAACATGTCCGGGCAGTACTCACACGAGTACGTGACACCGGACTAACTCTGAAAGCATCCAAATGTGAATTCCACACCATGGAAACAGAATATCTGGGATATGTCAAATCGCCGGAAGGGCTGAGAATGAACAAAGAAAAGATCCGAACAATCAGAGACTGGAAGGAGCCAACAAACGTCAAAGGGGTGCAGAGCTTCCTGGGTTTCGCCAAGTTCTACCGAAGGTTCATCAGAGACTTTAGCAAGATTACAACACCCCTCTCCTCCCTCACAAGGAAGGACAAGTTATGGGAATGGGACGACAAGTAGCAGGAGGCGTTTGAGACGCTAAAGGGAGCAATAATCACGGAACCGATATTGCAACACTTCAATCCGGAACAACCCGTCACCATCGAAACAGACGCCTCAGACTACGCCATAGGAGCAATCTGCTCACAACCGGACGCAAAGGGAATCCTGCATCCTGTAGCATACTACTCGAGGAAACTCAAAGACCCGGAGCGCAATTATGACATCCACGATAAGGAGCTACTGGCGATAGTCGACGCAGTATGAAAATGGGATACTTATTGTAAAACAACGGGACCAAAAATCACGATCCTCACCAACCACAAAAACCTCGAATACTGGAAAACAAAAAAAGATCTCAATTTGCGACAAGCTGGGTGGAGTGAGCGATTAGCTAACTATGACTTCGTGATCAAGTATCGACCCGGGAAATTGGCCGGCAAGCCAGACATTCTCTCTAGAGAGTCAGGAGACTCTCCCTGGGAAGGGGATATGAAGCATCAACAGAACCACGGCCGAATCCTGTTACCCGAAGAAGCATTCGAAGCACCCCAGACGAATACAACGGAAACCATCAACCTCGAGATAGACAAGGAACTCCTGAATGAAATCCGAACACTAAGCGCAGCAGATAAAGAATTTCAAGAAATCCGGAGGAAAAAGGCGAGCGGGACCACCTGTGACAGAAAGATCGCGCTAGGGTTATGCGAGGAAAACAGCGGGTTGCTAATGTACGACAGCCTCATATGGGTCCCGGACAACGACACCCTGCGACTACGCATATTAAGAGACCACCATGATGCACAAGCTGCAGGACACCTGGGCCGAGCAAGAACCCTGGAACTTGTTAGCTGAAATTTCTACTGGCCAGGGCAACGAAAGTACATCCACAGATACGCCGACTACTGTGACACCTGCCATCGTATCAAGCCAATCCGACACGTGCCATTTTGACTGCTAAAGCCACCCGAACTCCCACACCGACCATGGGACACGATATCAATGGACTTTATCACCGCGCTGCCGACGAGCAACGGAAATGACGCGTTATAGATAATAATCGATCGCCTCACAAAGATGGGACATTTCGTCACCTGCCAGGGCACCATGGACCCCGAAGACCTAGTAGACCACTTCCTCCAACAAGTTATAAGACCCCATGGATGTCAAAAACCTGACCCCGACTTCTGTTCTGTGTCTTGGGCTCGACAGGCAATGTATCTCCTCGGCGTGCCTTTCTCACTGGTGAGGCGTCATGCTCCCAGCCTTCCGTGTGGCCGTGCTAGGTCTTACGCGGTCTTCGTCTACTGCCACCCAGTGGTCTTTACTGTAGCACGGTATCATTCTCTCGTTGTTCTTGAGCGATCTCGGATCGCTACTCGTGTCTCGGTGTCGTTTGGCGCAAGTGATTCCCACTCACTTATCGTGCTCGTCCTCCTTCATGCCCGGCGTGGCATCGTGGTTGTCGTCTTTCTTCATGCCCGGCGTGGTATCGTAGTTGTCGTCTTCCTTCCTGCCCGGCGTGGCCTGCGGTATGCGCGGCAGACTTCCCTCATGTGCGGCGGTCTTCTGTCCTGTCCGGTGCGGCCTTCGGTATGTGCGGCGGTCTTCCGTTCTGCCCGGCGCGGCATGTGCGGCGGTCTTCCGTTCTGCTCGGTGCGGCATGCGCGGTGTTCTTCCTTTCCGCCCGGGGTGGCATGTGCGGCAGTCTTCCGTTCCGCCCGGTGCGGCATACGTGGAGGTCTTCCGTTCTGTCTAGCGCGGCCCGGTATGCATGGCGGTGTTCCGTTATGTCTGGTGCGGCCCGGTGTGCGCGGCGGTGTTCCGTTCTGCCTGGCATGGCATAGGTGTTCTGTTCTGTCTGGCGCGGCCCGGTGTGCACGGCGGTCCTCCGTTCTACCCTGCGCGGCACGCGCGGCGTTCTTCCGTTCTGCTCGGTGCGGCATGCGGGGTGTTCTTCCGTTCCGCCCGGGATGGCATGCGCGGCGGTCTCACGTTCCGCCCGGTGCGGCATACGCGGCGGTGTTCCGTTCTGTCTGGCACGGCCCGGTATGCGCGGCGGTCTTGCGGGTCCGTCATAGGTGGTCCCGGATCACTCGTCGCGCAGCCGGATAATCCGGTGATCATTGGCGCGAGCGATCCGAGATCACGGCGCTGCTCTCGTCACGCTGCTCAGAGATGTGTGAAGGTAGGTCAAGGTAGATAGATAATCGTATCTCGATGTGATTCGTCGTAGGCGATCCCGGATCACTTCGTCGCGCTGCCGGATGACCCGGTGGTCATCGGCGCAAGTGATCCGAGATCCCGGCACTGGTTTCGTCATGCTGCTCAGAGATGTGTGAAGGTAGGTCAAGGTAGATAGATAATCGTATCTCGATGTCGTTCATTGTAGGCGATCCCGTATCACTTCGTCGCGCTGCCGGATGACCCGGTGGTCATCGGTGTAAGTGATCCGAGATCCCGGCGCTGGTTTCGTCACACCGCTCAGAGATGTGTGAAGGTAGGTCAAGGTAGATAGATAATCGTATCTCGATGTCGTTCGTCGTAGGTGATCCCAGATCACTTCGTTGCGCTGCTGTATGACCCAGTGGTCATCGGCGCAAGTGATCCGAGATCCCGGCGCTGGTTTCGTCACGCCGCTCAGAGATGGGTAAAGGTAGGTCCAGGTGTATAGATAATATATTGCATGGAGAAGAATCTCCAGACTAGCTACTGCGCCCTTCCTTTATACTTTTCCTTCCCTCTGTGGAATCACAGCTTGCCCACAAGACTGACACAGTTCCTCCATCTAACATCATGACTCGATCGCCGCACCCAAGGAAAACACATGATCGCACTCAGCCGCCGCGCGGCCAACACTCTACTCACGGCACCAGGAGAAAGGACGCGCAAGCAGTAACAGTAAAGGAAAGGAAGACTGACGTACAACTTAATCAAGGGAAAACAATACTCATAACGAACATGGGAGAAGGATGCGCAAGCGCAATCAATGGGAGACAACAAACGTAGCGGACAGGAGAAAGGACGCGTAAGCAGTAAAGGTAAGGAACAGGGAACAGGACGTGCAAGCTTCATCAATGGGAGACAACAAACGTAGCAGACAGGAGAAAGGATGCGCAAGCAGTAAAGGTAAGGAACAGGGAACAGGACGTGCAAGCTTCATCAACGGGAGACAACAAACGTAGCGGACAGGAGAAAGGACGCGCAGGCATAATCAACAGGAAACGACATACGTAACGATGACAGGAGAAGGAGGCACAAGTAACATAACGGAGACGAAGGAGAAAGGTCTAGACCGGCCAGTGGTCAGGGATATCGCTACCGGAGCGATATGGTGGTGATCGGTCAAGGCGCCTAAGCGCGGCGGATGACCACGGCTGTGGCAGCGGAAACAAGAACGAGCCACAGGGCGACAAGGGTGAGAGTGGTACCAGCGCCGGCGCCAAGGAGCCTGTCATGCCAGGTTCGTGACAATGGACTGCCAAGCAGTATTGTATCAGACAGAGGGTCCCTGTTTACCTCAGACTTCTGGAAACGAGTAACAGAAGCACGGGATATCACGCAACCTCAGCCCACCCTTCCACCCACAAACGGACGGACAAACGGAAAGAGCCAATACCACCCTCGAGCAGTATCTTCGGGCATACTGCAACTACCAGCAGGACGACTGGGACAGGTTGTTGCCAATTGCCGAATTCTGCTACAACAACACACAAACCGGAACCACAAAAATAACCCCCTTCTTTGCCAACTATGGATATCACCCTCGTTTCCTGCCAGACCTCGGCACACGGAACGAAGAGACCCCAGAAGTGTCGGAATATGTCGCGGCATTAAGAAGGTTGCATGAAGAACTTCGAGTGGAGATCAAGGAAGCCCAAATGTCTCAAGCAGAGTAAGCCAACAAAGCACGACATCCGGACCTGGTACTGAACCCAGGTGACAGGGTCTGTCTACGATGGAAACACATCCGGACAACCCGACCATCGAAGAAACTCGACCACAATCAGATAGGCCCGTACACCATCCTCGTGAAGGTAGGCTCAAGAGCATATAATCTGGACCTGCCGGCCACTGTCAGGATCCACCCAGTTTTCCATATCAGCCTCCTCGAACCCACAGCCAGCACCGAACCCATCCCGGGACACCAACAAACACCGCCACCACCTGTGATCATCCAAGAACAGCAAGAGTGGGAAGTAGAGAAAATCCTCGACTCCCGATGCCATAGAAACCAGATCCAGTATGGAGCCAAGTGGAGCGGTTTCCAGGACCCCGATCGTACCTGGTATCCCGCCCACAACTTTGTGAACTCACCTGACCTCATCCGCCAGTTCCACGAGGAATACCCTGAGAAACCCACACCCCAACTCTAAAATACCCGATATGTCCACCACTGCCACTGTCGACACCAACGAACGCTGGACCTTCGCTGGCCGCAGAGGCACCTCCGAGTTTCCCATCACAACCTCTGCCGATAACAAACACACCGAACTACCCACCAATGAACCCAACAATGACTAGGGCATTGCCGCCACCACGACCAACGAATGGGGCGTCCCTCTGGCCGCACATTCGCCCCCGCTGTCCAGCGCAGGACAGCCACGTACCAACGACCACGTATCCCTGCACTGGACGGCCTGCTACAATGACTACTGCAACAGCCACCACCAGAGCAAGAACAACGACTACTACCCGCGCCGAAGCTGCCGCCGCCGAGCAACAAACTGCGACTGCCCGCTCCCACACCCTAACGAACTACTCGAAGTAACCCGCGAACGACGCCTCAACCCCATCAAAGCATGCGCGGACTGGCACCGAGGAAAGCGGGTCTGCCCCGAATGCCGGTTCCTCGTAAACATGGAAAACCACCACCTCCGCTGCAGCGCTACAGCCCCACGTGAAACCTTGGCGGACATCACTCCACCACAGGAAGATCAGGAAAACATAAACCCCTCGGCTGCGACTGCAGCACTACAGGACGAGCAACTCGCCCTCCTGGGGGAAATCGTCACCATGATACATCAAACAACCACCCGGGACGCCCGCCGCAATCACGTCGTACACCTGACGCTCGCCCAGCGGATGAACGACTTCCACTACGCAGACCCACAGTAACTCCAACAGATGAACAACACCCTGGGAGCTATCATCACCAAACAACTGCAAACGAACGAACAACTCCAAGCCCGGCAGCAGGCTAGCCGGCCCATCTGCATCTACCGCACCCCCATCCGCCGCTGGACCCTGACGACCTGACATGACCTTGCCGAAGCTTCGGTCTGGACAGGGAATGTGCTGTCATGAACATGGCGTGACAGGCTCCTTGGCGCCGGCGCCGGTGCCACTCTAACCCTTATCACCCTGTGGCTCGTCCTAGTTTCCGCTGCCGCAGCCGCAGTCATCCTCCGCGCTTAGGCACCTCGACCGATCTCCGCCATATCGCTCCGGTAGCTATATCCCCAACCGCTAGCCAGTCTAGACCTCTCTCCTTCGTCTCCGTTATGTTTCTTGCACATCCTTTCTCCTGTCCGCTACATTTGTTGTCTCCTATTGATTGAGCTTGTGCATCCTTCTCCCATGTTCGTTACGTGTATTGTTTTCCCTTGATTAAGTTCTATGTCAGTCTTCCTTTCCTTTACCGTTACTGCTTGCGCGTCCTTTCTCCTGTTGCCGCAAGTAGAGTGTTGGCCGCGTGGCAGCCGAGTGCGATCATGTGTTTTCCTTGGGCGCGGCGATCGAGTCATGATGTTAGACGGAAGAACTGTATCAGTCTTGCGGGCAAGCTGTGATTCCACAGAGGGAAGGAAAAGTATAAAGGAAGGGCGCAGTAGCTAGTCTGGAGATTCTTATCCACGCAATCTATTATCTCTCTCCACAAACCTACCTCTCTATCCCCGTGACCGGCGCTGCGACCACCACTCCCCGAGAACAACGAGCCCACGCAAGGCGTGTGAGAAGAGCCACGAAGAGACCACGCTGGGCGTGACGGATGCCGCGAGAACAACGAGCCCATGCAAGGCGTGTGAGAAGAGCCGCGAAGAGACCACGCCGGGTGTGACAGATACCGCGAGAACAACGAGCCCACGCAAGGCGTGTGAGAAGAGCCGCAAAGAGACCACGCCGGGAGTGACGAATACCGTGAGAACAACGAGCCCACGCAAGGCGTGTGAGAAGAGCTGCAAAGAGACCACGCCAGGTGTGACGGATACCGCGAGAACAACGAGCCCACCCAAGACGTGTGAGAAGAGCCGCCAAGAGACCACCCCAGGCGTGATGGATACCGCGAGAACACCGAGCTCACGCAAGGCGTGCGAGTAAGCCTGAAGTGTGAGTACACCGGAAGTGTGAGTACACCGGAAGTGTGAGTAGGACCGCTCGAGCTGCAGACCCCGCCTACTTTGCCTGTCGAGACAAACGGAGAAGTCGAGGCAGGATCTTGATACTGGGTTCCTTGGGCTAGGGTCATGTAGGCCCTTTCGATGTCCTGGATCGGTCGGTTCGTTCGGTCCAGAGCGGATCCGCTTACTTCCCACAGCTGCCAGAGGTCCGCTTCGGCCCGTTCTTGGTGGTGGACCAGGGATCTGACCCAGCCCGTGGGGTTCTCAACTTCCACCACTTCATCCGCAGGTTCCGTGCCGTCCGTGATTTGTCGGATATCCTGAGGGGCCTCTAAGCAAAGCATGTTAAAGTCGGAGATGGTAGACATTTTCCAATATAGGTCTAGGAAGTGTCCTGTGTAGATCGTCTCATCGTCTTCAAAGGTGTAGTCAAGCGAGTATTGGGATGTGGGTTCGAGTATGTAGGAGAGCTCGAGCAGGTAAAAGTGGTCGTGCTCAAATGAGGGCATGTGTAGGTGTGAATCAAAGTTGGCTTATGAACCAAGATTATAGTGTGACACCTGGATACGCGAGTACGGAGGTGGAGGTAGAGGTATTGGAAAGTCAGGTTTGATTCGGTCGTTATTCACAGCAGAATAATCTTAGGTTCATCCTCTGGGTTTGTTTCGGTGTATCGTGAGGATGTCCGTCCAATCAGGAGTCTTTTTGTCCTGGGTTTTTCCTTTCGTAGATATAGTCCGGGCGCATAGTCACATGATCTCTTCGAGAGTCTTTTTCTGCTTAGCCAGTACGGGAGTCCTTTTCTCCGTTCTTTCGAAGCTGACGCCAGGTTCTTCATTACAAGACGCGCGTCCTCCAACATTATCGGGAGGATGCACTTGGGCTTGATTGGTCCTGTATGGTGCCTAGAGATAAGGAGGAGCATGACAGTTTGCTGGTCTCATGTTCTGCCCTGCGACTAGTTCATTCTAGGCAGGGTTTCCCGACGTGGCCCCACTTCAGTACGTGACGTGGCCTCCTTTGGCTGTCACCCCTAGGTGGTTCGTAACTGGGCCCACTCCGGAGTTAGTTTCTCGGCCGTACCTTACGGCCGAGAGGTCTTAACTCTGGTCCCTATCTCCCACCTAGACTCTCTCAGACCTGTCTTGTGACAGAAGCCCCGCTTATGGCATGCGACTTGTATGACCCTTATCTCTGTGTCTAGTGCAGCGGCTACAAGAGTCGGCAGTCGTCAGGTCCACCCGGCAGGGTCGACCCGAGAGTCTGTTTTCCCGGCTGAGGCTACCCTCTGACTGTTTTCCTCTTGCCGAACTGTCTTCCGGCTCGAGACTTGGGGTGCAAGCGTGAGATCACCTGATTATGTTCCTATCTAGATCCGGCGCTACACTTTTTAAGATGTAACACTGTCGACTGAACGCCACATGCCTTGACACTCGTTATCCAGAAGAAATATGCCCTGACACTCTGTGTCTGGAAGGCAAAATTCCCTGGCACTCTTGAGTCATCCGGAAGGTATATGCTCTGGCGTGTGTCGACCGGATGCCACATGTCTTGACACTCATCGTCAGAAAGAAATATGCCCTGACCCTCTGCGTCTGGAAGGCAAAATGCCCTGGTACTCATTATCAGGAAGGCATATGCTGTGGCGTGTGTCGACCAGACGCTATATGCCTTGACACTTGTTGTCTGGAAGAAATATGCCCTGACACTATGCGTTTGGAAGGCAAAATGCCGTGGCACTCGTCGTCCGAAAAGCACATGCCGTGGTGTGTGTCATCCGGACGCCACTTGCTTGACCCTCCTCGACAGAAAGAAAAGGCGTCGCTTTGACAATCGTCGCCCAGAAGGCTGCTACGGTGCCCATCTTTGTCTAGTAAAACCAAAAAACCTTTAACCAAGGAAAACACAATTATCCGCTACATCACACCATGTCCTCGGTGTCTTGTCAGCCATTAAAAATCTGGTTCCCCTTATAGCTTTATCAGGAAAAGGTACTGACTCAACCTCACAGTCTGACCCTTGGATCCTTCGCTGCGTTGGGGTGCTTCCTGTGGAAGGCCCTAATCATCCCTTCCCCCGAACCTAGAGAATGCTCCAAGGGCTCCTCCATCCAATTTTCCTCCTCGGGAAACCCCACCCACTTCGTGAGGTACTTTACGTTGCTGTCCTGATCATAGGAACTCCCCATGATCTCGTCAATCTCCCATTGACCTTCTTCGACATCAATATCCATCTCATCAGCCCCGTTCCTAACCCTCGCAGGATAAGATGAGGCACGGCTTGCCTTGCTCGAAACATGATATGGTTCCAGCAACGAGATATAAAATACATTGTGGAGTCTTCAACACCTTGGCAGCTTAAGCATTACCACGTTCGGAAATACAACCTGTTCAATCTCGAATGGACCTTGCATCTTGTGGTCGAGCTTCTTGGACAGACGCCTGGTCCTCAGGTTCTTGCTGCTGTGCATCACGAGATCTCCAACCTTCATTTTGGGAGCCTCCTTGGACCTCTTGTCATAGTGACGACTCATTCGTTCTCGAGTACGCTCTAATGTCTTTTTGCAAAACGCAAGGACACTGACCATCCAATGTGCATAGTTCCTACCTGCCGGGTTCATTGCCTCTATCTCTACTGCATCAGGAAAAAAAATCTCCATTCCAACGGAGACCGGCGTTAGATGCGTTGAGAGCGTTGGGAAAAATCTTAGATTCCAATTTGGTGTTGATAGGCAGTTGGCATGCCGGTAACAGCCAACACGTAGCTTCTCCATCCAAACGCTACGCCAGGCGTGGCATCTACTATCCACGCAGAATACCTTACTCATTTCCGTTGCAAGGTAGTCTGGAGGTCGAATTATCCTGTCCACGCAGCGCTTCCGTCCAAACGCTACGCCAGGCGGTGCATCAACTACCCGTGCAGAATACCTAACTCATTTCCGTTGGAAGGTAGTCCGGAGGTCGAATTATCCTGTCCACACTGCGCTTCCGTCCAAACGCTACGCCAGGCGTGGCGTCTACTATCCACGCAGAATACCTTACTCATATCCGTTGGAAGGTAGTCCAGAGGATGAATTATCCTGTCCACGCTGTGCTTTCGTCCAAACGCTACGCCAGGCGTGGCATCTACTATCCACGCAGAATACCTTACTCATTTCCGTTGGAAGGTAGTCCGGAGGACGAATTATCCTGTCCACGCTGCCCTTCCGTCCAAATGCTATGCCTGGCGGCGCATCTACTACTCGCGCAGAATACCTTACTCATTTCCGTTGGAAGGTAGTCCGGAGGTCGAATTATCCCCTCCATGCTCTGCCGAATGCACCACCTGGTGGAGTGTGTATTATTTTGGCAATACGCGCCTCTCGGCCGTTAATTCAATACTTGACGCATGGCATTTGGCACCGCAAGGTTGTTTTAGACGTAATACAATACAATAAGGTAGCTGACTACAGTCAAAACAGAGCAATCGTTCAACACAAGGAGAAATGCCATTCCAGAGGCTAGTAAACCTCATTCCAAGTAGCTAAATCAATGTGGCTGTTCACTATCCATCCTTTATTCGCGATTCCCGAGCAGTCGGTTTCTTCTGGAATTAGATACGCTGCGCCAGCAATGGTATCACTGCTGATCACAGCATAGCCTCTGCCCGCTGAAGGTGTAACCACTTTCACCATACCAGACGCTCTTTCAGGCGTACCGCCTGCAGCTGGGGTCGTTGTTTGGACGAATGCGCACCAAAAGTGTCCTCCACTGGCGGAAAGCTTGAAGATCTTTAAAAGACGGTACGGCACGCACCCTTGAAGCACGCCATATGCCGGTTCGTGATCATGACGATGGTTGGAAGCCTTGACCCATACCCAGTCGTGGCAAGCTGGTTGACCGTACCAGGTTTTTTCACCTGTGCATCGAACGTATTGAATCTTCTGCTCACCGTACATATTGCTGATGGGGACTCGTATTCCGTGGTAAATGTTTACCGCACACTGGAGCAGGTCT
>Ga0307508_10003012_pt1 | contig 17378 bp, 21 predicted proteins | sample 9_EM_MG_FD_203089 | JGI IMG/M metagenome (GOLD analysis project Ga0307508, IMG submission 203089) | Populus trichocarpa ectomycorrhiza microbial communities from riparian zone in the Pacific Northwest, United States - 9_EM | ecosystem: Host-associated > Plants > Roots > Unclassified | place... | reverse complement strand
TGCTGCAGCTGGGGGGCCTCCTCAGCCACATCCTCTTGCGAAGCGCTTGCAGCTCTGGGTGAAATGTACGTTGCATGCTGTGGCTGTATTTAATGGCTGACTGTTGACTACAGCAAACTATGACCCTGCGATGCGCGTGGTGGCGTTTGCGGAGTTGTTCATCTTCTTGCGCGTTGCGTTTGGGGCTGTTTTGTTCCGCAACTCGTTGGTGGCGCCGTTGGTCTATGCACACTTTTTGCGCCAGCGGTTCTACCAGTCGGCATTTACACGGGAGGCGGTCTCGTATGCCGACGGACGCATCTCGGCTACGCTGGGGAACGCTGCTGTGCCGCCTGTTGTGGGGAGTGTGTGGGGCAAGGCGAGGGAGATTACGATGAAGTGGGCGGGGAGTGTGATTGAGCCGAGGAGGGAGTAGGGGGCCGAGAAATATGCACGCTGCGTTGAACACGAACTGTCTGGTGTCTTATGACGAGATATGATAGACTTGTTAATTTTTATATTCTTGTTTTTGACAAACAAGACCACACAGAGGGGCATATTTCCGGTGTGTTTTTCTCAAGACGGGCCGACGACGGACGCGACAAAGGTCAGAGCCGTTTCTCTTCTCTCCAGAATGTCCCGCATACCCGTCCCGACTCACCCTCCTGCCCACAACAGCACCCTGGACCGCTCCCCCTCCCCCGCCCCCCACAGACACCCCGCATCCATGTCCGCGTCAAATCTCTCCGCCGCCCATCCCCTCTCCGACACCAGAAGGAAGCAGTCAAAACGCGACGAGGTCCGTCCCCTCTTGCGCCCTCTTCCCTGCTAATCCCCCAATCAGGCAATCCGCAAGAAAATCGAGTCCGAACTTGCCCGAAAGCGCACCATCTCCACCACGTTCCAGTCTGGTCGCAGCAAACGTCCCGCCAAGCCTCCAGTGGCCAAGGGAACAGTCGCCGCCCTCAAGCCCAGTCCCGCCCTCACCGTCCCAGAGAACATCACCGTCGCAGAAGCAAGCCAGTTATGTGCTGCCAAGCGCACCGACTGTGTCCTCGTCGTCGACGATGACGAAGGTCTCAGCGGCATATTCACTGCCAAGGACTTGGCATACAGAGTCTCTGCAGAGGGTCTTGATCCTCACACGACACCCGTCAGCCAGATCATGACCCGCAGCCCCATGGTCACCCGTGACACCACCAGTGCAACAGAGGCTCTCCAGCTCATGGTTCAGAAACACTTTCGTCACTTGGTCAGTTATCACACTCCCTCGTCTTCCTCCTCTCATCTTCGTCTTCCCGTAGCCCGTTTGTAATGAGGAAGGAAATGTCGTTGGTTTGCTCGATATCACCAAAGTATTCCACGAGGCCCTCGGCAAGGTCGAACGCAGCTCTTCCGCATCCGAGAAGCTTTACAACGCTCTTGCCGGTGTACAGTCAGAGCTCGGCCCTGGTATGGCGTCTAATCCTCAAGCAGCCGCTATGCTCGCATACGTTGACGCCCTCCGTGAAAAGACTGCACTACCAGATCTGACCACAGTCATGGACTCGCGCACGCAGCCAGCTACAGTGACCCCGAAAACGACCGTTCGTGAGGTTGCAAAGCTCATGAAGGAGCGCAGAGTGACGGCCGTTTGCGTCATGGAAAATACCCCCGGGTCCGACGGCGCACACCCCAAGATAGCCGGCATCTTCACGAGCAAGGATATCGTCCTCCGCGTAATTGCTGCCGGCTTGGATGCTGGGATCTGCAGCGTCATTCGGGTTATGACTCCTCATCCCGACACCGCACCTCCTACAATGACTGTGCATGACGCACTCAAGAAAATGCATAGTATGTACGATCAGCCCTGGACCAACTTGCGTTAATCCATCTGCCTGCAGATGGCCATTATCTCAATCTCCCCGTTGTGGAAGCCGACGGACGGCTAGTGGCCATCGTTGACGTACTCAAACTCACATACGCCACTCTCGAGCAGGTTTGTCATGTTTTATACACCGTGTTCCCTCGTTGACTGGTTGTAGATGAACGCAATGAGCGCCGAAGCAGCTGGTGAACATGCTGACACTGAGGGGGGTCCAATGTGGGGTCGTTTCTTCGATTCCATTGGCGGTCACGACGATACCGAATCTATCATATCCGGCTCGCACGTCCCCACGGAGGGTCACTCTATCTCGGCGCACAATCTCTCCCGCATTCAGCAATCGCCCTACCCGGAAGTTCATCCCAATGACTCCGCTTCTGTTGTTGATGATGACCACGAGTCTGTTCTTGACGCGCACCCGCGCAAGAAAGGTGCACGTAATATTCCCAGCATCACTGGTGCATCCTCGACGGTACCCGTCGATGATGGTACCTATGTCTTCAAGTTCCGCACTCCAAGTGGTCGGACACACCGCTTCCAGGCTAGGCACGACAGCGTTGAGACGCTCCGCGAGATTGTATCCGGAAAGCTTGGCACCGACCCATTCTTCACCTCGTACAACGGTGATCCAGACCAAAAGCCTGAACCGACGGACTTTACGTTGTTATACACGGACGCAGATGGGGACACGGTGCTGATCACAAGCGACAATGATATCGCTGACGCTGTCAAGATTGCGCGTGCGGCGGGCTTGGACCGTGTTGTATTGTTCATCCAAGGTGGTAAGCACTGGGAGGAAGCAAGTGCTGACAGGAGTGAAACTAAGGCTGCCGAGGTCACGACGCCTCCAATAGAGGCGGTGAAGACTGCTGAGAAGCCAGAGGCTACTCCAGAACCACCTGTTGTAGCTTCCCCTCCCCAGGTCTATGTACCGCCGCCGCAGGAGCTCAGCGTGTTGGGCATCCCCAAAGACCTGTTACTTCCTGCAAGTATAGGTGCACTTGCTGTCGTCATTCTCGGTGTTTTCACTATATCACGTCTGACGCGCGATTAGTGGAAGGAGCGGAGCAACGAGCCGTGGAAGTTGGCTGTTGATGGTTGCCCATGTGCTCACTTGTTATGGTGCTGTCTTTGGGGATATGTCGTTGATTTGTCGGAAGCACGGACCTTTTTTTGTTTTCTAGCGTACATGTTGCATCCATTCCGACCGAGCTGCCTCACTCGTTTGCATAGACGACCTTTCCATCATGTTCTTTTTCACGAAAGCACAACGCGTAACGAGCGTCCTCGACGCAGAATGAAATCAAATGACGTTGCACTTGAAGTGTCGGCGTCATCTCTGGAGTTGTACAAGAGAGATCAAGTGAACGGACATCTTCCCAGCCCCATAGCGTGTATAGATTCGTCTGCCAGTCATGACATTGGCACAACCTCATGCCATCCATGACAGACCGTAGACTGGCCCAGCTCTTCGACGAGGTCAAGTGCGACATCCTCACCAAGAACCAAGAGGCCCGCAATGCACTCGAGCTCGAAGGGCTATCGAGAACCTTTCTTTGTGAGTTTCTCGTGCTCACCCGTTGAAATGAAGACGAAGCCGTCCCTCGATGGCAGCGGACACGGTCACAGGTAAGTATACAACATCGATCAAACAAAGGGCATGGGCTGAATCCCAATCATACAGTCCCGACGAAGCAGATGAACGAATATGCACTCCGTGCCTCACTTGGCGACGATGTCTACATGTTTGATGAGTCCACCGCTGCACTCGAGGCGCATGTAGCCAAGATAATCGGGAAGGAAGCTGGTCTCTTCTTGCCCTCTGGAACGATGTCCAACCAAGTCGCTCTGCGGACGCACCTCCAGCAGCCGCCCTACTCTGTCATCGTCGACCCTCGCTCCCATATTCACGGGTGAGTATCTGGGCTTGTTTTCGCACACATTTGTTCACTCGTGACGGGTCAGGTCGGAGACCGGCGGTGTTGCATTCCACTCGCAAGCCAGCAGCATCCCTATCTTCCCTGAGAACGGTGGGTTTAAATGAGATAAGGACGTCGGAGTTATCGTCATCATAGTGTTAACTCGTTAGGTCACCATTTGACATGGGAAGACATCGAGCCACACATCGTCTCTGGCACGAATGTGCACGTGTAAGGCTTACTTTTATGATGGCCGAAACAAATTCTTACTTCAGTGTTCAGCGCGCCCACGCGGGTCGTCGCGCTGGAGAATACCCTCAACGGGACCATCATCCCTCAAAAGGACGTGTGCGAGATCGCCGAGCGTGCACATGGCCGAAACATTATCATGCACCTTGACGGAGCACGGATCTGGCATGTTGCTGTCGAGACAGGACTGCCCCTGAGAGAGATCTGTGACCCTTTTGACTCCGTTAGTGTGTGCTTTTCAAAGGGCCTCGGTAAGATCCCACTCCATTTGTTTTGTGGTGGTTTCGCGGCGCTTATCGTTCTTCAGGTGCGCCGATCGGGTCATGTTTGGTCGGCCCAAAGGCCTTCATCACCAAGGCACGGTGGTTTAGGAAGCTTTTTGGTGGCGGAATGCGTCAGACGGGTTACCTAGTCGGCTGTGCTGCCTATGCGCTCACTCACAACGTCTCACAACTTCCTCGTACCCACCTGCTTGCTAAGCGCATGCAACGGGGTCTGGAAGACATCGGAGTTGGCATCCTAAGTCCCGCTGAAACTTGCATGGTGCGTCACCTGACATCGTATCATTATCGATCTGATGATCGGGACCAACAGTTGTTTTATGACCCATCTACTATCGGTGTGGAATATTGGGAGGTCGTTGAGCGTGCAGCTGCACTTGAAAAGCCCATCAAGATCAACGGGTCTCGCATCATAATGCACATCCAAGTCTCTCCCAAAGCGGTCGAAGATTTCCTTGACCTCATGAGGTCACTGAAGGAAGAGAAGGCAAAGGCAGGCTGGACGCCTGAGATGGCGCCACCTAAGAAGCAGAATTCATACCGAAATGTATATATCAAGGCTACCAAGCCAACCTAGATGTATACGTTCTGGTGGTAGAACTCAAATGGATCTGAACTAATTGTGCTTTTGGATACCTGAAAGTTGGATGACAGCCAACGCCAGACTGCGGGAACCTTATCACGGAGTACCGCGCGCAAGACCACATGCATGAGTTGCGCAAGGGCCGTGATGCTAACGCACGGTAAACAGGAAAAGAAGAGGATACAGACCAAAATGATGATTTCCGGCCATCGCCAAGGTATGAAGTAGAAGCGTAGGAAGCCAATGTAATCGCAATTGTTTCGATGAGCATGTGACAGATTCGTCGGATTGATCTAAACATCCCCGCTAACAAGTGCTTTCTAACCCTTGCCCACGTACCGCTGTTTTTCGTATTCCTTCCAAAGCGACTTCATGATCGTTTTCCCGCCCGAATCCAGCGCGGACACCATCAGCGCGTCCCGACTATGCTCCCCCACCATCTCACACAAGGCAAACAAACCAGGCTCGAGGTCCCTCCTCATCTCTGCATTTATGATACACAGTGGATCGTTGAACGCATCCACGTACGCGACGAGGACATACGATGCGTGTTTCGTAAACGGTTTGGCGAGGGATTCCGCTTTCTGCGGTTCGGTGGGTGTCTGAGCATGCGCAAAAGTGTGCGTTTTTGGGACGGTTTTGGTAGTCAGCGAGGTGAGGAGACGAGCGAGGGCGCGCGCTTCGTCCGTGGCTAAAGGTTGGGAGGCAGAGAGCCACGACGGGAACGTGTCCGTGACGAGTTTGCTCTGTTTTGCACCGAGCTGGGGACGGATTTTCCGGGTGAGCATCATCAGCTGGCGAAGGACGAGGCTGAGGTGAGGAAGGTTGTGCACGACAAGGTCGCGGCGCAGTCGAATAAGTGCACCGATGATACTGACGATGTGGTGAAAAATAGGGAACGCTGTTGTAGCGTCGTGCTCTGAGGAACCAGAGAGTATTTTGTTTAGGAGTGACCACACACACCCGAGATCTACGGAGCGAATGGCTGCTGGCTGTGATTGAACGTCACCAGATTGGTCCAGAATGATTCCGAGGAATGCGCACCCGATCTGAACAATACCTCGCAATAAATTCTAGGTATTGCATTTTTAGCTGTGAGGAACCTCCATGAATCTCCTCTCGGTCGGTGAACAGATTGAAACACCGTGTTGCAAAGTTCTGAACGACCTTTAGCGTGCCTGTGAACGTTTGTCCGCAAGATGAAAACTTTACTTGTGGGATCAAGCCTACCTTGCGGTGCGTCGTGCAGCAAGACCTGACCGAGATGGAGTAAGCGTTCACGGTGACCCATTCGGAGCCCATTTCCTCCAATCCCTTCTTCCAGGACGCCTAACATGTAAGAAAAGTCTTCAACGGGCATTTTTTTCGAGGCTTGTGTGACGTGAGCGTCCATGATATGTCCAACTTTTGAAATAGAGTCAGTGACACGAGACACAAGTATAGAAGACAGGTGACGGACTATCAGAACCTCGGTCGCCGCCATTGACTGCATAGAAACCAACCAGGACGTCAATATGAACATGGTGTGAGACGCCAGGCGCACACCAAAGCTCCTCAAACAGGAGCCTGAGGACACTTGAGCAAGTCTCGGAATCCAGTTTGGCGGAATTTTCACTACGAATCGTTGATGTCGCTAGTTTCAGTCCGAAGGGGACTGCGCCAACTTGAACCGAAAGAGAGTCAGGAATTGTGACCAGGTGATCCTTGATGAACTCACAATTTACTCTTAGCCATCGCATCAACGACAACATATTAGACCATGCATTGATTTGTTCACTCGAGAGGAATTGATCTAGCTCCATGGCATTCCTTTCCACCAATTTTTGTCCGTGTGGTAAAAGCGCAGACTTTAGAGCCTCGAGAAGTGTCTTCAGTGCGCGTTTAACCTGATCGGGCAGACTACAGTGTGTTCATCACACCACTGACATACAAAGTTTAACACAAAACCATACCTAGCGGGATCAAAGTCACTTGTCAAACGTTCGATGAGCTTGAGAACGCTTGACCGAACGACGACGTGCTTCCACGTCTCCTGGGAGTTCGGCTGTGAAAACGGTCTAGCGGCTACAAGCGTAGATATGACCCTGGAAATAGATGCTGCTGCCTCCGGTTCCTGTGAGCGTAGGAGGCTCCTAAGGCAAATATCATCGTCAGAATACAGGGTGGGAGGGGCTCGGAACGCACACAACGTGTAATTGTATCAAATCGAGAGTGACACTTGTGAGTGTCTTTGAAGGAGAGGATATGCATGGGGGAGGAGTGAGCAAATGGTTTACAAAACTCGAGGAAATCTTTATACATGATTTGCATGAGCACGGTGTAGTGCAAAAATGTAAAACTCACAGAGTGGCTTGGTGTACCCAAAAATTGTCCCATGCGCTGCAAAAAGGCGCGAATGAACGTCAGTCGGCGAGACCATTTCTTAAACTCTTCTGCTGGGGTCATGCCACCCGAGTCCTCTGTGTGAGAATTCGCACGAAGTCCTACATCACTTCTATCCCTATCCTTTCTCTTTGCTTTGCTTCTTGTCCCTTTTGCACCTTCAAATACTCTGCAAATTTGAACGTCTCCGGCCATGGCCCTCCTGACCAGCTCAGCACGCGCGGGGCGAGTAAAGTACTCTGGAGGCACATAATGAAGGAGGTTGTATACATTGCATGCAGGGGCGAGGTCGGTGTGATCTATTTCGGTTTCAGGCGAAAGCGACTCGACCCCAGCAGTGGGAAAACAGTAAGGGGAGAGCGGTGCAGTCAGGATCAACACATGTGATAGAAATACGGCTGATAATCAAGCTTAGATCAAAATCGAGCCAACCGACGGAGTGACAGACCTCGAATGTTATGTAGTTCCCAGAATTGTGCATTTCTGAAGAGACTGGGGAGGATATCATGTGAGGAGATGACAACCTGTTCTCGTTGCAGATAAATCTCATCAGAATGGTCTCGAGTGTCCTCCTCGGACAGATCAAGAGATGCGGTGAGTAGCAGTGAGATGAATCTCTCCAAATTTTCCGTTGAGGCTAGCGCGCTACCAAACACCAGAGTCAGAGGAGCGCTTTCGCCTGGCCCTTCTATTTTCATAGAGCAGCTAACTCACTCGAAGAGATCGATCCACCTCTCCGTCAATACATACAGTACTGCGAGGCCCAGATTGTCGCAAGTGAGAGCAGCCGATACACCAGACCATTTCGATCCAGATAAGGGACGAGCGATGAGGATGTCGAGTGTCACGGTAAAGATTAGTTCCGTCTCCATCTGTTTCTCAGATTCGCCATTGTGTGTGTACCAGACATGCCAGAGGAGGGTCCGAATCTGGTACAGAAGTGGGTAAAAAACATGGGATGAAGAAATCAGAAGATAACCCACGTACAATTTCAAGGACCAGCTCTGGATCTGACGCCTCATCCTGCGCAACATGCAACAGTGTCCCTACATCGGCTTCTCCGAGTCGATCGGAGTCCCCGAGTAGGAAGGACACCCGAGCACGGACGTCGTATAGAAACCGGAGAGCAGTGGATGTCACGATGTGAGGATAAAGTGCAGCGTCTGAGCCTGTTTCGCCTGCATGCTGTCGTTTCTTGCTATCTCTACCTTTCATTATGTCATGTTCCCTGCCCTTTCCGGTCTTCTGCCCCAGACAGTCCCAAATGACGGTCCACCCCAACTTCCCAACATCGCCCCACAACGGTCCCAAAGAAAAATCATCGTCCTCTGTGTAAGCATTCGCAGGTAAATCGGAGAGGATCGTCCCCGCGACGCGGCTCGTGTGAGCGAACACTCGAGCCTGAACCTGCGCCGATCTTGCCTCGCGACCGCTCTTATCCATGTCCTCAGCAACCCTCCGTTTTTTCGCAGGTCTCTCTCCTTCGTCTGCATCCTTGAAGGCCATCCAAGCGCTTTCGACCGCCTGGAATACAGCGGTCGCCAGGGGTGTAGTCTGAGTGGGTGTTAACGATGTGCGGAGGGCGAGCGCAAGAGCAGGTAGGTGGTATGCAAGGGGGAAAGTGCTTGTAATGGACAGAGACGAGAACGTTAAAGCGGTCGGAGAAGCGGAGCTGGCGACCACAGCATCCAAGAGGGTCAACGAGTACGTGTGTACTGTACGTGTTTTAGTGTGATACTCGAGCACCCGAGTAAGAAATTCCGAGGATGCCGCCGTTATCAGGTGGAATAGAGGTGGCGGAATCTGCAGTAAAGTAAGGTTTAGGGCCGCAAGAACATGCAAAGACTCACATTGATCAAAGCGGAAAGTACTCTTTCTAATACGGATCCCACGAAATCGTATTCAATCTGGACGAGCACATCCAAGAGCTGTATAGACAGAACCGCTTGTTCTGCGCGGCGGTCTACTCAGGCGCGTTACGTTTGGAATGGAGACCACGCGGCTAACTCACCTTTGGAAATGGCATCTACAGTGTCCAATAAGTCAACTGCTCTGTCCCTTACCTCACTCAGAGCCAGCTCCCCTCCATATTCGCCTTTTGTAGCGTCGACGTGCACACCACGGATGGGGTGGGCAACGAAGAGCCGCTCTTTTTCTACAACCCTCAAAACACCAATAACTGACTTCCATTTCTCCCCTTCGAGATCCTCTTGAAGGCTCGCACAACCCCGGATTAGGGTCCAGCATCTTCCTACGAATTCCATCCCCCTTTTCCTAACTTCTTCTTTTCCGCCAACAACGCTTGTTGCAGAGACAAAGAGCGCGGACCTATGTCTGTGCGACGCGCTTATAAAGGAGGTGCAGAGTTCCGGGAGAACGGGCAAGAGCGAGGAAATGGACAAGGACAAGGCATCAAATAGTGTATCGAGTGGCTGTTTGAGCGCGTCAAGCGAGAAGAGGGTGTCTGTGCCTGCAGCATATATACTGTCTTGGAGCTGTTTTGTAGACGAGAGACTGACAAGGGAAGGACAGGTGCAGATGGCACAAAGCCAGGAAGAAAGGTGGGTGGTAAGAAAGGAATGATAGAGCTAGACAATCATGAAGGAGGAATTCAGTCCTGAGATCGGCGATTTACCAAGGTCTGGCCACAACTAACTGACGACCAACAACGAGACGCTCACTTTTTTCTTGTTTCCTGCATTTGCCAGCGTGTTCCTGTACGCGCCTGCAACGGCTGAACATATCCAACCTAAATTATCGTCCACACACTCCCATTCCGTACAAGCGTTGAAAACAGCGCTGAGACACTCCGCTAGCGCATCCACACTAATCTTCTTCTCCGCCAAGGGCCAAAGGACGGCAAGCGCGGCTCGCGCTGGGGCAAGTACTTGCGAGGAGTGAAGAGCGAGCAACTCGATGACGATTGTGTCGAGTTGGAATCGATTCAGCAACGGAAGGAGCCATGTCTTTGTGGGTCGTGCGGTTGTTGGAGGCGGGGCGGTAAGCACGGCGCAAAGCAAAGTCCAATACCTAGAATCTGCGATGGGGTCCGAGGTGGGATTCGCATTCTTTTCTTGCCTCGTTTTCTTTGCTTGTCCAAGTAGAGTGAGTATCCATTCTCCGATAACTTCACCCTTATTTGCTGCATGGAAGGATGAGTCTGACCAGGCAACACAGGCTATCTCGATTTTAGAAAGTCCTGGAGTGGATGGTGGGTCGGTAGATGATTTAAGGAGGCGCACGAGAGCATGGATAGAACGTGTGCTATTCGTCGCCATGTTACACATTGACAAAATAGCGTTTTTCTGCTTGTGCCATCAACTACGCGCAAAGTTGGCTGTTGATGCTGCCTAAACTGAGTTGTGTGCTTGTCGTAAGATGTAAAGATTTGACTGGCAGTGCCAGGATCCTCAAATGGTCGCCAGACTACTAAGTAGCCTATCTCGTCCGTACTTGACGAGAAGTTCGGAACTGTTTTAAATGCCTCTATACAGCAGACAAACTCGTCAAGCTTCGAAAACCATATGCTCCCGAGGGTGGATCAACTTCTAGCCATCATTGTATACCCGAAAGAAATCACTACATACTAAGCACCACATCAAACCTCTCATGGGTGTGATGGAAGTTAGTTTCTCGGCTGCTACACAATGTAATCGTTTGCAATAGATCAAATGAACTCAAGAGTCAAAACCCTTCCATCGGCTGCCATTCGTCTTCTGCACTCGGGACAAAGTCGGATAGTTTCGAGCAGCAGGATGTATGGGGCGTAGAGAATGCTGGTATGGATTTGCTGGGCGTATCTTCGTATGGCAGCGATAGCAAAAGTGGGTTCTACATTCGGCGCAGGTCCGCGAGTCGTACGCATGTGATTACCACCAGGGCGGGCAGCGCCATGGCGCCTGAATCATTTCCAATTCCTTTGCTCTTCCTCGCTGCCGCACTGGCTTGAGAACATTACTGCGACCGTATCGGCGTTCTATAGCACGGCGATCGGAGGAATCAGGCGTGGCTGAGATATGATCGAGAATGAATTGGGAGTGTGAGGAGTAATCATTAACAGGGACACGGGGACGATGCGTGAGGGCATACTAAGTGGGCTTTAAAGAGCATAAAGAGTAATCGCATGTGCGCAGACGGACTCGGCTTGGTCAACGTCGCCAATTCTGGATGTATCATTTAGGTTTTCCATTGAACAGTGGATCATGGTTGGGTCACGCTCGAGAAAGCCATTGAGAGTAGAGCTCCGACTTCATCCTCTGTTGCTTCACGAAGATCCCTGTCCCCCTGCATTGGTTTTCCCACAGTTGGGTCGACATGAGAGACCTGGCCTCTTCTACGGAAGGCATGAGGAGGCGGGGCCGGCCGAGCTCGACGGGGACGAGAAGAGTGACGATCACATTCTGAGCAGATCGTCGGATAGATTGACTGCGGGCATCAGGATCGGCGGCGACGCGGACGAGGATGGGCACGGGCCCTGGACTCTGGACTGACTCATGGTCGAGATCTCCATGATTTATTATTATTGTTATTATTATTGTGTGTTTGTAATAAAATAGTATAGGGCCAGAAAAAGAGTCAGCATCCCTGAACGTCGACCGCGACCACGACGAGCACGACGAGCATCGAGTAGACCGCGTCACCGACCCACCGTTGACATCGACATCCGCGCCAGACCCGCACACCGCCCGCATTGCGTCGTTCGGTCCGCAGCGAGGGCGATACTGGCGCTGAGGAGCGAATACCCTCCTAATCCGCGAGAAACATACCCCCTCATCCGCTACCCGCACTTGCTCTCTTCCCTCACCCATCCCCAACAAGCCATGGATATCTACTCCATATCCTTCACCCACCCCCGCAGGTCCCGCCATCTCCACTCCCCCTCTTCCTCCCTCGACGCCCATGACCATCGTCTCCCTCACATCCAACACCTTCCCGAAAACTTTCCCTCCTCCCTCCCCCTCCCCGCAGCCCAGCCTTCCCCGTCAAGCCAGGCCGACTCCGAGACCGTCGAGAAGCTCGCCCTCCTCGCACGCTCTCTTCACAACGTACAACTCTCCTACCTCCTCTCAGATGGTGGTCGCAGTTGGAATTTTTACATCTCGGGCGCATATCAACAGGTCATGCTTGCCCGTGGTATGCTCCTCAAAGACAGCCCTGTCCAGGCCAGTCCCCTTTCTTGCCACTTGCACTCAACCCCTTTTGCTTACCTCCCCTTAGCACCGCACCGCCATCAAAGTACCCCGTTCTGACATCCTTGATTCCCCCTCCTCAAAACCCACACTAAAGCTTGACGTACGCCGCAAACTCGACGAAATCGCCTCTCTCACCTATGCCCATATCGCTGTCGTAAACTCCCCTCTTTCCCTCTCAAGCCGAACACCCCCCGATGGCATTTCCACCAGCGCAGGCTGGACCGGTCTCGAAACTGAGCGTGTTTGTGAACTCGTCGTCACCGGTCAAGGCGACGCGACAGAGCTCGCCAGGGTCAGGCTCTTGGTTATGTTGGATGAACTTGTACGTCATTCTCCTTTCTTCTCTTCATCTTTTTCTCACTCCGCACCATCCACAGAGCGGTTTGCACGCAGAACCTTGCGAAATCGACCAAAAGCTACACGCCATCATTGCCGGTCGTAAACGCCATGTACTTCAATCAATCCAAGAGGAGACAGCCACCAACATCTATTACCCTTCCCCTCTCCAGGGTCTCGTCGGTCCCGATCTTGTCACGCCGTCGGTCGGCACCAATGGCAATTCCCCGCCTGGCCAGGCTCAAGGGAGCCAATATCAACAAGCTCACAATCCGAACATCATATGGATCACTGGAGAGTTTTTTGGTGTTCAGAGGGCCAGAGACATGTTGTTCCAGCTTTCTGCAAACAAGGTTCGTTGTGCATCTACAGGTTTTTGAGCCCTCTTAATCTTGTTGTACAGAGTAAGAGCGTCATCTCTCGTGATACTGTCATCGTTCCTCGCAAACTCGATTGGATGGTTCTCGATCGCGCAGAGGACCTCAAGTCCATCATGTCTGACAACGCGACTTTTATCCAGTTCCCACCCATCGGCAGTTCGACGAGCTTGATTACCGTGTATGGGGATCACCGGGTCAATGTCCAGAGGACGATCAGAGGAATTATGCAGCTTGTGTGTATCTCGGTTTCTAGATGCCGTGCTGTTGTCTCATCTTACACACTCAGGCCTGCCAATACTATGTCGCGTCTTTCTGGCTTCTTCCAATCCAATTCAACGTGCTCCTCCCTCCTGCGACCCTCAATAGTTCGCAGGTGACGACCCTCTTGAAGCAAATCTCGCTCACGACGGGCGCAGAGGTTGTGTTTAAGAGCATGTGTTTCGAGATGCATGGTCTCGAGTATGAAGTCCGAGCGGCCGTCAACATGATCTTGGACTTGGATCTCGTGAAAGTATGTTTTATTTGTTTCCCAAAATTTTTCCCAACCGCTTACGCTGCACAAATAACAGGCATTCCACCACGAAATTCGCTTCCAGGTTGAGCTCGCCAACGAGCATCGGGAGTTCATCTCGGGCAAGAAGAACGGCAAGATCAATAAGATCATGCAATCCGCATCCGTCAAGATAAAGTTCGAGACGTTCAATGACCACAACTTCCTTATCGACCTTTCGGGCTCCGACGCCTCAATCCTGACTGGTCTTACGCTTCTGCAAGAGGAGCTTCCCGCTGAGATATCCTTCCATGTCCCAGAGGCATACCATAAACGAATTATTGGCATTGGAGGAAGGAACATACAGAGGATCATGAAGAAGTATGGGGTTTACGTCAAATTTTCGAATGCAGAAGAGTTTGCTGCGTTGGGCGGGTATAACGATAATGAGGATAACGTCGTGGCGAGAACGCCGTCCAAGAATGCAATCAATCTGGATAATCTGAAGCAATCGGTTATGGAGATTGTGAACCCAAAGGTGTGTTGAGTTACCACGGCACTCAGCGCAACAACCTGTTTACCTGACTCCAGGACAAGGATTATGTCAACGAGACCCTATCGATCCCCCGCCGATACCACCGCACACTGCTTGGTGAAAAAGCCATCTTTATACACGACATCGAGTCGAAGACCAATTCTCGTGTGCGGTTCCCGGATAAAGAAACGGCTTCGGACGTCGTAACAATTTTTGGTCCCGAAAGTCAAGTGCAGATTGCTGCTGCCATGTTATTGGTCAGTTTTTCTTAGCTGACATGCACTGCTTCGTTCTCACAATCAACAGGAACATGTTCCTTTCGAGGCGGATATGGCAGTCCCACCTAGTCTTGATCTACCCGTGGTCTGTGCCTCCCCGGAGTTCGTCGCATTTGTCGAACGTGTCAAACGTGAATTCCAAGTATCGATCACACCGAATCTTAAGCCACCTGCTCCCATTCACTCTACGAATGGTTCTAGTACCTCACTAGACCATCCATCTGCGTCTCAAGCCTCCCCGCAAGCGGCGCAGATCCAATCGCAGGGCGAGTATAGCTTCAAATTTAGGTGTCAGAGGTCAAACAGCGACTTCCTACTCGCCGCAAGGGAGATGCTCGAGCAGTTCTTACTAAATCATAATGTACGGGTGTACCCTTCACCGACGGCACACACGCACAAGAGGGGCGACTCGTTCGCCGAGGCATTCCCACACTTCGACAGCAAAGTGCTTTCGACTGCAAGAAGGCATGGTGAGTTACCCCCTTTTCCTTGATCCACTATGTAAAAATCCCTCTGTACCGACCGGCAACTCATTCTTTGATTCCAACAGAGTCAGTCGAGTTGACACGGTCGTCGGAGATCCTCGGCGATCGACGGCTGAGGTTGGCAAATTCATCTCCGGATGTAAAGGCTTTGTTCAATGCTCCTGCATACATCTACGATCTTGAGGACCACGAGGACTCGCAATCAGCATACGGGCCGCCTGGGACAGGGCTTGATTATTGGACACCATTACCGCCGATCGTGAGTATTTGCTTTATTGCGATTCCGGGTTCGTTATCTCATCGGATCACTCTCAGGGCTCAGGAATTGCATCCCGAACCCGCAATACCGAGGATGCCCTGAAACGGGGCTCAGATTCCCTTCTCGAGTCCAAAATCAAAGAACAGATCTCCAAACCTCGATCTCTTCAAAATCGCGCACAGTCCCTTGATCTCACGTATTCCCTGTCGCGAATCACCGAGGGCTCCTCGCGACTTCAACCTCCAGAATCACCCACAACGTCTACCGGGGGAGGTACTGGGGGGAATTCGAGTCCGACGAGTGCCACCGCACCCTCATTCCCTAGTGTATATGGGCCCAGGACATCGGCTGTGACTGGCTCTTCTGCCCAGAGAAGTGCGAGGGTGATGGATGAAGAAGTTGTGGACGAGGTGTCGCGGGTGATGTCGAACCTTGGGCTGTGAGGGTCGCCCCTGTTCGTACTCACCCCTCGTCATCCTTGTTTTACCCCCAGCTCCTTCGAAATACAACATGAGAAAAAAAAGGAGAACGGACGTGGAAGAAGGCAAAGAGAAAAAAAAAAGGCACCAATATGGTGGACTACCCTATCGAACACGGTCTTACCCGCTTCAGCAGGAAAGTGGAAGGAATACGGTAATCCTTCTGAAACCGACTGTTACTCTTCTCCCCCCCTCTCTCACTTGTCACGGGACTCCTATCCATTCAGGATTTCTATTTATCTGGGAAACATGTATCAGGAGATTTGTATCTCCGTCTGGTACCCCATCCCATCGCATCAATACTCCGTCTCTGTCTCACTATCTCACACACATCTCCACCGCAACGGCATCATTTCCCTACACATCACTTCGCTTGTTTCAAGGCTGAAATAGTCTCTCACTCACCAGCTTTCCTCATCAACGTACTTGACGGACAGACCGCCGCGCCGGTTCTGCGATCGTCACCACATAAATTATCTTGCTTCGTGATGCCCACACGTCTCACAAACTGGTGTACTTAGTTTGTTGAGGCTACCGTTGGATCCGACAGCTTTTCAGTATCTCTGTTGTTCTGTGTCTGGATTGTCACATTGTCTCGCTCTCTCATACTTTGCTCCATCTTCTATGGTTCTGTTTCCCTTGTTGCTTTTTGTACATTACACAAGCAAATAGTTTCTACAGTAGTGGGTTGGTCATATTGTTATCCTTCCAGTAATAAAAGGTATTCATCTGATGATATGAAGGTGGTCGGCACAGAGGTACGGTGTTACACGAAAAATGGCGTCAGAAAATGACCCATGGTACCTCATACAACACAAAATCAAAAAATTCCTGCTCCAGAAGTGTTTGATACTCTCCTATGAACTCGTCCGTTCCACCACCTTTTTGTTTCTTGGATCGACCGGAACGAGGGGCGAGATATGCAAAGTGGTTAGTCAGGACCGACAGGGTCTTCTTGGTCGACCTTGGTTCGGGCTGCGGTGTGGGCAATCAGCACAGCCTCAAGGAGGAAGGGATGCCCCGCACCTTGATGGCAAACCCAACGTAATTCGCAGGTAGACCATATCGGAGGACGCTCTCCACAAACAACCGCAATATCTTGAGGTGTACCAGGAGCTGGAAGGACTCTGAGAAATTCGTCCTGGATAGCCTTAACAATTCCGTCTAGAGAGGCGATAAGTGAGTACGGGGACAGGGGGAGGGGCGTTTTGCGTGGTCCCTCACCCAAAGCTCCTTCTCGGTGGTATCCGCCACCTCGAGCTCCTCTCGCTGTTTGTCGATCTGCTCTTCCGAGTACATAAAGTCACGCACGATGAACCTGTGACGCTTCGGCATTCAGTTTGACAGCTTTCCACGTATGTTCAGCCGGATCAACGCACTTGTTTTCCCTGCATTTCTGTACAAACTCATCGTGTACCCTCTTGAAAATCACGACGCCAAAGAGGGTATACTCATCATCAGAAGCGATAGCGCTGTTTGTGGCGCATGACGATCAAAAATGCGTTTACATCGTGACATCACGGTGACTCACGATGACGAACGCGGGACCACCATGCTTGTCAGACGCTCGTATTTCGTATTCCACTCTTTTGTCAGAGTTCTTTCAGATCGGAGATGAGTTATGTGCAGTAGAAAAGGGACTTGATCACAAAGGCTTACTTTGGCACCGCCACGAGACATGTTTGCA
>Ga0307508_10003011_pt1 | contig 17379 bp, 15 predicted proteins | sample 9_EM_MG_FD_203089 | JGI IMG/M metagenome (GOLD analysis project Ga0307508, IMG submission 203089) | Populus trichocarpa ectomycorrhiza microbial communities from riparian zone in the Pacific Northwest, United States - 9_EM | ecosystem: Host-associated > Plants > Roots > Unclassified | place... | reverse complement strand
CTCCAGGATGGGGCCGTGGCCCGTCCACTCGCTGTTGCGCTGGGCCAGTACCAGGCTGTTATCGGCCAGGTGCAAGGTATAATCTATCAATGCCTGCTTGCTCAAGAGTAAAAGTTAATAGTGTATAAAATATACGGCGGGTATTATCGGGTATCATCACATATGCGTCAGCTCATCCGGCAAATCGTAAAATGTGGGATGCCGGTAAGCCTTGTCATTAGCAGGATCATACAAACTCTGTGCCTCATCGGGATTGGACGCATGAATATACTTCGATTCCACCACCCATATGCTGATCCCTTCCTGCCGACGGGTGTATACATCCCGTGCATTCTCTATCGCCATCTGCGCATCTGTTGCATGAAGACTGCCTACATGCTTGTGGTCAAGGCCCTGGCGCGAGCGGATGAACACTTCCCATAGCGGCCAGGCCACATCCCCGGTTTTGAAGGACGATGCCTGGCTTCCCCCTTTATCTGCCGGCGCCGAAGAAGCAGAAGACCCTCCTTCGAGGTCGCCATAATAGTATTTTCGTATCAGCTCTTTCATAACAGTGTAATTGTCGTTTATTACGCAGCTTCCAACGCGTTCTTTACAGGGCCCGGGGCAGATGGTCCGGCGGCAGCTTGTTTCTTTTTTGCATACGCCATCGCCGCTTCTCTTACCCAGGCGCCTTCTTCGTGTGCTTTTACTCTTGCGGCCAGCCGTTCTTTATTGCAGGGCCCGTTGCCATTGATTACGTTTTTCAATTCTTCCCAGTCTACGGCGCCAAAGTCATAGTGATTGCGGCCGGCATTCCATGTCAGATCCTTATCGGGCAGCACCATGTCCAGCAGCTTTACCTGTTCGGCGCAGATGTCTACAAACCGCTGCCGCAGCTCATCATTGGTAAAGCGTTTTATTTTCCATTTCATGCTCTGGGCGGTATGCGGGGAAGCCTCGTCGGGCGGACCGAACATCATCACCGAAGGCCACCACCAGCGGTTAATAGCGTCCTGGCACATACGTTTTTGCGCTTCGCTGCCCTTGCTTAACGTGAGCAGTATTTCAAAACCCTGGCGCTGGTGAAAGCTTTCTTCTTTGCACACGCGCACCATGGCCCGCGCGTAGGGGCCGTACGAAGCGCGGCACAGCGGCACCTGGTTCATAATGGCGGCGCCGTCTACCAGCCAGCCAATGGCGCCCATATCGGCCCAGGTAATGGTGGGATAATTGAAGATGGAAGAATATTTGGCCTTGCCCGAATGCAGCTGGTCGATCATTTCCTCGCGGCTGATGCCCAGTGTTTCGGCAGCAGAATAAAGATATAACCCGTGGCCTGCCTCATCCTGCACTTTGGCAATGAGGATGGCCTTGCGGCGCAGCGTGGGGGCGCGGCTTATCCAATTGCCTTCGGGCAGCATACCTACAATCTCGCTATGGGCATGTTGCGATACCTGGCGAATAAGCGTTTGCCGGTATTTATCCGGCATCCAGTCGCGCGGCTCAATCTTTGTTTCCTTGTCAACCTTGTCCTGGAAGACTTTTTCCAACTCCGTTACGGGCATGGCAGGCGTTTTAATGCCTTCAAAGATAAGCAATAAATATTGTTTTTACTAACGGGTGTTAGTGGTTTTCGTCAGTAATCCCGCCTGTCGTTCTCTTGTTCAGGCCGGCATAGGGTGCTTTGCACCGTAGCAGGCGTCCCCGGGTGCGAAGTAAAAGGAGGTATATTTATAGACGAAATGCCCGCTTGCGGGCGTGTTAAAAAATGAAACGATTTAACATTATACTGCTGGCGGTTGCCACCCTTTGTATACTCCGGGTAGTTTATTCTCATACCTCACCTATAATGTATGAGATGCGTTGTTTCGGCATGGATAAGCCCTTCGATTTCGATTGGTACCCGGTGCAGGCGCTGGGCGATACCGCCATTGTTGCGATGGTATTGTTGATCGGCACATTCACGCTGCTGTACAGAAAAATCAGGCGGTTAAAATAGTGTTGTTTACTTCTGGTCGAAATCAATCATCACCCGTTCCGTTCTTGGGTGGCTCTGGCAGGTGAGTATATATCCTTCTTTCAATTCTTCCGGTTCCAGCGCGTAGTTGTTATCCATTGTTACTTCGCCTTCCACCAGCTTTGCACGGCAGGTAGCGCAAACACCGCCCTTGCAGGCAAAGGGAAGATCAGCGCCCTGCTGCAATGCGGCATCTAATATGGCGGGGCCGTTATACGGTAAATCAAAATCAAAAGCAATGCCGTCCAGTTTTACGGTCACCTTGCTAACCTTGCCGGCGGGTATTGCAGTGCCGGAGCCAGTACCACCCACTACCGCCTGTTGCTTCTGTCCCGGCGTAGTGAACAGTTCAAAATGAATTTTTGAACCAGGAATGCCCTGCTGCTCTAATCCTTCCTTTACAGAAAAGATCATTTCTTCCGGCCCGCACAGGAATATTTCATCCATGCCTTTTATATCAATGAGCTTCTGGCCCAGCTGCGTGCATTTGTTCTTATCGATGCGGCCGTAGTTAATGTCGGCATCTGTTTTTTCGCGGCTCAGCACATGGTGCAGTACAAAGCGCGTGGTATAGCGGTTCTTAAGCGCTTCCAGCTGTTCGCGGAAGATGATGGAGGCGCGGTTGCGATTACCATATACAAGCGTAAAAGAGCTAAGCGGCTCTGTGGCCAGCGTAGTTTTGATAATGGATAATATGGGCGTGATACCGCTGCCGGCTGCAAAAGCCAGGTAATTTTTTGTATGCGCAGGATTCAGCGTCGTAAAGAAACGCCCGGAAGGCGGTAGTATCTCGATGGTGTCGCCCATTTTTAACCGGTGATTGGCAAAAGTGGAGAACAGGCCTTTGTCTACTTTCTTCACCGCCACGCGCAGCTCGTTATCGGCGGGGCCGCTGCAAATGGAGTAGGAGCGACGCACTTCCTGCCCGTCGAGCACGGTTTTGAGCGTGATGTTCTGTCCCTGGGTAAAGCGGAACTCATTTTTCAGGTGGTCCGGTATATCAAAGGCGATGGATACGCAATCGGGGGTTTCAAGACAAACGTCCTTTATGCGGAGCGAATGAAAATGAGTAGCCACGGTACTGATTATTTATTTGTTAGGCCACCGATGAGGATGGTCACCATATTCTCTTCCAGCTTGTCGCCGCTTATTTTTTGTTTGCTGCGGTGCCAGCTTTCCAGCCCGCTCACGGCATGAAGCATAATTAAAACAGCCGTGGGCGCGTCGATGTTCTTTATTTCGTTCTTTTTTATGCCATCCTCTATAATGGAGGCGATGCGCTGGCGGTACACGCGGCGCTGGCTTTGTATGTTGCTCAGGTAGGGGTCGGTAAGGTGCTTCCACTCGCGGTCGGTCACATATACTTCTTCGTAGTTGTTAAGCATCTGCCTGATTTGAAAGCGCAGGATTTCCTCTACTTTTTTGATGGCGCTGGTATCGCTGGCGTCTACTTTTTCGATGTGGTGGGTAAACTCATTGGCCACCTTAAAGCATATTTCCTGCAGTATCTCCGCTTTGGAGCTGATGTGGTTGTACAGGCTGGCGGCTTCCACGCCTACCTGCTCGGCCAAATCGCGCATAGATGTAGCGCTAAAACCGCGCTCCCTGAACAGGCGGGCGGCGGTTTCAATAATAGTCTCCTTTCGGGTACTGTTTTTTCGTTGTCGGATCTTTGCCATACAGTCAAGAGTAGATTAGCCCGGTAAAATTAGGGCTGTTTATTCATAAAACTTGCGATCCACCTTATTGGTAATCGCGGGAATACTTTTCAGGTACGTGTAAATAGCCCTGGCCTCGTCGTCGGTCAGGTTGGCATAGGGCAGCATCGGGTAGCGTAGCGCGGGCTGGCTGCCGGGTAGCTGGCCCAGGCGCACGGCTTTCACAAAATCATCTTCCGTCCAGCTGCCGATACCCGTTTCCTTGTCCATCGTAATATTCAGCGTGCGCATTTCATGCCCTTCGGTATCAAACATTTTATTGCCGCCGCCAAAATAACCCGGCGATTTCTCGGGATTGAAATAGTCGTTTTTTGCAAAGTCCTGCGAGTGGCAGGCAAAGCATTCCAGCTGGTCTACCGCAATGTATTTGCCCCATTTTACCTTATCGGTCGTATCGGGCCGCTCTATCGGGGCGGCGGGATAAGGGAAGGGTTTGGCCACGCCGATGGTTACCAGGAATTTGGTTAGAAAAGAGGGCTGGGTAGCAGGCTGCACGGTAGCGTCGGGTTGCACCCAGGCATTATCTGAACGCAGGAAGGCAATGATGGAATGCAGGTCCTCGTCGGAAATATGTATCAGCTTGGGCATATACATCGGCACATACTGTCCGTCTTTTCTCACGCCGGTGCGGATAAAATAGATCAGCTCGCCATCGGTCCAGCTGCCAATGCCCGCATGCGTAATATTTTTCGCAAAGATCTTTCCAAACATGGGCACTTCGGTCATTTCACGGCCTGTGAGCTTTTTCGTGCTATCGTTATAGTGACAATTCCGGCAAAGCATGGAAGCCAGTTTGGCGCCCTGCTGTATGCGTTCGGGGGTAATGGTTACGGTGATGTCTTTTTTTTCAGGGGTATATTTCGGAATGCTGCGGAAGGATATATAAGTGGCGGCTATGCCTGCCAGTAGCAGCACCGTGACCACCACGATCAGCAATGCTTTAAAGAACTTTTTCATGCAAGCAGGGTTTTTGGTTGAAATAAGGGGCAAAAGATAGGGATAAATCCCATGCAATCACTATGATAACCAGAAAAAATGCTGTAGGTTTGCCCGGTTTTTTGACGGTGTATCTTGCCTGCAAACAATATTTATCCATTTAATAATTAACGTATTATGTCTGTAATTGTAGTAGGCACTATGGCCTTCGATGCAATTGAAACCCCATTTGGCAAAACGGATCGCATTGTAGGCGGCTCCGCCACCTATGTAGCGTATGCTGCGGGCAATTTTGTACAACCCATCCAGCAGGTGTCTATTATAGGGTACGATTTCCCCCAGGAGGAGCTTAATGAGCTGAAGCGCCGCGGCGTACAGATGGAAGGCGTGGAAACGGTACCCGACAAAAAATCGTTTTTCTGGAGCGGCAAGTACCACCTCGATATGAACAGTCGCGATACCCTGGTGACCGACCTCAACGTACTGGCCGATTTCAACCCCGTTCTGCCCGATAGCTACCAGGGCGCGGAATTCCTGATGCTCGGCAACCTGGACCCTATTATTCAAATCAAGGTCATCCGGCAGCTTAAAAAACGTCCCAAGCTGATAGTGATGGACACCATGAACTTCTGGATGGACATCATGATGGACCAGCTCAAGGACGTGCTGAAACTGGTAGACGTGCTGATGGTAAACGACAGCGAAGCCCGCCAGCTGAGCGGTGAGTTCAGCCTGGTAAAAGCGGCCAAGAAAATCATGGGCATGGGTCCCAAATACCTGATTATCAAAAAAGGAGAGCATGGCGCCCTGCTGTTTCATGGCAACCAGGTGTTTTATGCACCTGCCCTGCCGCTGGAAGAAGTGTTCGACCCCACCGGCGCCGGCGACACCTTTGCAGGCGGCTTTATCGGCCACCTCGCCAAAACAAAAGACATCTCGTTCAACAATATGAAAACGGCCATCATTGTAGGCTCCGCCATGGCGTCCTACTGCGTGGAGAAATTTGGCCCGGACCGCCTGCGCGAAATCACCAAAGCTGATATCGACGCCCGCATCCAGCAATTTGTGGAGCTGGTAAACTTCGATATCCAGCTGGTATAACCCCGGCGTGGCATAGTGTCTTCAAAATATCATACGGCCCGGCTTACCGCCGGGCCTTTTTTATGCCCGTATTTTTGCACGCCTTCTTATTTTTATAGCACTATGTCTCTTACTTCCATCCTTGCGCTGCGCAGATCCAGGGGGCTTACGCAGGAAGAGCTGGCGGAAAAGGCCGGCGTTACCGTGCGTACGATACAGCGTATCGAAAGCGGGGAATCGAAAGCACGTGCGTATACGCTCAAAAAGATTGCGGAGGTGATGGGGGTATCGTTGGGGGAATTGCAAAACCCCGTGATGGCGCCGGGGCAGGTCCCAACGCCGGTATCTGCGCAAAACGGTATGGCGGCGCCCGTGCAGGAAACAAGTCGCGAAGAATTGTACCTGCTTAATATGTCCTGCTTTTTTTATCTCATTATTCCTTTTGTCCATGTCCTGATCCCTTATCAGCTCTGGAAGAAAAACAGGGGTGAGGCGGGCTGGAAGATTGTCAAATCGCAGGTCAGCTGGACCATCGCCCTGCATGGCTCCATGCTGCTGGCGCTGGGGTACAACCTTGTTACAAAGTATTATTTTAGGGAGAAGGCCTTTCTGGTCAACTATTTATGTGTATTTTTTATAATGTATATACTCAACGCTTTTATTATACTTCGAACCAATTACCGGATAACGACGGGTAAATGTCGGGTGTAAGGCTGCCTGGCACTGTTATCTTGCCGGTAAAAAAATATGCGCCACACCTGCCTGTTCGCCGGCCTGCTATTCGGCTTCCTGTATGCCCCATTGCTGCAAGCACAGAAGATAGATACCATCCGGATGGTTTGGACCGACAATCATTCGGCGCTCCTGTTGCCGGTGGATATCGACGGGCATCCGCCTACCCGCTATATGCAGTTTGATTTGGGTGCTGCGGGCACCCTGTTTTATAAGAACGCGCTGCCGGGCTTCACCGATACGCTGCGCAATTTCTCCTTTCGCGTTGGCGGAATGCGTTTTTCCCTCCCGGCTATCCCGGTGAAGGCCGCAGGTGCGCCGGGCAGGATCATCGGCACCCTGGGCGCCGATTTTATCGATGGCAGGGTGGTCATCTTCGACTATCCCCACCACCGGCTGCTGCTGGCCGATAGCCTGCCCGCTTCCTATAGCGTTCGCTGGCAGCCATTTTATTTTCCCGGCAGGCGGGTATTGCTGCCTGCTACCATCGGCGGTAAGCAAACAATTTTGTACTTCGATACCGGCAGCAGCGCTTATTCTTTGCTCACAGATTCGGTTACCTGGGCGCGAATGGCGGCAAAAGATGCCATCGCCACGCATACTCCTGTCAATTCCTGGGGCAGAACGCTGGTGGCGCATACCGTTGCCACAGGCGATAGTATCGGCATGGCCGGCCTGATGCTTCCCCTGCGCCAGGTAAGCTATATCAGCGGCGCAAGCGTGGCGCAGGAAGAGCAGATGAAGAAAATGGGCATGGGCGGCCTGATTGGCAACCTGCTTTTTATGGAGCGCGTGCTGGTGCTGGATACAAGGAAGCAGCGGTTTGTGCTGCAATAATGTTTAACTATTCTCCTTTTCTCTTTTGGCGCTATGCGAAATAACACTTTTAACAGCCTCTTCGTATATTTGATTTTTGCAAATGGCCATCGATACCACCACACTGGACGATTTTTACAGAAACAAGGCGCCGTACATAAAAGATGGCCCGGGCTACCTCCTGCCCGACGGCATTACCCGTGAAATTGGTCATTTTAATGTGTTTAACGTGGCCGACCTGATGGAAAAGATTGCCGGAAAGGGCGTGATGCCTTACAACCGGCGGGCGTATTATAAAATAAGCCTGATAAGCGGCCGCAATACTGCGGAATACGCCGATAAGGTGATAGAAATAGAAAAGAATGCGCTGCTGTTTGCCATGCCCCAGGTGCCCTATCACTGGGTGCCGAAGGATGCCGACCAGCATGGGCATTTCTGCATTTTTACCGACGAGTTTTTAGTAAAAGCCAATAGCGGCGTGCTGCTCGATGAGCTGCCCATTTTTAAGGTGGGCGGTTACCCCGTATTCCAGCTGTCTGATGCCGACACTGCCGAAATACAGGCCATTTTTTTGAAGATGCATAGGGCGCTATCCTCCGATTATACGTATAAGTATGATCTGATCCGCAATTATGTGCTGGAGCTGATTCACTTTGGGCAAAAGCTACAACCCGCTACGGCGCTATACCCATCGCATACAGCCTCCGCCCGTGTTTCTTCGTTGTTCATAGAGCTGCTGGAACGCCAGTTTCCCATCGAGTCCCCGCGGCAGCAGCTTAAGCTGCGTACGGCAAAAGACTATGCCGACAGGCTGTCCGTGCACGTAAACCATCTCAACAAGGTATTAAAGGAAAACACCGGCAAAACCACTACTGCGCTTATTGCCGGCAGGATCATCCGCGAAGCAAAAATTCTTTTAAAGCAAACCGACTGGAATGTGTCTGAAGTTGCTTACAGCCTCGGCTTTGAAGAGGTAGCCCATTTTTCCAATTTCTTTCGCAAACAAACTTCCCTTTCGCCCATTGCCTTCCGCGCCTGAGCCACTCATTTGAATTTTGCAAACAATGGATTGATGTTGGCAAACAGGGGCCCTGTTTTTGATCGCATCTTTGTGCCATCAAAAACATTCATACAATGTCGAACACAAATAAGATAGCGCTCGTTACCGGCGGAAGCCGCGGCTTAGGTAAAAACATGGCTCTCGCCATCGCAAAAAAAGGAATAGACGTAGTCCTCACGTACCACAGCAAAAGGGAAGAGGCGCAGGCAGTAGTAGCCGAAATAGAGCAGGCCGGGCGCAAGGCCGCCGCCCTGCAGCTGGACGCCGGGAATATAAAAAGCTTTGATGGCTTCCTGCAACAGCTGCGTACTGTATTAAAAGACCGCTTTGCAAAAGACCGCTTCGACTTTTTAATCAACAATGCCGGTACCGGTCTGCATGTTCCTTTTGCCGATACCACCGAAGAGCAGTTTGATCAGCTCGTGAACATTCACTTCAAGGGCGTATACTTTTTAACGCAAAAATCGCTGCCCCTGCTGAACGATGGCGGACGCATTATTAATATCTCCAGCGGCCTGGCGCGCTTCGCCATGCCCGGCACATCGGCCTATGCCAGCATGAAAGGCGCAGTAGAAACCTTGTCGAGGTACATGGCCAAAGAGCTGGGCGACCGCGGCATTGCGGTGAACGTGGTGGCGCCCGGCGCCATTGCCACCGATTTCGGCGGAGGCCTGGTGCGCGATAATGCGGAAGTGAATGCCCGCGTAGCCAGTGTTACCGCGCTGGGCCGTGTGGGACTTCCCGACGATATCGGCGGCGTAGTTGCCTTCCTCTGTACCGAAGAAGCACGGTGGATCAATGCGCAACGCATTGAAGTCTCCGGTGGAATGAATATATAAATGGCTCCTTTCATATGGAGCAGCAATAAATCAATCTCTTACAAACTGCTGAACAGGCTATTGGCAAATAGCTATGCGCTCGTCGCTTTCTTCAAGTGTATTTATGACATTTATTTACTACCTTGTACTCCGGCCCCGGTATCCAGGCTCAACCCGGGACGCGATTGCTTATATGAAAGAGAAGGACATCATTGCGCAACTACAGCGGCAAATAGGCCTGTGCGAGGACATGAAGGCCTACCGGCAGCTGTACGATCTGCTGTATGAAAGGTTGTTCTGGTTCTCCTTTTCTTTTGTCAAATCAAAAGAAGCCGCCGAAGAGATCGTGTCCGATGTATTCATCAAAACCTGGAATATCCGCGATAAGCTGCCCGCCATCGATAACCTCGTCGTGTTTCTCTATACCATCGCCAAGAACTTTTCCCTCAATTATATTACCCGGCATTACAAGCATCCGCAGGTAAGCCTCGATGAGCTGCAGCTCGATATCGTCTCCTCTGTCACTCCCGAAGATTTGTATATCAGTTCTGAAATGGCTGCCCGTATCAACGATACCATCCGCCGCCTGCCTTCCCAATGCAAGCTCATTTTTCAGCTGGTGCGCGAAGACGGCCTTAAGCAAAAAGAAGTGGCCGCCATCCTCCATATCTCCGAACTCACCGTGCGCAACCAGCTCACCATCGCCGCCAAAAAAATAGCCCAGGCCATCCGGCCGCAGCTGCCGGCGCCCGTGAAACGTGAAGCGTGAGATGGGAGCGATCGCCTCTCACGCCTGACGTTTCACGCCTCACGAAAAATATATTTTCCCGCCCTTTGGTAGATCCGCTCATTTCTCTTGTCTTATTGGACATCCTTTTCCAACATGACAGAAGAACAAGCCTGGCAACTCATTATATTAAAGCTTTCCGGCGAAGCCACTCCCGCGCAGCTGGCCGAGCTGGATGCCGCCCTGCAGCAGCACCCCGAATACGGGGCAAACCTGCAACTGCTGCAAAGCGCCTGGTATAATAAAAAGCAAAGGGAGCCTCTTGATACAAGCGATAGCTTTAACAGGCACCTGCAGCGCCTGAGCAACCATTTGTCTGACGAAGCCCTCAAATACGAACACCCCGAACCGGTAACTGGTACACCCCCTGTTATCGCAGAAGGCAATAACAATAAAAGCATCTATCGCCGCCTGGCTGCCGCCGGCGCCATCGCCGCCAGCCTTACTATCGGCATCGTGCTGTTGTATAACAGGGAGGGAAAAACAACACCCGCGGCAGCGCCCGCCGCCGCAGAAAATCTTGTCAGCACGCGCAATGGCTCCAAAACCAAGCTGCAATTGCCCGACGGTACCGAAGTATGGCTTAACTCGGGCAGCCGTATTTCGTATGGCAACGATTTCACCGGCGCCACCCGCGAAGTGACGCTCAAAGGCGAAGCGTTTTTTGACGTAGTAAAGGATCCCGCACGCCCTTTTATCATACATACCGATGCCATCGATATAAAAGTATTGGGCACCGCTTTCAACGTGCGCTCCTATCCCGAAGAAAAAATTACCGAAACAGCGCTCATCAGGGGCTCGGTCGAAATTACCCTGCGCCGCAGCCCCGATAAAAGAATTGTGTTGAAGCCCAGCGAAAAGCTGATAGTAAAAAACGACAGCACATCGGTACAGGAAAACAAAGAAAAGGATGCCCTTGCCAAACCATCACCCCTGCTGTCACTGACAAAAGTGCATTATGTAGATCGTACGCGGGATAGCTCTACCCTGGAAATGCTGTGGACCAAAAACAAGCTGGTATTCGACGGCGAAACCCTGCAGGAAGTAGCGCTTAAGCTGGAACGCTGGTACGGCGTGCATGTAGCCATTCAAAGCGATAAGCTGAAGAATACCGAATACAACGGCGTATTTGAAGACGAAAACATATCGGAAGTATTATATGCCCTCCAGCTGACAGGCAATTTCAACTATAGCATCAAAAAGAAGGAGGTAATCATCCGGCCCTGATAAGCCACCTATTTATTAACCAAAACGCTGCATATATGAAAAACGATACTTAAAACGCTCCTTACAAAAACGGAGAATGGTGCAACATTCTCCGCGTACAGTAAAAGACAACAAACGGCTTACGCGTAAGCCGCTATCTTAAACTATTAACTCTTGCTAAAGTATGAAAAAAACAAGACATGACCTGTCGTGCCCGACGGTCAGGTTCACTATTAAATGCCTGTTAATGACTAAGCTTGCCATCATACTCGGTTTGGCGTTTGCAATTCCATCATTTTCAAATAGCTATGGTCAGAACACGATTAACCTGCACCTCGATAAGGCCCCGGTAAAGGAAGCGCTCAAAGCCATCGAGCGGCAGGGATTCTACCGCTTCGTATACCAGTCCAGCCTGTTGCGCAAAGACCAGACGATAAGCATTAGCGTAGAAAATGCCTCGCTCAACGATGTATTAACCATCCTGCTGCAAAACAGCTCGCTCACCTACCGGAAAATAAACGATAAGCTGGTGGTGATCATCGATGCCGGCACGATTAAAGAAAACACCGCCATCGGCATAACGGTGAGCGGAAAAATTACCGACGTCGAGGGCAAACCCCTGTCTAATGTGAGCATACAGGAAAAAGGGACCAACAACGGCACTACATCCAAAGACGATGGCAGCTTCTCCCTTACCGTTACCAGCGACAATGCCGTGCTCAGCATCAGCATTGTAGGCTATGCCATCCGTAATATCCCGGTGAAAGACGATAAGCCCCTGGTCGTTGCGCTGGAACCAACCAACAAAGAATTGCTGCAGGTAGTAGTTATTGGCTACGGCACCCAGCGCAAAGGCGATCTCACCAGTTCGGTAGCAACCGTAAAGGCGGAAAACTTTGTAAAAGGCTCCGTGACCGATGCCGGTCAGCTGATACAGGGAAAAATAGCCGGTCTCGCCGTCATTTCCCCCAATGGCGATCCTACGGGTTCTACGCAGATATTATTACGCGGGCAAACCACGCTGATGGGCGCTAACCAAAACCCGTTGGTGCTGATAGATGGCATACCCGGCGACCTGCGCACCGTGGCCACACAGGATATCGAATCCTTCGATGTGCTCAAAGACGGGTCCGCCGCTGCTATCTATGGCACCCGCGGTACCAATGGCGTTATCCTCATTACCACCAAACACGCCAGCGGCAATAACAAAACCGCCGTTGAATATGGCATGTATGCCGGCACCCAAACCATTGCCCGCAAGCTCAACCTGTCTACCGCCGCCGATTTCAGGGCGCAGCTGGCCGCCGGCCAGCGCAAAACGGAAATGCCCGATTATAATGCCAGCACCGACTGGCTGAAGGAAATTACCCGTAAGCCGGTGATACAATCGCATAACCTTACTTTCCGCGGCGGCACTTCCACCACCAATTACCTGGTAAGCCTCAACTACAACAATACCCAGGGCATGTTTAAGAAATCGTACAACCAGTTGTTTTCGGGGCGTGCCGATTTTAACCACAGTATGTTCGATAACAAGCTGAAGATTAATATCAACCTGTTTAGCTCTTCCCGCAAGTGGAACGGGTTTAACGGAAACATCTATCGCCAGGCTACCCTGCAAAATCCTACCGCCCCGGTTAAAAATCCCGACGGCACCTGGTTCCAGGAGCTGACCAAGTTTGATTATGAAAGCCCGGTATCCGATTTAATGGAAAGCGACGGACGCGCAGATGAAATCACTTCCCGCTATAAAGGCGCACTTATTTATACGCCGCTGAAAGGCTTAAAACTTTCCAGCGTATTCTCCTACAGCAAAAGAACCAGCGAAAACGGGTATGCCGAAACCAAACAGCATGTTAGCACCCTGCGTGATGGAAGAAACGGGTATGCACGCGTGGGCGGCGATCAGTCGATAGACCGGCTGATGGAGCTGACGGCCGAATACGCCACCTCGGTCAACAGCCATAATTTTACGATCCTCGGCGGTTACAGCTACCAGGAAAACGATTATAACAGCCACAATATGGAAAACTGGAATTTTCCTACCGATAGGTTTGGCTGGGATAATATCGGCCTGGGCCAGGCTATCAGCAGCGGCAATTACCAGGGCCTTATAAAAGATTACAGGAGCGCCACCAACCTAATCGGTTTCTTCGGCCGCCTCACCTATAACTATGATCAGAAATACCTGCTCATGGCCAGCGTTCGCCGCGAAGAGGCGAGCCAGCTATGGGGCACCAACAATACCTGGGGCACTTTCCCCGCTGTATCGGCCGGCTGGCGCATCACCAAAGAACCTTTTATGCGCCACCAGCACCTGTTTAATGATTTAAAGCTGCGCGTTGGCTACGGCATTACCGGTTCGCAACCCTCCGACCTGTTTCGGGGTGTAGCCGTGATTGGATATGGTGGTTTTGTATTGTCCAACGGTAGCTGGATACAAACGCTTACGCCCACGCAAAACGCCAATCCCAATTTGAAGTGGGAAGAAAAACGCGAAACAAATATCGGTCTCGACTTCAGCATGCTCGATAACCGTATCGGCGGCAGCATTGACCTGTATAACCGCCAAATCCATAACCTGCTGTTTTTATACGATGTGCCCAGCCCGCCCAACCTGTACAACCAAACGCTGGCCAATGTAGGGACTATGGAAAACAAGGGACTGGAAGTAATGCTCAACTTCGTGCCGGTTAGAACACGCGATTTTGAATGGAATACCAGCGTCAGCTATTCCACTAATACCAACAAGCTCGTCAGCCTGTCAAACGATGTGTATAAAACATCTACCAACTACCTGCAGGTAGGCGCCATTTTCCCACCTATCCAAACCTTTTCCCATTTGCTCAAAGTGGGTGGTCCCGTAGGCGATTTCTATGGCTTTAAAGTAGTCGATATCGGCAACGACGCCTCCGATGTGGCCAATTACGGCCAATGGATATACGAGGGCAGCGATGGTAAACCCGCTAAGTATTCCAATTTCACCCATTCTTTTGGCGATAAAAAAGTAATCGGCAACGGCCTTCCGAAATTTTATGCCGGCTGGAACAATAACTTCCGGTATAAAAACTGGGAGCTGGGCATTACCCAACGCGGCGCTTTCAATTTCCAGATAGCCAACCTGCAGCGCATGATGCTCGAAAACCCCACGCAGGCGCAATACAACCTGCTCAAAACGGCTTATAATAAAATATATGGAAAGGCGCAGCTGAAATCGCCCGTGGAGTTCAACAGCTATTATATCGAGAACGGCGACTACTGGAAAATAGACAATATAACGCTGGGCTATAACTGGAATAAAACAGGCATAAAGTATATCCAGTCCGCCCGGGTATATGCATCGGTACTCAACGCTTTCATACTGACCGGGTATAAAGGCATCGACCCCGAAGTAAGCCTGCGCAATGGTACCTCGTATGCCCAGTCGGGCGTGGCCCAAACGCCCACGGCAGGTCTTGACCCCGGTGTGGACGGTCCCTGGAAGTATCCTACCACGCGCACTTTTAGTATCGGTCTTAACGTCAACTTTTAACGATTAACGCATACAATATGAAAAAGCTCAGCTATTATATATACTGCGGCGCGGCCATCATCGTTTTTTACCTGCTGCTGCCTTCTTCCTGCACAAAATTGAAAGACACCTCCTATAACCAGATCGTTGCCAGCGATTTTACTCCCGGCAGCGCAGACCTCGCAGCCCTGGCCGGCGCCGCCTATGTAGACTGGCGCGGTATGCTGCTGCAATGGAATACGCTGTACCGCGTACAGGAGGTATCGGGCGACGGGATGCTCACCCCCGCACGCCCCAATGGTTGGGTGGATGGCGGCGTTTATCGCCGGATTCATGAACACAAATGGACGACCGACGATGATATTGTAATAAACGTATGGACACGCGCCTACCAGGGTATCACCAATTGCAACCGCATCATCTACCAGGTGCAGGCCGGCATTATACCCGTAGCGGCAAAGGATACCACCTCGCTCATTGCCGAAATAAAACTACTGCGCGCCTCCTACTATTGGGTGTTGTGCGATTGCTATGGCAATGTGCCCATTGTAGACCGGTTTGATGTGCCGGCAGGCTACCTGCCCAAACAAAATACCCGGCTGGAAGTATACAATTTTATTGTAAACGACCTGTTGGCCAATATTCCCAAAGTAAGCGTTGCCAACACAACCGCCACCTATGGTAAATTCAATAAATGGGCGGGACTGGCGCTGCTGGCTAAGATGTACCTCAATGCAGGCGTGTATACCGGCACCACACAATGGGACAAATGCAAAGCCGTATGCGATACTATTATCAATTCGAACCTGTTTATCCTCGAGTCCAACCAAAAGAGCGTATTTGTGACCGAAAACCAGGGTTCCAAAGAAATCATCTTTGCACTCCCGTTCGATTCCAAGTATGTAAGCGACTGGAATTCGTTCGACATTCATATGCAGACGCTGGAACCCGAAAACCAGGCCACCTACAATCTCCAGTCTTCGCCCTGGGGCGGCATATGCGCCATACCGCAGTTTATTGACACCTTCGATCCCGAGGATGCACGCTACCAGGACAACTATATCAAGGGCCAGCAGTATACCGCCACCGGCGATAGCATCTTTGGCACCATGGGCGTTTTCAACAAGAAACCGCTTTCCTACCGCAATTACCTGCCCGGCGTAGACATATCGGATGAAGTGGACGGCTTCCGCCTCGGTAAATTTGAAATTGCCAAAGGCGCTACCAACCGCTTAAGCAACGACTGGCCGCTGTTCAGGTACGCCGATATACTGATGATGAAAGCCGAATCACTATTACGCAGCAGCGATGCCAATGGCGCCGCCGTAATCGTTACCCAGGTACGCCAGCGCGACTTTAAATCCAATCCCGCCAAAGCAATCGTTACCGGCGCCGATTTGGTAAAAGGCAGCAGTTACGACTATGGCCTGCGCAATCACCTTACTTCTACTACCGAAGGGGGAAGCGATATCGTATACGGCCGTTTTCTCGACGAGCTCGGCTGGGAGTTTAACCAGGAAGCCCGCCGCAGAACGGACATGATCCGCTTTGGCGCCTTTACAAAAAAATCCTGGCTGTCGCATTCGCCCAATGGCGACTACCGGGCGCTGCTGCCCATTCCCAGGACAGAGATTTCCAAAAATGCCAACCTGACGCAAAACTTCGGTTATAACTAGTTAATCCGTGCCCGATGCAGTTGGAAATAATGGGGTTGGCCGAAAGTAATAGCTGTTGGCCGGCCCCATTTAATTGAAAAAAAAGTATCAATGAATAAAAAACAGGCATTCGTAATGGCCGCACTGCTGGTATCTTTTCAGCAGGGCATCTCGCAAAACTATCAAAAGACCGGCGCAGGTATAAAGCTGGTCACCCAATCCATACAGGTAGACATACAGTTTTACAACCCCGCCACCGTGCGGATTTTAAAATCGCCCGAAGGCGTTCCTTTTGAGAAGAAAAGCCTGTCGGTTGTAGAGACACCGCAGCAAACGGATGTTACGATTACCGAACAGGGAAGCAACATCGTATTGGCATCTTCGGCTATGCAGGTGCAGGTGAATAAGCAAACCGGCAGGATCGCCTATTATACACCACAGGGAGCAGCATTGCTTACAGAAAAAGATTACGGCATCCAATTTACCCCCGTGCAGGATGTACATAACAACACATTCCTGGTGAGGCAGGCGTTTATGCTCGACACGGCCGAAGCCATCTATGGCCTTGGTCAGCACCAGCGGGGAACGATGAATCAGCGCGGGCAAAAGCTTTTCCTGCGGCAGGATAATATGCAGATCTGTATACCCTTTTTCCAGTCGGTAAAAGGGTATGGCCTGTTTTGGGATAACTATTCCGCTACCACGTTTACCGACAACCTGCAGGAGACAGCCTTCGAATCGGAAGTGGGCGACTGTGCCGATTATTATTTTATGTATGGCGGCAATGCCGATGGCGTTGTGGCGCAGATGCGCCGCCTCACCGGGCAGGTGCCTATGTTTCCCCAATGGGCTTTTGGCTTCTGGCAAAGCCGGGAGCGCTATAAAAGCCAGTATGAAACCGTGGGCGTGGTAAAAAAATACCGGGAGCTGAAAGTACCGCTCGATGGCATCGTGCAGGACTGGCAATACTGGAGCACCGACGATGCCTGGTGGAACTCTACCGAATTCGGTAATCCCGCGTTTCCCAACCCAAAGGCAATGGCCGACAGTATCCACCTGCT
>Ga0307508_10003010_pt1 | contig 17381 bp, 20 predicted proteins | sample 9_EM_MG_FD_203089 | JGI IMG/M metagenome (GOLD analysis project Ga0307508, IMG submission 203089) | Populus trichocarpa ectomycorrhiza microbial communities from riparian zone in the Pacific Northwest, United States - 9_EM | ecosystem: Host-associated > Plants > Roots > Unclassified | place... | reverse complement strand
GGCGCCGAGTCCAAGCCCGACCGCCGAGTCCGCTCGAGGTGTCGAGTCCACTCGAGGTGTCGAGTCCGCCCGAGACGTCGAGTCCGCTCGAGACGTCGAGTCCAAGTCCGCTCGAGGAATTGAGCTCGAGTCCGCTCGAGGCGCCGAGTCCAAGCCCGACCGCCGAGTCCGCTCGAGGTGTCGAGTCCACTCGAGGTGTCGAGTCCGCCCGAGACGTCGAGTCCGCTCGAGACGTCGAGTCCAAGTCCGCTCGAGGAATTGAGCTCAAGTCCGCTCGAGACGCCGAGTCCGAGTCCGACCTCCGAGGCGTCGAGTCCGAGTCCGCCCGAGTCGTCGGATTTTGAGAAGGTGACATTTGATGCCTGGATTTCCTGCCTCCGGCGGGGATCCCAAAAGCGCCAGATAGTGGTACTATCATGGACATGGCAAAGCATGAATAGAGCGTCGGCACGTATACCAAACTTGCTACGGTGGGTGGCTGGGAGTGTTTTTGAAGGCTTTGTATCCAAAACGTCGTAGATGGCGAACTTCCGGTTTTCTTCCAAAGTGCTTCTCGTAAGGAGTCACACCATTGTTTGATGAGTTCGGGCTTCGAGATTGCAAGTAGTTCGCTGTGGAGATAGCCTCTACCCACATACTTGGTGGGAGGGAGCAGTCCAGTAGCATTGCACGGGCTTTTGCATTGTGAGTCTGAATCATCCTTTCGGAGACCCCATTCTTGTGCTGTGTGTATGGCGGTGATGGCTCGAAGGTGATGCCTGTTGGAATTGCTTCTCGCCGCTCACCGCTCCGGCGTGGCGCGCCGGTGGAAGCGTCACCACAGCAACGGCGACGACAACGCTGTGGAGAGCAATGGCATAGCAACGGCAGTGGCAAGGGGATCCTGGCAACGACGTCTTGGCATTCTCTCATAGCGGCGTCTTTGGTATTCTTTCTTCTTCCCTTTTTACATACTTCTATATAGCATAAAAAAAGACGACGCATTACGTTTGAGTGATACCAACAAACTTCAACGATATAATCATCTTGTCAAATTTCTCTCTCTCTCTCTCTCTCTCTGCTTGTGTGAAGACTCTCAGAGGAACGGTGATCGGGCAAACTTCTACAATGCCAAATTCTGTCAGGATCGATCGATATGCTTCGTTGTCATATTCTCCTTTGCCATTGCTTTGATGCAGATATCGCATGTGGTGGGTGCAGTTTCCGTTTCAGCATAAGATCCCTTAGGCAATAGCTTTCGGACATCGCTAAGGTTGAGATGGCCAAGGCGTCGGTGCCAGGTTTGGATATCTGCTTGACTTGACTGGGATGCAGAGTCCGAGTCGGAGTCCGACCGCCGTGGCATCGAGTCCGCATCCACCCTTCTGGCCTTCTGCAGTTGTGCTGAAGGATGCGAGTACGTGTCCATTTATCAGTATTGAAGGGTCAACGATATCTGACTTGCCACCGATGGGGGTCTTGTATCGGTTCTTGGCTTCGCCGTTGATGCTGTCCTCGTATCAACATCGGCTTTTTGTGGATATTGGCTCCACATCAATGGCAGCCTTGCCGTCGATATCAAACTCATGGTAGATTTCGGTCTTGCCATAATTCTTGCCATTTGCCACTCTTGGCACACCAGTCGAGACAGTGATAGGAGCTTCGAAGGGCATCCGCTTGCTCGACGGATCTGCTTAATCCAGCGGCACTTCCACCCAGATCCGGCATGGATGTAGTCTATGTCTGAGCAGCGAGACTGTTCTGAGACTAGGTATTTCAGTGGATGTCTTCATGTCTGGAATGAATACTCAGCTTTTGGAATGGATTCCACCTATGGTCTTTGTTCAATCGGTATCTTTGTGGAGAAACCAGTGAGGGGCAAAGCCGATTCAGGAGCAAAGTCAAAAATCACTGGAGTAGCGATTATGCCGAAGTCACCAAATCCTTTGAAGTGGCCGAATCCACAGTAGCCGTCAAACACGCTACCGTAGCGGAAATCTCCGAGTGGTTCTCTGTTGGGCGACAGCTTCTTTTTCGGATGGCTGGTAGGATCGCTCGTAGGACCGCTCGGTCTCGTAGGCTCGCTCGTAGAATCGCTGGTAGGATTGCTCGTAGGATTGTTCGTATTATGGCTCGTAGGATCACTCGTAGGATCGCTTGTGGGATCGCTGGTGGAATTGCTCGTGCAATTGCTGGTGGGGTCATGATGAATGGTTGCACCGTTCAATGCGCAAGGCTCAAGTCTGGGCAGTTGCGTTGGCTGGTAGGCCCCTCTATGCCGAAGATACTATCGGGTATGTCGGTCTTCAGTGAGCGATGGTTCCTGGCATTGTAAAGGCCGGTGACTGCAAACGTGACGCGTTGTCTGGTTGGCGATGTCGTCGGACGCGACGCGGCTCCAAAAAGTTAAGGCTTAAAAAAACGAGAGTGCAGGGATGAGACGCAGAAGTGAGGCACAAAGCGGCAGGTACGGCGGGTGCGATTATCGATGGGTATCGGATTGGCAGAGCGTTCAATCCGGGCTCATAACCTGTTGGAATATATGGATCGATAAAAGGTGAAGATTGTGAACTGATTGTATTACAGCATTATGCGGGCGCAAGATCTCTCTATATACAGGAAGGCCGTCGCGACAAAGGACGGAAGACTGCCCCCCCGAGCCGGTGCTCGGGGACTCAGTCATGTCCGGACGCCACCTCCAGTCAGTCATGTCCTGACGCCCATTATTCTTGCAAGGTCTATCGTGGGGAAATAGAGTACGGAAGAGAGGCCGGGGGGATCCGGAGAATGTAGGAAGGAGACCAGGCAAGGACCGGTGGAAAGCTTGGGGGTCGAGAACCGCGAACCGACGGGACAACTGGTACGAGAAACGGGGAAGAGTCTCGAGTTGGGGTGAGAAACGGCGACCAAGAGTTGACAAGAGTAACCACGACGAGTCGCGAGTAAACGTGAGAAACGGCGACGAGCCATGAACCGTCGTGATAACCGGCGAGAAGCCCAGAGTAGACGTGAGAAGGGCGTCTAGCCACGAGCCGACCGAGTAGCGGCGACGTGCCGCGAGTTGACGTGGGAATACCATCAATCTACGGGCCGAGGTGATAAGCGGCGGCAAGCCCCAACTAGACGTGGGAAATGGCGACAATCCCCGAGTAGATGTCAGACAGCCGTCTCCACGAGCCGACTGAGAAACGGCGGCGATTCCCGAGCAGACAAGATAAAAAGGCATTACAGCCACGCCTGCAGTTCCTGAAAGCGCAGCGCTCGGCTTCAGCACCTCCAGCACACCCCTTTCGCAGGCGCCCAGGTTCCTCCCCATGCCTGCTCTGTCCGGTGGCGCTAAGCTGCTTTCCAACGCTTCCAGCCTGTCCAGCTCGTGTCCTGCCTGGTGGTGGATGCGGTAAAACGACGGTCGACTGGTTTCTAGTTGCGAACCCCTCTATCTGGGTGTCATCGCCGGATCCGCCCAGCTAGACGCCAGGTACAACCGGCTTGCATCGGTTGGTCTGCGTGCTTGAGATGGTGTCACGTCGTCGACGACATCCAGGAACTAGTTGGCTGCTGCGAAAAAAGTATCGACGCAATTCACGTTGACACAATCAGGATCGCCATCATCGGCTTTTTCGTTGCCGGCGATTCCCTTGCGGGCTGGGCACCACCGGATGTCGATGATGATACCTGGCCTAGCTCTCCGAAACGCCGCAATGTGCCTCCTAGCCTGGACTGCGTACCGTTGGCCCGGGCCTGGTTCGTCCGAATCCATCCGTCTGATAGCGGCTTGAGCGTCAGTGAAGATTGTGACCCGTTCCGGGGTCATGTTTCTCCTTGAAGAATGTTGGAATATAGGGAGCGATAGAGATGAAGATGGTGAATTAATTGATTGATACAACTTCGAAGGAGGAACACTCTCTCTATATACAGCGGGCCTGAGGGGCTCGCCAGGGGGGCAAAGACGGAAGACTGTACCCCGAGCCGGTTCTCGGGAGAGTCGGGCAGCTGTCATCTCCGGACGCCGTCTCCGATCCGTCATCTCCGGCCGCCCATTATTTTGACAGAGAGAAGTCCAAGGTGCGTGGTTGCCGTGAGAGGGAGACAGTAAGACCGAGGATAGGTGTCGCGCAAAAAAGAAAGAGAAAAATGAGAGCTGTGAACGCCCTGAGCGGCGTGGGTGCCCTGTAACTAGGAACGGAAGTTAACAGTCTGAGTCAGACTGCTCTGGAAATTATTGGGACCAAAGATACGGATCCAGACTCTACGTAATCAGAAGAACCCCTGCCTGCCTGGCCAAATCCGTGGGCAGGTGATGGTGAGCGTGCTAGAGAAGTGCGAGGCCCCGCAAACATGTCGCTGTTTGCCCAGCTGGACTGCATTCACGCCACACTACAGAGTAATGAAGAGAGACGGGCAGAGGAGGTGTTGTGGGCAGCTACGGAAACAGAGAGAGAGGGGACTTCGGGGAACTTGGTTAAGCCAGACCCGATACAACTGGGGGTCTCTGCAGTGAGGTGATCCCCGGGTATCCGGACGCTGATGAAGGGATGGAGCTGAAGGATACAGACAGGGCGTGGATACCACTTGATGGCCTGTGTCAGAATAATGGGCGTTCGGACACGACGGACTGGAGACGGCACGTCCGGAGATGTCAGCTGCCTGAGAGTCTCCGAGCACCGGCTCGGGAGACAGTCTTCCGTCCTTTCCCCTTGGCGAGTCCCTCAGGGCTGTCGTATACAGAGAGAATGTCCCGCCTTCGACTATGTATCAATCAATCAATTCACTATCTTCATCTCTATCGATCCCTATATTCCAACAGGTATACGATCCGGCGAAGGGTAACGGATTGAATGCGCATGTATATCGCGAGCGGTCCACCAGTCTCGGTGAAATGATTAAGCAACGGAATTCCGACCTATGTATCACCCGAACATCGTTTGACATGTCATTGCGCAAGCGATCTCTAATGAATGTTTTCTGCTGCCCAGGGTCTGGAAGGAATAGTCTGGGCCCCCAAAACCCTGGTCTCTGCGGAATTCTCGACTCTGAAATTTGTATCCGCAACCGCTCCAACGATCTTGTCAAGTCCCGTGTAAAAGCCCAACGCACAAAAACAAAAGAAGCAAAACCCCAAAAATACCTGGAGGCTTAATGTCATCCTGTTAGCACCAGGAGGTAGATAGAAAAAGCTGTGAAGCAAGTCTACCGGCATCTGCTTACCTATTCTTTGCTCCACCCTCTTCGGTTTGCTCTTCGGGCCCAATGGCTAGCCGCTTTTTCGTTTTGTCGCTGCGGGCCATACTGAGGCCCATCGGATTTTGAAACAGTATCCGGAATGACGGCTAGAAGCGTAGGACTTGAAGTAGCCCGCCACCGATGGCAGTGTATTGGCCGAGTGGGAATTTACGGGAAGGGTTCCAGAGATCCTCCGCAAGTTGGATGCTAAGAGCTTTCAAGGCAGCCAGGTCTATCCACGCATCGGGTAAAAGGTGGCTTTCCTCCAACAGGTCAGTCCGGCTGTGCACCAGGCTGGTTCAGTGGCGCTCCAGATCTGATGCGCAGCAAGACATATCCTGTATACTGTGTCCGCCGATATCTTAGGTGGATGGACAATGTTCTCCATGGTGCTGTTGTGATTCTAGGCCACTATATACTGACAGAGGTATATTGGAAAGGCGTAATATGTGCCACTGAACAGCCGATCCAGCTATTCGGATCGAAACACGATTTCCGAAAGCAGCGATCGCAGCAACGTTGTCCATCTGCGCGGACAGGAAATGGACTGTACATATTCTCGCCATGATCTAGATAGGTCGCACGCGAGTAATCAATCAATACATAAATAAATAAAAAATAAAAACTGACTACTCCGTCTGCACGCGGCCCGAATTGGCTCCGCTGCTGCCGCCCGACCGATCCCAGCTGAAGCACGCGAGAAGAAGAAGGAAGGTCCGTCCGGCGCATGTGACGGCTCCCTCCTCTGCCGATTCTGGCACCTGCTGCGCCACGTGCGGCGTGCCCCGTCGTCACGTGCTGGAGCAGCGAGGCCAGCCCCGGCCTGCAGCCTGCCCGCCGTCCCGTCCGCGGACACTGGGCTCGCACGATTGCGCGTACATACAGCCAGCAACACGAATCCCCCCCGCACCGCACCGCCGGGCTCCGCTTCAACTTTTCTGTGCTACATACCTCGCGCTTGACTGCGTAGCCGTTGCTCCCCGTGGGCACCAGGCTCCGTCGCTGGGACGGACTGCGCTCACGAAACCTTTGCATGGATAGCGAACCTTCCGTGCCCGACGTCGCATCAGTATCGAGTTCTTCTCCTTCATCTCTCTCTTTTGATTTTGCCACGACCGGTGGTGTGCCCGGATTGGCGCTCGATCCATTCGCGCGCTCCCCTACTCGTCGCCAGCAATATGTCTCTCCTACAAACATCCGGTCCGCGCACTGCTTTTTAAGGCTCGACGGTCGAGCCGCATGACTACGCGACGTTCATCGCCAAAAGTCGACCGGCTCCTCTTTCCCCGCTACGAGCTCGACACGTCTCCCAGACCTCCCGGCCCCAGGCGATGCTGGGCAGCGCGACTGCGGTTGTCGACGAGCTGAAGACCTTGCGGCTGGGGAGGTTCATGGTTTGACGTTGCCGCACCCAGCGTGGCTGATGCCATTCCCACCGCACCTCGTTTGGCCGACGGCGCACCGCTATCCCGCCGCATATTTTGGGGTGGATGAGGAAACCGTGATGCTGCAAATCCGGCGTCGTACCGAGAGCGTATGACGTACGCAAGGCTCGATCCGAAGCGGACAAATACCATCAAGGTAAGCGCCAAAGCCCGCAAGTGATGCTAAATCTACCTGCGAGGGAACGTTCGACTAAATTGAGATTGTCACCAGCCTCCCTCCCTCCCCCGGAAACATACGGATACCATTTTCCTGCGCTGGTGACGGCCAGCAAGCACCAGCCGATCTCCTCGCCGTTCGGCGATGCGAAAGCGATCGCAATATCGACATATCGGATGCCGCTCGTCGCGATACCCGTTTCGAATACCTGTCGCGATGCTCGCAATCACGCTACGTTACTCCGACGATAACCTCTCGTCCCAGCGTCAGCCGACCTAGTCGCCGACCGTAAGATGACCCTGCGCACCGTGCGGAATGTGTAAGCAGCCTACAAGCCCTCGAATCGAATAGCGGCATCAACCTACAGCCCACTGACATCACGCTCTGGAGGGTAGATGGAAGCCTACAACCAACGCCCAGGTGACGGACTCAGACCCCGACTCAACGCTATCGGCAGGACTCGTGCTCAATCCCTCTGTGCCGACTGGGGCTCGGACAAGACGCACGGCCGGGTGGCTGAGAGTCTAACGCGACGTCTCGAGCCGAGTCGCCCTCGCCCTCGGCACCTCGATCGCAGCCAGTACACCCGGACTCGGCCCGGTGAGTCCGTGTAATTTGGGAGACAACTTATTTTCCACGCATGAACATACTGATGGATGGTCAGGTACCCTATCGGGAGACTGTCGCGCACCTGCAAGCTATGGATATTCCGAGTCCAACTGCCGCTAGACCCGCAGCCCATCGCAAAAAAAGGCCTGAAGGCAGTACCAAGAATCGTATTTGACTTCGATATATCCGTTGAACCTACGACTCGAACCGTCATCGGCAGGTCGTCCGTGAGCGAATCAGAATTCACACACCGCCTCTCGGAGTTCCTTCGGCAGCAACTCGGCCTCCTCAATATCCGGTCGAATCGAGTACCAGCTTCAGGATCATCCGGCTGATTGCAGGGGCAGTCTTTGGCGGAGCGTGCAACTGAAATAATGTTTTTTGAACATTTCCTTCTTTCTTTGGAGGATGGACTCTTCCTCCTATCTCCGTGCTCGACCCACGAGGTTCTTCCACAGCCACGGTTCCCAGCGAGACATCCGAGGGTACTTCATTCCCCTGTTTCTGCCTCGCTGCTACTTTTCGCCAATCACTCTTTTCTGAGAAATACTCACCGTTTGTCTCTAGAGCACACCTGCGCTGTACTCGGGCTACAGGTTCCGGTTGGGCGCGTGCGTGATGACGGGACGCATCACCGACGACCGGAAGGTCAAGGTAAACTTCAACAGCAAACTGCTCGTCGTCTTCGTCTGCTCCAACCTTACCGGCAACAGGATCACCGACGACGGCTACGAGACGTTCACGGTGACTGCTGGCGCTATTCTAGTGTGGCAAGAAGGTAGAGTCGTCTTACGCAAAGGCTTTGCACCCGGGGTGTGCAAGCTAGGGACTGATCGGTCCGGCTACATTTTCAACCTTTCATGAAGGCCCTTGATGCAGTTTGAACTGGGCGATGGGTGCGCGTCTGGCGTACCACGCTGAGGGGCTCATCAGGGGACACAACGGGAGACTGGCTATCTGCCATGACGGCGCTCGGAGCGTCATCTCCAGAGGAGCCACAACTCCGCACATCCAGATTTTTTTTTTTTGAGGTTGGCAAAAAGGGCTCTACTGCGCTCCTCGTGGCGCAGCGGGAAACAAGTGCGAGATAGCTGGTCCGGCGGCGCTGCGTCAAGGTTGAAGGTAGTGATCCCCAGCATCGAACTCACTGGGCTGCGGCGGTGAAGATTACACGTGCGAAACGGCAGCATGCCTCGGACACGTACGCTGGACCGTGATGGGCCACTGCGGGGGATCACAGCGAGTATCGTGCCTGCGCGAGCCGGCAGCCGGGAAAGATCAGTCCAAGCCTGGATGTTGTGCGCCATGCTGCATTGATTGCTTGCTGCTAGGGCAGCGTCTTTTGCAGGCAGCTTGAGAACGGTTCGTGCAAACGAGGTGTAGGTAATGTTGGGGCCGATCATGAGGTTGATTCGAATTTTCTCGCCATGATACTGCGGTAGATCGCGGCAAGACAGGCTCAATGGGTAACGGTTCCCCCTACCCACATGCGCAGACGCCACCTTTTCCTTGCGCACCCAAACGGAAACGAAGCCGACTTGGCCTCGAACCCACAGGTGCGCATCACATCTTCTGGGGACTTGCCTGGCTGGAGGGCAACGCGCTGCCTTCGCGCGGACTGCGATGGGAAACACGGACGTGGTGTCCATCCACGCACCAAGGCCGCGTACGAGTGACGAACGAAACAACTGTCGGGAGAACGACAAGGCGCGGTACTTAGACCGCTTGGCAGCTTGGCACCTCGGCTCCAGAGTAGGTTCTTTCCTTTTTTCTTTCTCTTCGATCAAACAACAACAGCTTCGTCTCCTGTCTCCGACTCGATGGTTCACCGCATTGCTCGCCTCGAACTCTTTCTGCACCCTGCGAGCCGGGAACCTTGTGCTTCTCTCGGCCGAGTGGTCCGCTCTGACCTCTCACTTGAACCTTTCCACCACCGCTGCTCCCACCTAGCCCACATCCTCGCCACGCGCTCCGATAGCATTCACTTCCTCAGCACTTCCTTTTGAACCGCGCACCACGAACCACGAGTCCTCCGCCGAATACCTAGCAAGACGCCAACCCCTTCCAAGGTGGTAAGGTTTCATGCCCAGCCCCGGGGTCACTGTTCGATCGCAAAGATGTCCGTTACGCTCCGGCCGGAGAAACTTTGACCCGATCGACGGCACCCTCTCCATCGTTCTCCACTGCCACAATGTCGCGCCGCGACAGTCATGACACACCCCCGGCGGCAGGCGAACACCCAGACGCCCAGGTCGGCTGACACTCCGTTGACCACAAGGCCTTGCCTTCATCGGTACGCCAGCACAACTGGAAACACTGATGCGCATTCTACAGACCGCCTTCGAAAGGCGCAGTTCCGATTCCGCCAGCTCGGTGACGGCAACGATGTAAGGGGCGCGGTACCAGCTGCTCCGCAAGCCCAATGCAGTCCTGGTATCTCACGCTGGGTATTGTTGAGCTCGCTACTACATACTATGGCCGCTTGATTGACCGGTCATCTGTTTCGTTGGGTGAAATGGAGGTCGAGATGCTGACAGCATATGCTTGCAGTGAAATTAATATTGGCTGTTGGTCGCGGGATTAGTAGTCGTGGTTGTCATAACAATGGGCGTCCGGAGATGACTGCTGCCCGAGTCTCCGAGCGCCGGCTCTGGAGACCGCCTTCCGTCCATTTCGCCGGGCGAGTCCCGGGGTCCCGTTGTATGTATATAGAGAGAATGTTCTGCCTTCAGCTGTGTACATATCATCAACAAATTCACTATCTTCATCTCCATTGATCCTTACATTCCAACAGTGGTAACCCCGCCGCAGGGGATCTTTACCGTATCCCAAGCCATCGTTAATCACCGGCTATGATGAGGGCAGGATGCGCAGTGGTACTGCTGTATGCTAGTTCAGAGTTCAGGGTTCGTGTAGTGTTTTGCTAGGTATGTCGATCGCCCTACGAGACCCGTCGTGGCCTGCCTAAACAGCGGCGCGAAGATGCCCGCGCGGAAGGACCGCGTGGCGCAGGTGGCCAGTATCATATGTAATGCTATCTGCGGTTGGGTAGGAAAACAAGGCTCAGATCACGGATCTCTTCCATGCTGCTGCAGACCAAGAGAAGCAGGCACAATGGTTTCCTCCATAGACAGCAAGGCAAAATCGGACTTTTTTAATAGCAAGCTCCAAATAAAAAAAAAGAAAACCGAGAGTTCAACGAGTCGTCCGCTAAGAAGATCGGCACCAGGAAAAATTCAAAAGCTTGGGTGACCGTGTGTCGATTCGACCCCTTAAGGAGGAAAAACTGGAGGGAGGATCGGATGCCCCCCCAGCCGGACTACATACAGCACGGTGCCAGGATTCGGGTGGTCACGAAATCAGTCGCCAGCTAGCATACGTACATAGCTAACGGCCGTCGAGCGAAAGCGGACGCTAGCTAGGCGTGCAGAATGTTCAATAGGGAAAACGTACGGCACAGCCACGGGCGAGACCACGGTTGATCACAAACTGCCGTTCGAACGACCTTCGGGGGGGGGGGTAGCTGCAAACGGGAATTTCTGGTGTCACGTGCGCGGCTCCTGTTGGAATATAGGGATCGATAGAGACGAAGATAGTGAACTGATTGATTGATACAACGTCGAAGGAAAAACATTCTCTCTATATACAACGCGCCTGAGGGACTCGCCAAGGGGAAAGGACGGAAGACTGTCTCCCGAGCCGGTGCTCGGAGACTAAGGCTGCTGTCATCTCCAGACATGTTGCCTCTGTGTTGGAATATATGGATCGATAAAAGGTGAAGATTGTGTTGCAGCATTATGCGGGCGCAACATCTCTCTATATACAGGAAGGCCGCCAGGACAAAGGACGGAAGACTGCCCCCCGAGCCGGTGCTCGGGACTCAGTCATGTCCGGACGCCTCCTCATCTCCGGACGCCACCTTATTCTGACACTCTGGTCCGTCATCTCCGGACGCCCATTATTCCGACAGCTCCCAAGGCCACCGCACCCCCCACTCTCAGGCAAAGGCGGGAGATGATGGGTGGCGGCAACCCGATGACGGACGAACCAAGTCACCAAACCACACAAAGCAACTTGCCGGGCGACAATGGCAAAACCCTGCCCGCTTCCAAGTATACCCAAAATGTGAGAGATTATCACGACGCAAGGCACCGCCGCGCGGAAGATTTAGCTGTGAGTTGCGTCAGGTATGGATATTGGCGGGGAAAAACTGGCCAACCGTTTATTTGGAATCGCGCAATCGTTGGGAAAAGTGGTTGCGTTTGGTTGCATGGGGGTTTCTCTTTTCCGCACCGTCAACTGCATGCCACAAAGCTAAATCATGGCGCTTCATACGCTGTTCCCATCCGCCATCCTTTCGGCACGGTGTGGTTCTCCCCCGCACTTCGCCCTGGCTAAATATCCTACCCACTCCTAACCCATTTCCCCTATTTGGTCTTATCATACCGCTCCCAATGCTCGAACTCCAGTGCCTCTCTCATCGCATCCTGCAGAAGCTCTCCATCCCCACCCTTCGTCCGACACCCGTAGCCCGGAGAATGCCGAAGATCGCCTGACTGCAGTGCTCACCAGCCAGCTGCAGGAGGGAAGGGTGTTTATGAGTGTGGGTTGTGGGGGCCGAGCCGCGCGCCTCTGCAATGATAGTCGTTCCTTGTCTTGTGACTTACTCACGCCCACAAGTTGCCTATCGCTCCCACTCGGATATCAGACGGGAGCTGATCAAAATGGACGCCGCCACAGTCTCCGAGTGTAAATAAACCAAAAACAAACTTGTATAACTTACCAATATACCCGCCACCTGCCCTCGCCTGTGTTCCCCCTACGGCGCCCAGCTCTCGCCCCCAGCGTGCAGCCCTGCTCCCGTCGTTCTACTTTCGTTCCAGATGTCGGAGCAATGGACTTACGGAGATGACGGCTGACCGAGTCTCCGCGTACCGGTTCGCGAGATCGTCTTCCGTCCTTTCTTCTGATAGGTAGGTCAGATTTTCAAGAAACGCCGACACGACTCCGCCAAGTTCGGAGATCCCCCCCGGATGGTCACAGGGTCCACGCAAAATGCTGCAAGGACGTGTTTCTCCACATATGACGCCGTCGCCGGACCGTAATATCCGGACCCCCATCATTCTGAGTCTTGACACAGAAGTCTCCGTATATATCATCATATGCAAAGAAATATGTCCTTGCCGCTTTCAAGCTTTCTGTGAACCCTGTGACCATCCTGAAACAGAGCTCCGAACTTGGCGGAGTCACGTCGGCGTTTACCGGCGGTCTAACCTCCTAGCCTGATTGTCAGCAACGTATAGAAATATCTCGTTTCGAGTGACTACCAAGATCCTTGACTTTCTCTGTAGCTAATGGCGGCGCATCTCTCTTGGGTTTCGGAATGAGATTCGATCGATACCATCTCGTTCATCTCGCGTTCTCCATCCTGTTCGCTTGATTCGGACTCGATATATTGAACTCGGTTTTTGCTGAAACGAGGTGATTTCGTATGTGCTGGGTGTGGCATTCGCTTTGGGGTTCTTTGGCGTATGTAATGCCTCATGGTGCTGGAACCGGCCCTCTTCTGGAAGACACCTACGGTCCCATATCCAATCACTTGCGAGAAATTTAATTAATCCGAGTGCTGACGGCATCTTCTCTCGCCATTGTCCGCAGTCCGTATTGGCGAGCGAGTCTCGCCGGAGTGGCAATGTCCGTTGGAAATGGAGAAACACTTCTGCCGAATCAGGCGCTTTTTCTCTCGCTGAAATCCACCCGTCGGCGCTGGATTTGAATGGCCATGCCGATGAACGGTGTCGAGCTTGAATATGAGGGTGCCGGCGGCGGGGGCCGGTCGTAGCGGGGCGACGAGACAATAACAAACGTGATGACATCTTGTAACGCGATATGGTCATTTGGTACCACGGCACCAGAGTGAGGATGTGGGGGAAGGTGAAATATTTGTGGAATGGTGAGGGACACGGCGTTTTGACAGCAGGAGCAGTTGTGGACGGGTGAGGTGCGGGGTCGATGGTTAAGCGAGCGAGATATGGAGCTACAAGGTAACGTACGGTAGGAGTTACCCGGCTACCGCGCTTCAGCTTGACCAGTAGTCGCCGTCTCACCCGGTTGGTGATAGAGGTTCTACTAGTAGCCATATTGCTTGTAGGCGGTTCGGCTTCTCCCACTCGTACGAACAGTAGGGCATTCACCACACGAAGGGTTCTGGTAATTTCACCCTTCCATTCCATATAACTAGTTGACCGAAAGTGCGGACGATTATTGATGGATTCACTGGAGTTACTAACGTGAGGGACACGGCGCTGCGCCAGGCTTATAACCTATCAAGATTAATATGGAGGTTTCTTAGAACGATGAAGAGTGGTGTGGATTGTTTTGTCTAAGAGAGAAAGGCGGAAAAAGTGAAAAGTTTCAAAACAAGTTTTTGATGTGATTCAACTCATGACGAAGCAGAATGAGTGAGATATTGCAAAGGGACGCAGGGCCGAACAAATAGATGATAACTTATGAACCCCTATCGCTCAAACTAACCTTGGGTGGTAGTGTTTCACTTCGGCCATTATTGCGAGCTTTCGGCCACTATCACAACAAGAAACATTGTACATATCCAGAACGGCATCAGCAAGAGAAGGGGAGGACGATTATCTAAAATTCTTTTGACTGATGTCGAGATGATGGAGCTGAAAGCGAAATCCGGTGGGCATTAATTGGGCTGTAGTGAGTTGAGGGTTAAGAGCAAGTGGAGGTGAGCAAAAGTCGTAGAGCCCATCCTGGCTAACGCGGTGCGAGAGCAGGAAGTTGTCCGTTTGCAGTTTTGGTTGAGCCGACTCCGAAACAACTGTATTGCTGCATAGATATTGGGAACCGAGTCACAGACTCACAGTTCGCCAGCTTCTACTCGTCAGTAACGGATACAAAAAAGTTACATCTTTTACATCGCCATCTCGTTGCTCCACCCCCTGCTGTCACCTCTTCTTCCTTGGTCGAATGCCACACAATGCTCGTCGTATTGTGGCTTGAATAAGAAGCCAACAAATCCCCAACCGCGGGTTCCATCACCAGTGTAACATCAGTCAGCGGGCTGCTTTCACCTAAAAATTCTCCTCTAGCGCAGGGAAGGGCCCCAACATTTGGAAATCAGAACCATCTGGGAAAGTGTAATGTAGTCAGGGAGCTCGGGTGGTACGTAGCGATATTAGCTGCTATCGCTGTCTGGCGCCGTGGATACCGTATTATCGCACGCACGAGGTCCGCCCTGCGTGTAAGCGCCACCATTATAGGTTCTACCGCGCAGTAGTACTAACGCGATTATGCAGTAGCGCATTATCTAATTCCTGCTATATATGCAAATCAGTTATCCGTCGCGACCTCCGATATCTGTTCCGACCTCCATTCTCAGTCGGGACCAATCAACCTTGGCCTCACCGGTAGGCAATAGCCATCTCCGCCACCTTATTCCCGCCTTCCGCTTTCCCATTCACTGCGTCTCGGTAGCCGTCCGCCCAGCTACCAACAGCAGCCTAGGCGCGTCTCGTTGGAAGATCGATACGGCCAACAACTTCTACAAAAGCGAACAGTCGAGCTAGAAAGTTTTATTGAAAGATATTTTCACGGGCGCACAGGCCCTACACGCTCGGCACACCACCGAGGACGATAAACTCCCTCCGTCTCACCGTCACCTCATCCTCGACCTCAGCGAGGTCCCTCTCAATTCGGGCATGCAAGCACCTTGCGGCCATCCTCTCCACCTTGGCTGATTGCACGGCCAGGCGCAGAGCATCCGACGCGGTCGTCGACGCCTCCATCAAGGCAACAGCCTCAAGGAAGGACGCCTCAGTCCGGTCAACTTGATGCGCGCTGGCCGCCAGGTCCTTGATGCCCTGAAGAGCGGCCTCAAGAAGCAGCACGTAGGCGGAGTGGAGTCCGCAGGGGCTTGCCGCAGTGGTACCGATCCTGTTTAAATCCGGCGGTCAGTTTGAAGGTGTCGTACATCTATGATCTAGAGGGTTACTTACGAGGCGGCGATGACGAGGGTTTGCAACTCCGCCCACCTGTCAGCGTCCACAAGCACCGGAGGGTCATCCGCTCCGACAGGCGTGTCCGGTAAGTAGGACACGACCTTGTCATCCTCGCGAAAGCCGCGGACGCGCTTGTGGAGCCGCTTGGACGAGGGGGCGGCGGGGGCGGCGGCGAGCGGCAGGGGCGGGCGCGATTGGCGGGTCGAGAGCGCGGTGCACTTTTTGCCCTGCTGCTAGCGATTCTCAGTAAATGTACACCTCGGTAAGATGGTGCACTTACTGAGGGCGGCGGTGGCGGGTGGGCGATCCAAATCTGGTCGTCAACCCAGACCCCGTTGACACGGACGAGACCGGCGATGGAGGTTGGGGAGAAGTCGGCCACGACGGGCACGACCCTCATGGGGGAGGAATAGGTTCTAGTAATCGCCATTTACTATTACGGTCAGTTTGCAAATCGCGAATCTGGACAGAACAAGTGGGAACCAACGAAGAGCTATTGTAGGAGTCCGTTGTTATTTATTTGTGTTTGCGGTTGGTGGAGGTGGGGGGGAAGAGGAAGAAGTGCAGTGGAAGAGGGAGAAGAGCTGGGGAAGAGAAAGAAGTGAGGGACACCGGGAGAGTTTTTGGTTTTGGGGGGCGGGTCGAGACGGTAGTTTGAGTTTCCGCACCCGGCGGGCACCAAACGCGAACCCTAGTAGCTGTGCAGTCCACCAGCGCTACAGCGCGCGTGAACTCTATGTGAACGGCGATCAAACTTGAGGTGCTCGAATGCATAACCAAGACGATGATATGCAACGGTCGGGTGTCCAGTGGGAACACTGTTGGGATATAGGGATCGATATCGATGAAGACAGTGAATTGAATTGAATATAAAAGGTCGAAGGCAGAACATTCTCTCTATGTACAACGGGGCCTCAGGGACTCGTCAGTACCAAAGTAAGGAATCATGCCTACCGGTCCGTCATCTCCGGATGCCCATTCTTCTTCCGAACACGAGAGTGATGTAAAAATCGCTATGCTCTGATATGCCTGTCAGAATAATGGGCGTCCGGAGATGGCGGATTGGGAGACGGGCTTCCTTACTTTATCCCTGACGGGTCCCTGGGGCCCGTAGTACATAGCGGGTATGTCCTACCTTCAACCTTCTGTCTTCAATTCAATTCACGGTATTCATCGGTATCGATCCATACATTCGGAATTCCCGCTGTGCCGTGTTGCACGATTGCTGGCCCCAGCATCTGAAAGAATCGCTTTCCGCACGAGACCCCTCTTTCGTATTGTCTACTAGGGTACGAGGGCGGACCTTTTGTCGCGGTCTCAACTAGGAGGCAGGTAAGTACTACCTAGTCCCAGGCAGATCGGAAGAGGTGGATGGGAAGAGTCTTCTTGCCGTTGCCGTTCAGCCTGCAACACCCTAACGATATTTTTCGTGGCACCATCGGAGCAGTTAACTACGATCACTCCATTCATTGGACTTCAGAGCGCCTCTCGCGCCTGAGGTTCAAGTAGCAGTCACTCGCTTGTTTGGTCGAGGTATGCTGACGTTAACCTGACAAGCTTTATACGCGGGGATGGTGAGTACGGCAGCGAATAAACGAACAAAACTAATCAGCAATGGTGTCAATCGGATAGGCACTGGTTAAGGAGACCGGTGGTGGAGTTATTGCAGGTTTTGCGGGTTTTGCAGGAATCACCGCCGTGAATGCGAGGCTCCGGCAGTGCGTGTTTTGCAGGGTCACACTTTTGCACTCGGTATCTTGGCAGCGTACAGTGTTGAAAGTGATGAACGTGTGTATTGTCTAAGTAAGGCTGAAGCCTCAAGAGAAAGGAGAATATAGGGGCAGGTCCATGCCTGCCGCCATGACTAAGCAACGAGTGAGATATTACAACACTTCCTCCCTTGCTGCGTTCCGTATTTCCGTGAAAACAAAGCAGCAAGCGCATAAA
>Ga0307508_10003008_pt1 | contig 17383 bp, 14 predicted proteins | sample 9_EM_MG_FD_203089 | JGI IMG/M metagenome (GOLD analysis project Ga0307508, IMG submission 203089) | Populus trichocarpa ectomycorrhiza microbial communities from riparian zone in the Pacific Northwest, United States - 9_EM | ecosystem: Host-associated > Plants > Roots > Unclassified | place... | reverse complement strand
ATCAAGCGCCCGAGCTTGGCCAACCCAGTCGTCTTTGACGATGCGATCCGCGCGGATTTTCAGCTTCTCGGCGAAGGCGAGCACGTCGGCCTCGGTCCAGGCGGCAATCTGTTGCACGCGCGTGATACCAAGCTGCTCGAGCACGCGCTGGTAAGCTGGACCTATACCGCGGATTCGCCGCAAACCCTGGACGACTTTGCCCGCGCGTGCGGTCATGGTCGAGGGCGCCGGATTCGGCAAGGTGACGCGCTCCTGCACTTGGCTGAGCTCGGCGCTGAGCCGCGTCAGCTCGACGCTGAGGCGCGCGATTTCTTGTCCCTTCTCGGCCGCCAACGCGTCTCGTTCGGCTTCGACCTCGCTCAAGCGCGAGCGCAAACCGCTGAGCGCTGCTTGATGTTCGTCGGACGCTTGGCGGCGCAGCTCTGTTTCGGCGCGCAGCGCAGACTCGAGCTCGTGCAGGCGATCTGCCTCACGCCGCAGACGTGAGCGCAGCGTGTGGCGCTCGCTACCCAGCTTGCGCAGCTCGACTTGGGCGGTACCCAGCCGCTGTTCGAGCTGGGCGGTAGCACTGGCGACCGGCGCGTGCGTCATGGAGCGCGAAGCCGGCGGCGACGAGAGCCGCGGTGGCGGCGGCGGCGGTGTGGCCGGCGCGCGCGGCATTACGCCCGGCGAGGCAACGACGCTCGACTGCACCGACGCCGGTGCAGTCGACGGGACGGGCGACGTCGTCGGGTACGGCGACGTGCTCGGGAACGGCGCGGCGGACGTTACGGTTCCGGACGGCTCAGGCGCGGGCGTGAACGCGGGCGCCAGCGGTGGCGGCGGGCTGCGCAGCGGCGGCGGCGGCGGACCTGAGCGCAGAGTGTGTGGGCCATTGGGCAGGATGCCGCGCGCCGACGGCGGAGGCGGCATCCGCGACGTGGGCGCCGCGCTCCCGGCTGGTCGAGGCACCATGCTCACGGGCCTGGGCGGCACGCTCACCGGCCCTGGTGCGGGTACTTGAGCCGCATCCGAGGGACTGGTCGAGGCGCCGGGTTCTTTTTCGTCACCCATCGAAAATCTCGCGGCTTTTCCGGGCCGCGCCCCGCGACTCTAACCCGAGGCGCCCTTATTCGCGCACGATTTCGTAGTGCACGCTGCGCGGCTCGGCAGAAAAGCGCTGTCGCGGAGCACGCCGAAGCAGCACGCCCAGTGTCCCGCAAATGGCGGCGCGCGCCGACCGCCGCTTGCTCGAACGGTGGCCGATGTAGGCGACTTCGTCCCGAGCGCGAAGCTGGGACAAACCCTTCAGCGCGCGCTACACTAGTTTACTACCTAATTCTTTGCCGCCTTTCGGGCGGCTCCGTTTTCTTCAGCTTGATCAGCTTGCGAGGTTCGATGCGTCAGATTCACATCTGCGCCTGGCTCGTGGTTACACCCGTTGCGCTGGCCGCGTGCGGCGGCGGGAAGTTTACGTCCGACCGGCAGAGCGGCGCCGTAAACGCCGACCCCGCGGTCGTGGCGACGGCCGGCTCTTCTCATCGCAATCAGTCGAGCTCGGGCGACTCCGGTCCAACCGGCAGCGGCGGCTCGGCGCCGACTGGCGGCGCGTCCAGCAGCGGCGGCGCCCACACCGGCGGCTCGGGCAGCGGCGGCGCGTCCAGCGCCGCTGGCAGCGCCGGAAGCAGCGCCCAGGGCGGCGCGCAGAGCGAAGGCGGAGCCGGCGGCGACGCGGGCGAGGTGTGCCCGACGGGCGCCGTCACCTTTCGCATGCTGCCGGGTCCCGAGCTCGCGCACGACTACTTGTGCGACGCGGGCTGCGGCACCGGTTGGCTGACCATTGCCGACGCCGACGGCGCCTCCGCGTATTCGCTGTTTTCGGCCTGCGGCACCGCGAGCTGCGACTCGTGCGAAGTGCAGCCCTGTGCGGCGGCCGCCTGCTTGGCGACGCCGCTCACGGCCGAGGGCAGCCAGCTGGTGTGGACGGGCAGCTACCTGGCCAAGAGCACCTGCGGCGCCAACATGAGCTGTCAAAAGTCGGATTGCGCCAAAGCTGGCAAGTACAAGGCCAAAGCTTGCGCCGCCGTCAACGCAGGGCCCAACGGCTCAACGCCAGGCTGCGTGCCCAAAAACGAGCAACTCTGCGCCGAAGCCGAGTTCGACTTCCCCTCGACCCAAACCGTCGAGCTCGTCCTGAAAAAGCTCTGAGCCGCCGTCTCGATTCGTCGGCTCTTCGCTCGTCCGCTTCCGATTGCCCTTCGGGTCTCAGCCTTGCCCGCGGGCCGTGACAAGACCCTGATTTTCACAGGGAGATCAGGAGATCGGGAGCCGAGCGAGGGTTGAGAACGCATTTTTTGATTTGGAGGACCAAATCAAAAAATCCTTTTCCTCGAGGTGAGCACGCGCGTGAGCTCGCCAGGGCCCGCAGGCGGCAGCGCGAACCCCAAAATTTCGGGCCTCGCACAACTCCCGATCTCCAGATCTCCCTGTGAAATCTCAGCCGAATGGACGCGGCGGCTGCGACGGCGCTGCCGAAGTTGGAGGAGCCGAGGGCTGCCAATCGAACGGTGAGACCGCATGACGGCACAGAAGTTTCTGCGATTCTGGCTGCAGTTTGGCAGCCCCATGCGATGACCGTCCGGATGCTCAACACTTCTTCATCGAGAGTAGGGAACGCGCTTCACATTGGCGACTGAGGTTTGAATCGAGCCCGCGTGCCCCACGGATTGACCGAGGGGCGGGGCGGCGCTCGAGAGGACTAGAGCCATGTTTGGGTTTTTCATTGGTGCCGCCTGTCTGTTCGGGCTTGCGGCTGTCGCACGACGAGGTCGTCGTCATTTCGGCTACGGGCACGGCGGCTGTCACGGCGGCCATCATGGGCGTCGCGGCTGGGGCCCACGCTTTTTCTTTCACCGCGTGCTCGATCGTCTCGACACGACTCCAGGCCAAGAGAAAGTGATTCGCGAAGCCATTCACGATTTCAAAGAAGAGGCAGGGAGCTTGCGCAGTGAGGTGCGCAGCACACGCAGCGAAATAGCGCAGGCGTTGCGCACGCCGGAGCTCGATCGTGCGCTCATCGATCGCGTCTTCGCCAAACACGACGAAGTGATCGAGAAGCTGCGCGCCTCGCTGCTGGCCACCGCTGACAAGGTACACGGCACGCTCGACGAGCGGCAACGTAAGCAACTCGCCGACATGATCGAAGCGGGCCCCTTTGGCTACGCGGGCTGCTGAAAGGAGCACACTATGGGACGCAAATTTCTGATGGTCGTGCTTGGTGTCGGCGCGGTCGCCGGCTTCGCCTCCGGCTTCGCTCACCTCGGCGGCTACTGCCGCTACGGCTACGGTCCGGGCGGCCACTTCGATCGCCACAGCGAATTCGAGCGGCACGTAGCCGACACCTGCGCCGAGTCGGCGCTGCGGGTCTACAACCAAAAGAACCCAATGGGGTCGAAGCCGTGAGCGGGGCGCTTCGGCAGCTGACGCCGAGCGAGGCCCAAACGCAGGGATTCGGAGCCGTCATGGCTCCGATCCCTGCCGTGGCTGACAAAGCCGTGCCATTCTCGGCACGTGCCATGGACCTGAATGTGCTCATCGTGGACGACGACGAGCGCCTGTACGAGCTGCTCGCTCAATATTTTGCTGAAAACGGCGTGATCGCCAAGCGTGCGGCGACCGGGCCGCTGGGGCTCAAGGCCATCGAGAGCGGCGAGGCGTTCGACGCCGTCTTGCTCGACATCATGCTGCCGGGGCTCGACGGCTTGAGTCTGCTCAAACGCGTGCGCGAAAAGAGCCAGATCCCGGTGATCATGCTGACGGCCAAAGGCGACGAGACCGATCGCGTCGTGGGCCTGGAGCTCGGCGCCGACGACTATTTGGCCAAGCCTTTCAGCCCGCGCGAGCTTTTGGCGCGGCTGCGCGCAGTGCTCAGGCGCACGCAGGTCGATCCGAACAAAGAACAGCTCAGCGTCGGCAACATGTCGTTCGACGTGGCGGCGCGCAGCGTGCAAAAGGACGGCCGCCCCGTGGAGCTCACCGGGCTCGAGTTCGATCTGCTGCTGGCGCTGGCACGGCGCGCGGGCCGGGTCGTGCCGCGCGTCAATCTGCTGGAGCTGGCCGGCCGCAACGACGTGAACGTGAGTGACCGCACCGTCGACGTGCACGTCTCGCACATCCGCAAAAAGCTGGGCGACGACGACGCGGTGCTGCTGAAGACGGTGCGCGGCGTCGGCTACGTGCTGACCCGCGAATGAGATGAGAGCCATGCCCAGACGCTTCAGCGAGCCCGCCCGCCAAGTTTGGCGTTTTGGCGAGGCTTTCGCGAGCACCGAAGCGCAGCGTACAGAAGTACGAGAGCATCGGAGCGCAGCGAAAACGAAGCCAAAACCCAAAATCGGCGGGCGTCCCCACCAGTCCGAGATCCGGGGGATGAGATGAGACCGCATCCCCACCACCGTCGCTGGCACCACCACCGGCGCCACGATTTCCGGCTGCAGCGCCGGCTGTTCTGGTGGTTCGGGCTCACCACGTTCATGACCTGCTTGGTGTCGTTCGGCGTCATGCACCTCACGAGCCCCGAAGCGCACGCCTGGCGCAAAGACGTCGAGCGCATGCAGCAATTCGCGGCCGGGCGCTTCGCCAAGGTTTGGGACGACCCGCCCGCGCGCCAAGAGCTTGCGGGCGCGGTCGCGCAGGCTTTCGACGCAGCCGTGCGGCTCGAGGACGCGCAGGGCAAGCTGCTCGAAAAGACCGGCGGCGAGTGCAAAACCGAGTCGATTAGCATCCCGATTTCGCGCGGCGGCGCCCTGCTCGGCACCGTGCACGGCTGTTTGAATCAAAGTCGCGGCCCGCACTTGGGCGGCGTGCTCGCCACGCTGTTCGCCGGCTTTCTGACGATTTGGGCCGCCACCGGCAAGCTCGCGCGCCACCTCACCCGCCCCTTGCAAGATCTCACGCGGGTCACGCGCGAGATCGGCGAAGGCAAGCTCGAGAGCCGAGTGCGGCTGAACTGGAGCCATCGCGGCGAGGTGGGCATCCTGGCCGAGTCGATCAACGAGATGGCCAAGCGCATCGAACGCCAGCTAAAAGATCAACGCGAGCTGCTGGCCGGCGTGTCGCACGAAATCAGAAGCCCGCTGGCACGCCTGCGCGTGCTCGCCGAGCTACTCCAGGGTGGTACGCCGTCGCCCGATTTACACGCCAAGATCGAGCGCGAAGTGGCGGAAATCGACGACCTGGTCGGTAAGCTGCTGGCAAGCTCGCGGCTCGACTTTGGCGCGCTCGACTTGCAGGTGCTGTGCGCCCGCGACGTAGCGCTGCGAGCGCTGGAGCGCGCCGGCCTCGGGCCGGAGCTTTTGAACGACACTTCGCACGAAGCCAGCGTGCGCGGCGACGCGACGCTGCTCGCGCGCGCGCTCGGCAACCTGCTAGAAAACGCCGAGCACCACGCGGGCGGAGTCGTCGCGCTCGCACTGCGCGCCGACGACACGACCGTGCACTTCGAGGTCACCGACAGCGGCCCCGGCCTGAGCGCCGATGCGCTGGCTCACGGCTTCGATCCCTTCTTCCGCGGCGCCCAAGACGGTCAGACGTCGTCGCGCGGCGCGCTGGGCCTCGGTCTGTCGCTCGTCCGTCGCATCGCGCGCGCCCACCAGGGCGACGCGAGCATCCAAAATCGCGCCGGGCAGCCGGGGGCAATCGCTAGTCTTTCGCTGCCCCGCGCCTGCGATTCCTCAAGTCTTTCCGGTGCGGACGTAAGCGCCTCGCGTTGATTCACCCGACTTCCGCGATGTTTCGGCGCGCAAAAGCCGTCTGTCCCGGTTGCGCTGACGGCGCGTTTTCGGGCAGGATGCCGCGATTGCTCGCGCCCCAGGGGCCGAGAGGCAGGAGCGGAGGCCGTGCATGGGATCTCGTTTCTCTCTGGCGATGTGTACCGTGGTCGTAATCGGAGCGCTGCTGGCCTGCAAGAAGAAGGGGCCGTCGCCAGAGGAAGCGGCATCCGCCGCCGCGGCGTCCGCGGCGGCAGCACTCGCTGCCGTACCAACGACGGCTGCAGCTGCAGCTGCGGCGGCACCATCTGTCGCGACGGCGGCGGCCGACGCGGCTGCATCCGCAGCTGCAGCCATCGTCCCAACTCCGTCACCCAAGCCGAGCGCCGCCGCTGCGCTCGCAGCCACAGCGCCGAAGCCTGGCGCAGCAACACCGGCAAAGTCCGCAGCACCCGCCGTTTCAGCCAAGACGGCGACGGCAACGCCGGCCAAGAGCGCAGCGACAGCGACGACAGCGCCGCCCAGCACGCTCAGCGCCGGCGAGAAGGCCGCGATCGACAAGGCAGCGGCTAGCGCCAAAGCGCGAGGGGCGCATCACTTCGCTCAATGACGCGGAATCGATACCGTGCGGCGCGTCTGCTCATGGTGAGGGTCGGCGAGTCACTCGGTCAGCAACGAGACAACTGGAGGAACGCGAGATGAAGGCTTTGTACAAATTGATACTTAACGGCACGATCCTTGGTGGCGTGGCGTTCATGACGGCAGCCGCCGGCTGCAGCGATAGCAACTCGACCAACACCGGCACGGCCGGGAAGAGCGGCACGACGGCTGGGACGAGCTCGAACGCGGGTAGCCCTTCAAACGGAGGCGGGGCTGCTGGCGCACCCTCGAGCGGAGGCAGCAACACGAGCGGGCCCCTCGGCGGCGCTGGGGGCATGGGTGGCGTCGAAACCGGGCCCTCTTTCGGCAAGTTCTGCAACACGCTGACCTTGAACACTGGTGACGGCGGCGCGGGTGGCGCGGGTGGCGCGGGTGGCGCCGGCTCCGGACAACCCGTGACGATGGTGCTCGAGGTCGGCGAAGGCGCCGAGATGGTCAAGTTCACGGCCGTTTCAGGCACGTGCGCCCCAGCCGACGGAGAGGCCTGCATGACGTTGCCACAAGGCGCCGACGTGCCGGTCGTCATGTACGTTGCCGAGGACCCGACTACGATCCTGGACTCCGGCACCGCGGAGATTAAGCCCGGAAACGAGTACGTCTTGTACACGGATCTGGACGCCGATGGCCAGCCAGTCTGGACCGGCGCCCATCTTCCCGCCGAGGTAGCCTGCAAAGACGTCATCTACAGTGACGTAGCTGGTCCGTAAGCGCCGAGCAGACACCGACGGAATCGCGCGGCGTTCCAGCTCGGAGCGCCGCGCCGTTTTTCGCCGAATGGCAGCTGGCCCTATTTGGAGATCGGGTGGGCGGCTAGCGTTTCGAGGGCTTGGACCATGGCTGAATGATCGAGGGCGGCGCCGCCTGCGGCGACCACGGCGTTGAACAGCTGCTGGCAGGTGCTGGTGGCGGGCAGGCTGAGGCCCAGCTCTTGGGCGCCCGCGAGCGCCAAATTCAGGTCTTTTTGGTGGAGGGCGACGCGGAAGCCGGGCGCAAAGTTACGCTTGATCATGCGCTCACCGTGCACCTCGAGGATGCGCGACGAAGCGAAGCCGCCCATCAGCGCCTGGCGTACCATAGCCGGATCAGCGCCGGCTTTGGAGGCGAAGAGCAAGGCTTCGCCGACGGCTTCGATGGTGGCCGCGACGATGATTTGATTGGCGACTTTGCAGGTCTGGCCGGCGCCGTTTTCGCCAATCAAGGTGATGTTTTTGCCCAGCAGCTCGAACAGCGGCTTGATGCGGTCGAACACGCTTTGCGAGCCGCCGACCATGATCGTAAGTGTGGCGTTGGTGGCGCCGACCTGACCGCCCGACACCGGCGCATCGAGGTAGTCGCAGCCCAGCTCGCGCACGCGCGCCGCAAATTTCTTGGTCTCGGTCGGCGAAATCGACGACATGTCGACGACGGTCTTGCTCCTCGTCAGAGCGCTGGCGACGCCGCCGTCACCGAACAGCACGCTGGCGACGTCGGGCGTATCCGGCAGCATCAAGATGATGACGTCACTCGCCGCCGTCAGCTCGGCAATCGACTTGGCCGGTGTGCAGCCGTCAACCGGCAGATTGCTGCGACTGAAAGTCAGCACCGCATTGCCAGCCTTGGCGAGATGCCCAGCCATCGGCCTGCCCATGATGCCCGTGCCAATGAATCCAATTTTGGTCATGTGATTCCTCTAGCCGAGATACGGCCTGGCCCAGCCGAGACCCTCGTCGGTTTTACCCTTGGGCTTGTATTCGCAACCGATGTAGCCCGCATAGCCTTCTCGATCGAGCAGGTCGAACAGGAAAGGGTGGTGGATTTCGCCGGTGCCGGGCTCGTTGCGGCCCGGGTTGTCGGCGATTTGCACGTGCGCAATGCGCGCGAGGTTGCGCTGGATGGTCGGGCCCAAATCGCCCTCCATGATCTGCATGTGATAGATGTCGTATTGCAGATAGAGATTCGGCGAGGCGACCTCGGCAAAAATGTCGAGTGCTTGCTGAGTGCGGCACAGATAGAAGCCGGGAATGTCGCGGGTGTTGACCGGCTCGACCAACAGCTTGATGTTCGCACGGCCAAGCTCGGCGGCCGCAAACTTCAAGTTGTCGACCAGCGTGCTCTTCAGCGCCTCTACCGCCACGCCAGCGGGGGCAATGCCCACCAGGCAATTGAGCTGCGGACACTGGAGCGCCTGCGCGTATTCGATGGCCAAGCCGACGCCGTCGCGAAACTCGCCGCTTCGCTCGGGCTGACAGGCGATGCCGCGATCGCCCTTGGCCCAATCGCCGGCCGGCAGGTTGTGCAGCGCTTGCACGAGCTGATTTTTACCCAGGCGCTCGACCAGCTGCTGCTTTTCGTACGGGTACGGAAACAGGTATTCGACCCCGGAAAAGCCGGCTTTCGCGGCCGCGGCGAAGCGGTCGAGAAAGTCGAGCTCGTTCCACAACATGGTCAGGTTGGCGGCTAGCTTCACCATCGGCTTTGCCTATTGCTTGAAGCGCTGTGCGAGATCACGGCTCGCGTTGCGAAGCAGACCCGTGTCACCGCCGACAGCCACGAACGTCATGCCCATCGCCAAGTAGCGACGCGCGTCGGCCTCTTGCGGAGCCAGAATGCCGCAGGCCTTGCCGTGCTGCTTGGCACCAAGGGCGATCTTTTGGATCGCCGCCTGCACGACCGGCAGGTTGGGCTCCAGCATGACGCCGTACGCCGCCGACAAGTCCGAGGGACCGATGAACAGCGCATCGACGCCGTCGATGGCTGCGATATCGGCTGCGGCTTCGACGCCGGCACGACTCTCGATCTGCACGGTGACGCAGATGTTTTCGTTGATGTGCTTGAAGTAGTCGGTGTCGTAACCGTAGTGGTTGCTGCGGTGCGCGATGCCGACGCCGCGAAAGCCGTCCGGTGGGTAGCGCGTCGCTTGCACGGCGCGCGTCGCTTGCTCAGCCGACTCGACGAACGGAATCAGGAAGTTGTAAAACCCCAGGTCGAGCAAGCGCTTGATCACCACCGAGTCCAGCCATTGCGGCCGCACCATCGGCGCGCTCGGGCTGTCCTTCAGCGCTTGCAGCTGCGTGATGAAGCTTTGGTAGTCGTTGGGCGCATGCTCGCCGTCGAGCAAGAGCCAGTCGAAGCCGGCGTAGCCGAGGATCTCGGTCGTGATGTTGCTGCAGAGCGAGGCCCAGCAGCCAATCAAGCGTTTGCCGGCCAGCAAATCGCGCCGAAACGTGTTGGGGAGGGACGAATGCGGCGCGTTCACCTGATAGAGCTCCTACGTCTTTGGTTCGACCGATTCAGGACTGGGCTGCGGCCACGTGCGGGTCGGACGCGGGGGCCGGAGCCGGCCTGACCTTGATGCGCGTGGCGATCACGCCGCCCAGAAACACTAGCAGCGCCAGGACACGCAGGCCCCAGTCGTGCGAGCCCAGGTTCTTTTCGGACCAACCCATGATGTACGGGCCGCAGATGCCGCCCAGGTTGCCGACCGCGTTGATCAGCGCGATGGAGCCGGCAGCCGCAGTGCCGCTCAGAAACGCCGTGGTCAGACCCCAGAACGGCGCGACGGCGCTCCAGCGGCCCGCAACGACGAAGCCCAGCGCGACCACGCATACGGCCGAGGCAGGATGGAAGCTGGCGACAGTGAGGCCGATCGCCGCCCACCAAACGGCCAGCGCATAGTGCCACTTGCGCTCTTGACGACGGTCGGACGAACGACCGTAAGGGCCCATGATGATAATCGCGAAAATGGCCGGAATACCGGTGATGCAGCCAATCACGAACTGCGAGGAATTCTTGTATTCGCCCTTGATCAGCGTGGGCAAGAAGAAGTCGAGCCCGTAGCCGGCCAGCACGTGGGTGAAGTAGACGAAGCACAGCACCAGCACGCGCGGATCGGTGAGCGCATCTTTGAACGACGTGTGGGCGCTCGGGCCAGCCGCAATGCGATCCTTTTCCAGGCGCTCGGCGAGCCAGCTCTTCTCGTCATCTGCCAGCCACTTGGCCTCTTCTGGACCGTTCGGTAGGCGCAAAAACAAGACCACGCCGAGAATGAGCGACGGCACCGCTTCGAGGAAGAACAGCCACTTGTAGCCGGCAAATCCGCCCACGCCGTCGAGCGACAAGATGGCTCCGGACAGCGGCGAGCCGATGATGCCAGTGCCGGCCGCAGCCATCATGAACAGCGCGATGGTGCGCGAACGGTAGGCGCCCGGAAAGAACTTGGTCAGGTAGAAAATGACACCCGGAAAAAAGCCTGCCTCGGCCGCGCCGAGCAGAAAGCGCAGCACGTAGAACGACTTCTCGCCCTGCACGAACGCGAAGCAGGCGCTGATGATGCCCCAGGTGATCATGATGCGCGCGATCCAGCTGCGCGCGCCGACCTTCGCCAGAATCAGATTCGACGGCACCTCGAACAAGAAGTAACCGATGAAGAAGATACCTGCGCCGAGGCTGTAGACGGCCGCGTCCATCTTCAAGTCTTTGGACATCCCCTCCTTGGCGAAGCCGACGTTCACGCGGTCGAGGAAGGCCGCCATGAAGCAGATGCACAGGAACGGAACCACCTTCCAGGTGATCTTGCGCATCAAGCGCGCTTCGTACTCGGGCGTCTGGTCCGTCATGCTGTTCACCTTTGCTCCTCAAACCGGCGGGGGCGCACTAGAGCACAAGCCCTGTGTCCCGATGCGCCGCAGTTGATCGCGACAGAGCCGCCCGGTCAAAGCATTTCTGGCTGCGTTTCTTACCAATGACGCAGAAAGTCAGGCTCGCTAATGCAGGGCTTTTCTTTTGACAAAACTTCAATCTTCTGGACACTAACCTGCTGTGCCGTGCGCCATAGCCCTGCTATGCGCGGCCCTAGGGTCCTTGAGAGCCGGCTGTTGTCGATGACGAAAAACCGAAAGCAGCCCACGGACCTTCGCAGTCACCGTTGGTATGGCCCGCTCGATCTAAGGTCGTTCGGGCACCGCTCGCGCAACTCGGCGATGGGCTACGTTCGGCAGGACTACGCGGGCAAGCCGGTGATCGCCATCCTCAACACCTGGAGCGACATCAGCCCTTGTCACGCGCACTTTCGCGAGCGCGCTGAAGAAGTGAAGCGCGGCGTCTGGCAAGCCGGCGGCTTTCCGGTCGAGATGCCCGCCCTCGCACTGTCGGAGAACTTCCAGAAGCCGACGACGATGATGTATCGGAATCTGCTGGCCATGGAGACCGAAGAGCTGCTCCGTTCGTATCCCGCCGACGGCGTGGTGCTGATGGGCGGCTGCGACAAGACCACACCCGCCTTGATGATGGGCGCGATCAGCATGAATTTACCGGCCATCTTCGTGCCGGCAGGCCCCATGCTGCGCGGCAACTGGCGCGGCAACCTGCTCGGCTCCGGCACCGACGTCTGGAAATATTGGGCGGAGCTGCGCGCCGGTAACATCACGCAAGACGACTTCGACGAAATCGAAGGCGGCATCGCGCGCTCGCACGGCACCTGCATGACCATGGGCACCGCCTCGACCATGACCGGCGCTGTCGACGCGCTCGGCTTCTCGCTGCCGGGCGCTTCGTCGATCCCGGCGGCGGATTCGCGGCACCCGCAGATGGCGTCGCTCAGCGGACGGCGCATCGTCGACATGGTGTGGGAAGACCTGAAGCCGAGCGACTTGCTCTCGAAAGAATCGGTCGACAACGCCATCACCACCGTCATGGCCCTGGGCGGCTCCACCAACGCGGTCATTCATTTGATCGCCATGGTGCGGCGCGCCGGCATCGAGCTCGGCCTCGATCGCTTCGACGCGCTGTCGCGAAAAGTGCCGGTTTTGGCCAATTTACGACCCACCGGCGAGTTCTTGATGGAGGACTTTTTCTACGCGGGCGGCCTGCTTGCGCTGATGCGTGAGCTCAAGAGTCACTTGAACCTCGACACACCGACGCTGATGGGCACCACGCTCGGACAAGAGCTGGAGACGGCGCGCGTCTTCAACCCGGACGTGATTCGTTCGCTCGACAATCCGGTGATGCCGAGCGGCGGGCTCGTGATCCTGCGCGGCAACCTGGCGCCGAACGGCGCCGTGCTCAAGCCCGCAGCAGCCGAGCAGCACCTGCACGAGACGCGCGGCTGCGCCGTGGTCTTCGAAAACTACGACGAGATGAAGAAGCGCATCGACGATCCGGCGCTCGACGTCGACGCCACGAGCGTGCTGGTGCTGAAGAACGCCGGCCCCAAGGGCGGCCCCGGTATGCCCGAGTGGGGGCAATTGCCGATCCCGAAAAAGCTGCTCGAGGCGGGCGTGCGCGACATGCTGCGCATCTCGGATGCGCGCATGAGCGGCACCAGCTACGGCGCCTGCGTGCTGCACGTCGCCCCCGAGTCGTTCGTCGGCGGCCCGCTGTCACTCGTTCAAGACGGCGACGAAATCGAGCTCTCGGTCGAAAAACGCAGCCTGACGCTGCACGTCAGCGAGGCCGAGCTGGCGACGCGCCGTGAAACCAAGCGCGCCACGCCCGCCCGCTACGTCCGCGGTTACGGACGGCTGTTCATGGATCACATTGGCCAAGCCGACCAAGGTTGCGACTTCGACTTCCTCGAAGGCACCGCACCAACGCCCGAGCCGGCCATCAACTAGGGCGCCTGTCGGGCGTGGCGAGACGCAGCACGCCACACCGCCCCGTGGCGTGCTGCACCACTCGGCACGGATTCGGACCGACGACCAAGCATCAGGCATGCTGTCGCCACTACTGGCACGGATTCTGCTGCGCGCTGCCGCGATGACCCAAGCCAGGAGCGCTGCCGAAGGCGTCGGCGTTGCAAGCCCGGACCTCGGGCAGCCCGATTTCATCGTCGGGATTGGTGCCTCGGCAGGAGGCTTGGAGGCACTGGAGGCTTTCTTCGAGCACGTGCCGCTCGACTCCGGCATGGCCTTCGTGGTGGTGCAGCACCTTTCGCCGGACTTCAAGAGCCTGATGGACGAGATCTTGTCGCGACGCACCCAGTTGCCTGTGCAGCTCGTCGAAGACGGCATGAAGGTCGAGCGCGACCGTATCTATCTCATCCCGGCGAAGAAAGAGATGATCATCTCGCAGGGCAAACTCTTGCTCAGCGATCGGGGTCAGGACCAGGAGCTGTCGCTGCCCATCGACATCTTTTTTCGCTCGCTGGCGCAAGACTGCGAAGCCCGCGCGATCGCCGTGGTGCTGTCGGGTGGCGGGAGCGACGGCTCGCGGGGCATCTGCGACGTGCACGATGCGGGGGGCCTCGTGCTAGTGCAAGATGCGGAGAGCGCGCAGTTCGACGGCATGCCTCGCACCGCGCGCAACGCGGGCGTCGCCGACGCTGTCTTGGCGCCACGCGACATGCCGGCTTTTCTGCTGCAAAACGCCGGACGGAGCAGCGAGCGCCAGCCGCTGAGCGGCCGCTCCGGCGAGCCGGGCATGACGGCCGTGTATCGCATGCTGGAACGCGAATTCGGCATCGATTTCACGCACTACAAGCCCAGCACCGTCACGCGCCGCATCGAGCGACGTCTGCAGCTTTCGCGGGCCGACGGCCTCGAAGCTTACGTGCAGCGGCTGCGCGAAGAGCGTGAAGAACTCGACGTACTCTACCGCGACCTATTGATCGGCGTGACGCGCTTCTTTCGCAACGAAGAAGCGTTTCGTGAACTGGAGGAGCGCGTGCTGCCAGCGCTGTGGCAGAGCCTGCCGCCAGCTACGCCGCTGCGCGTGTGGGTGGCTGGCTGCGCCACCGGAGAAGAAGTCTATTCACTTGCGATCTTGTTGTACGAGCTGGGCGAAAGCCTGGGCGAACGTCCGGTAAAGATCTTTGCCACCGACGTGCACCGCGGCTCAATCGATCTGGCGACGCGCGCGCTGTATGGCGAGGACGCGATCGCGGGGGTTTCGCCCGAGCGCCTGGCGCGTCACTTCCTGCGCCGTGGCCAGAGCTATCAAGTCTCGCCGGAGATTCGGCAGCTGGTCGTGTTCGCGCAGCACAACGTGATCAAAGACGCGCCGTTCACGCGCATGCACTTCGTCAGCTGCCGCAATATGCTGATTTACCTGCAGCCGGCCGCGCAGCAAAAGGTGCTCAGCCTGTTTCACTTCGCCCTCAACCTGGGCGGCGTGCTGTTTTTGGGGCCGAGCGAGACGCCGGGAACGCTCACCCACGACTTCGAGGCCATCGACAAACACTGGCGTATCTATCGCAAAACCAGCGAGAGCCGCGTGCCGGTCGACACCAGGCCGCAACTCGCCGCCAAGTCGGTGCAGAGCGCGGCCAGCTCCGGCACCAGACCGGCGATCTCCACGAGTCGCTATTCGATACCGCAGCTGCTGGGCGTGTACGACGTGCTGCTGGAGGCCGTGGCGCCGCCGAGCCTTTTGATCAACGATGCTCGCGAGCTCGTGCACGCATTCGGCGGGGCCAGCAAGTTCCTGCGCCTGCAAGACGGGCGCCAGGGTCTCGACATTTTGGAGCTGGCCGACGGCGAGCTGAAGACTGTGCTTTCTTCGGGGCTGAAGCGCGCACTCAAGCTGACGACGCCGCTCAGCTTCCGTGGCGTGCGACTGTCGGACGGTGAAGGCACCCGCAACTACCAGGTCATGATTCGGCCCTTGCGCGCGCGCAACCAAAGCGTGCCGCATTTTCTGATCTCGTTCGAGCCCGGCGAGGTGAGCAGCGCGCCGCCTGCCGCGCGCACCGAGCTCGACGTGGCCGAGGTCTCACGTGAGCAGCTGACGGCGCTCGAAGCCGAGCTGAAATACACCAAGGAAACCCTACAAACTACCAGCGAGCAGCTCGAGTCGAGCAACGAGGAGCTGCAGGCCGCCAACGAAGAGCTTTTGGCGTCGAACGAAGAGCTGCAAAGCACCAACGAAGAGCTGCAAAGCGTCAACGAGGAGCTGTACTCGGTGAACGCCGAATACCAACGCAAGATCGGTGATTTGACCGAGCTTGCCAACGACATGGAGAATTTGCTCGCCAGCACCGACATCGGCACGGTGTTTTTGGATTCGCAGCTGCGCATTCGCAGCTTCACGTCTCGGGCGGCCGAAGTGTTTCACTTGCTACCTCACGACATCGGTAGGCCGATCGAAAACCTGGCGCACGACATGGAGTACCCCGAGCTTTCGGCGAACTTTAGGCGCGTGCTCCAGAGCGGCATGCCGGTTGAGAAGGAGCTGAAGCACGGCACGGAGACGGAGCGCGCCTACTTCACGCGCATTTTGCCGTACCGTGCCAAAGGCGCGATCGACGGCGTGGTGCTCACGCTGATCGACGTGACTGGGCTCAAGTCAGCGGAAGATGCGCTGTTTCACGAACGCTACCTGCTCAACAGCCTGCTCTCGGGCGTACCGGATGCCATCTATTTCAAGGACGCGCGGGGACGCTTCATCCGCGCCAACGACGCGCTGGCCGCTCGCCTGGGGCTCGACAATCCGCAGCAGGCGGTCGGCAAAACCGGCTTCGAATTGCCCGGCTTCGAGCATGCGCTGAGCGTGCACCAGCAAGACGAAATGGTGCTGCGCTCCGGCGTCGCGGAGCCCTACAAGCTCGAGCGGCGCGAAGGGCCCGACGGCCGCAGCGCCTGGGACCTAGTGAGCCGCCTGCCGCTGTCGGATGCGGGCGGCAACGTCGTGGGCATCATCGGCATTTTCCGCGACGTGACCGAGCAGAAGCGGAACCAAGAAAAGATTCATGAAGCGGTGGCGCGACGCGACCAATTCCTGGCCATGCTTTCGCACGAGCTGCGAAATCCGCTCGGCGCCATGGTCACCGCGACGCGCCTGCTGCGGGACGCGGAACCGTCGCCTGCGCGCAGTACCCGTCTGCTCGACGTGCTGACCCGCCAATCGCAGCAAATGTCGCGCTTGCTCGACGATCTGCTGGAGGTGAGCCGCGTCACGCAAGACAAGATCGAGCTGCGCAAGAGCGTCGTCGACGTCAGACCGATCGTCGAGGAAGCGGCCGAAGCGGCGCGCGAGCTATTGCAAGCACGCGGCATCGCGCTTACCGTGGAGCTCGACGAGGAGCCGCTATTCGTGGACTGCGACCCCGCTCGGGTGCAGCAAATTCAGGCCAATTTGCTGAGCAATGCCGCGAAGTACACACCACTCGGCGGCCACGTGCAGCTGAGCGTACGGCGTGACGGCGAACAGCTCATGCTGCGCGTCAAAGACGACGGCGCCGGTATTCCGCCAGACGTGCTCGAAAACGTGTTCGAGCTGTTCGTGCAATCGCACCGCACGCTCGACCGCGCCGAGGGCGGCCTGGGCGTGGGCCTGACCTTGGTCCGGGGCTTGGTCGAGCTTCACGGCGGCAGCGTTGCCGCACACAGCGATGGCGAAGGCCGCGGCAGTGAATTTAGTGTACGCCTGCCGTTGACGAAAGAACCTGCTCTCAGCCCTCCCCTCAGCGAAACGAAACCCATGCACAACGGCAAAAGTCCTCCGCTTCGCATCGTGATCGTCGAAGACAACGACGACAGTCGGACAATGCTCTGCGAGCTGCTCGAGCTTTCAGGCTTCGAGTGTCATTCCGCAAGCACCGGTCCGCTCGGCCTGCAGCTGATCAGCGAGCTTTTGCCAGACGTGGCCTTGGTGGACGTCGGTCTGCCAGGGCTCGACGGCCTGGAGGTGGCGCAGCTGCTGCGGCGCGACCCGCGCGCCGCAGATGTGCTGTTGATTGCCTTGACCGGCTATGGACAACGCGAAGATCGTGAAGCCGCCAAGCGCGCCGGTTTCGACACACACCTGGTCAAGCCCGTTGATTTCAACGCGCTCTTGGCCATGCTGCACGCCCGCCCCGTCAAGCCCGCGCCGGCCGCGACGACGGCTGACGCGCCGGCCGCAAGTTGAGGCCCGCCGCCTACTCTGAGGAGTCATCAGTCATCACATCTTCGCTGGGGCTGTTCCGGTAGGGACGGCCCTTTCGGGCCGCCCCCCGGACAAAACCCGGCGAGCAGATTTCCCGCACCGGGCTTCCACCTAAGGTCGACGGAGGGCAAAACGCT
>Ga0307508_10003007_pt1 | contig 17386 bp, 15 predicted proteins | sample 9_EM_MG_FD_203089 | JGI IMG/M metagenome (GOLD analysis project Ga0307508, IMG submission 203089) | Populus trichocarpa ectomycorrhiza microbial communities from riparian zone in the Pacific Northwest, United States - 9_EM | ecosystem: Host-associated > Plants > Roots > Unclassified | place... | reverse complement strand
GGGTGCTTGTGGCCTACGGGCTGGTGGCGGTGTCCGCCATGGTCGGCTTCGTCAAGGCCTACGAGGAGCCACACCTGAGGCAGGCGTACGGCGCCGACTACGAGGCGTACCGGCGTGCCGTGCCCGGCTGGTGGCCACGGCTCCGCGGGCTGCCGAGGCCGTGAGCCGCCGGTAGGCTACCCGCGTGCTGTTGATGGCCGGCCGATTCGAGCCCTTCAGATACTCGGCCTATCGCCGGTACTGGCTGGGCCGGGTGGTCTCAAGCACCGGGTCGGCTGTCGCCCCGGTCGCGCTAGCCTTCGCGATCCTGCACATCGGCGGGCGTACGTCGTCGCTGGGCTGGGTGCTCGCGGCGGCGACCGTTCCGCAGTTGCTGTTCATGCTGATCGGCGGTGTGGTCGCCGACCGGATGTCCCGGGCCCGGGTGCTGGTGTTCGCCAATCTGCTCGCCGCGGTGAGCGAGGGCGCCTTCGCTGTCCTCGTGCTCGCCGGCGCCGCCCACGTCTGGCAGGCCGTGGTCGCCGCGTTCATCACCGGCACCGCCTCGGCGTTCATCATCCCGGCGAATCAAGGCACCATCAAAACGCTCGTACCCCGCCCGATGATCAAACAGGCGACGGCGTTACAGCGCAGCGCGCTCAACACCACGAAGATCGCCGGCCCGGCCCTCGCCGGCCTGCTGGTGACGATCATCAACCCCGGCTGGGTGCTGGCGTTCAACGCGCTGTCCTTCGCCCTGGCCGCACTGATCATCGGCCGGATCAAGGCCGACTTCCCGGCCGTCAAGGTCCGCAGCTTCCTGGCCGACTTCCGGCACGGCTGGCAAGAGTTCTGGTCCCGCCGCTGGCTCTGGTACGTGACCGCGCAAGGCAGCATCGGCGTCGGGGGTGTGGCTCGTCGCGTTCCAACTCCTCGGCCCCGTCTACGCCAGCCAAAGTCTCGGCGGCGCCAAGGCCTGGGGTGTCATCGCGGCGGCGTTCTCCGTCGGCCTGTTCACCGGCTCCCTCACCTCGGTCATCTGGTCGCCTGACCGGGTCGGGTTCGCCGTATCCGGCAGCTACGTCGCCGTCGGCCTCTTCCCGCTGGCGCTGGCCTTCCACGCCGATGTCATCGTGCTGATCGCGGCGGCCGCGATCGCCGGCTTCTGCATGGACCTCGCGATCGTCAGCTGGTCCACCTACCGCCAGCTCCGCATCCCCGACGAGTTGCAATCCCGCGTCGAGTCCTACAACTGGCTCGGCCAACTCATCCCCGTGCCGATCGGCTACCTGGGCGCGGGCTTCGCCGCCGACCACTTCGGCATCCCCGCCGTCGGCGCGGTGCTCGCCGCACTGGTCGTCGCCATCGCCGCCGTCCCGTTGGCCAGCCCCGAAGTCCGGCAGCTATCGATCAAGTCACTCGGGACAGCGGACACGCTCCAACCAGCAGCGTGAGCTTGTCGGCCGGGTGACTTCGCCCGCTCCTTTTCGTCGAGATCATCGGCGGGGCTCGCGCCGTCGAATGTGGTAGACCATTCCCTCCCAATCGGGCGCGGCGATGTCGGGAGTAAAGCCGGCTGCCGCCGCGCAACGCGCGCTCGGGACGTTGTCCGGCTCAATGCCGGCCGCGAACACCACGACGTCGGCCACCTCGGGCGCGTGAATCGCGGCGAGCAGCGCGGCCGTGCCGAAGCCTTGTCGCCATCGCCGAGGATCGACAACGTAGGCCAGGCCCATGGCGGGGCCCGGCTCGATCGCGTCGATGACCGATCCGGCCGGAGTTTCGGCGTACCGGCACCAGCGGTCGTACACCTCGCCGCCGACCTGGGCGACGGCATCTCCGGAGGTATCGAATGCCACCCACGAGTGGGTGCTCAGCACCTGACGCCCGCGGAATGACTCCCCGATGCCCGAATCCAGCAGCGTGAACTGGTGTGCCGGCCACTCCGGGCCACCCAGCCATCGCGCTACTTCAGGATGGTGGAACCACGGCTGCACAACCGCCAGGAGCTCCTCGGTGAACGGCGTCAACGTGACCCGAGGCGGAGCCATCATGAACAGCAGTGTGGCCGCAACCTGGCGGGAAACCCAAGCGCAGGGCTGCGTCAACTCGTTCGAGGCCGTCGGTCCACGGCCGGGCGGCAACGACGGGCACAGCAACCTGTGCCGCCCGGGTCGACAGCTCGGCATCGAGGAGTGCGCTCACCCTCGCTCGAAGCCGTTGCTCTCCGGCACCGGCTTCACGGGACAGGTAGTTCAGGACGATCCGGTTCTCATCGGGCTCGGAGATCACCACCGCCCTGACCGCAGCGCCGAACCCGACTCCGAGGGCCGGCAAGAGGTAGTCACCCTCCATGACAACCGGCGTTGCGGACTCCACATGGTCGGCGATAACGGCCTCGAACCCGCGTCGCAGTTCCTCCGCGACCTCGATGGTGAGCTCCGCGATGCGAGGCGGAGCCCATTCGCGCGCGTCTGGCTGGTTGTCCCAGAGATGCAGGGTCGGCATCTGCTCCGGCGTCGTCAGGGCCTTGAGCGCGGTCACAATATCGTCGGCCTCGGCAAGCGGCACGCCATATCTGCTGGCCAGCCGGACCGCGATGCTCGACTTCCCGACGCCGGAAGCGCCACAAACGAGCGTGACGATCCAGGAGCTACTGCTGGGATACGCGTTCATATTCAGAACATTTCGGGGAATCACGGGAGAACGATAGAACGGGGATCCGACACTTTCGGCGGTCAGTGGGCGACGGCGAGGGCGGGTCCCGGTGCGTCGACCGGCAGCAGCCACGGCCGCACGACCACCAGCAGCACGATGACGGAGGCGAGCATTCCGCCGGCGATGACGACTGCCATCGCGACCGCGCCCGTTCCGAGCACGCCGACCAGTGGCGCGGCCAGCGCGCCGATGCCGAACTGCACCGCACCGAGCAGCGCCGCGGCGGTGCCGGCCGCTTCGCCGTGCCGGGACAGGGCCAGCGCCGGCGCGTTCGGCAGGGCCAGGCCGGCCGAGGCCAGCACCAGCCAGAGCGGGATCAGCACGCCGGGCAGGCCGCCGAAGCCGGTCGCCGCGAAGAGCAGCAGCACTGCCCCGGCCGCGGCGCCGCCGAGCAGGGCCGAGACGAGGATCTGGGCCGGGCTCCAGCGGGCCAGCAGGCGCACGTTGAGCTGGGTCGCGGTGATCAGGCCGACCGCGCCGGCGCCGAAGACGAAGCCGAACTGCTGCTCGCTCAGGCCGTACTGCTCCTGGAACACGAACGACGAGCCCGACACGTAGGCGAACATGGCCGCCATCGCGAGGCCCGCCACCACGATCAGGCCCAGATAGACCCGGTCGGTGAACAGCCGGCCGTAGTCGCGGATCGTGCCCAGCACGCCGCCGCTGCGCCTGCTCTCGACCGGCAGGGTCTCGGGCAGTGCCAGCGCCGTCACGGTCAGGATCGCGACGCCGAACAGGGTCAGCACGACGAACACGCCGCGCCAGGAGGTCCAGCTCAGCACGATGCCGCCGAGCGTCGGCGCGAGGATCGGCGCGGCGCCCATCACCAGCATCAGCCGGGAGAGCAGGGTGGCGGCCGGGAGGCCGGTGAACAGGTCCCGGACGATCGCCATCGCGACGACCGCGGCCGCCGCTGCGCCGAGGCCCTGCAGCACCCGCAGCGTGCCGAGCACGGCCAGGTTGGGGGCGATCACGCAGAGCAGGGAGGCGAGGATGTGCACGCCGACGCCGAACAGCAGCGGCGTACGCCGGCCGATCGCGTCGGAGACCGGGCCGACCAACAACTGTCCCAGCGCCAGGCCGGCCAGCGTGCCCGTGAGGGTGAGCTGGACCGCGGCGGCCGTGGTCTGCAGGTCGGTGGTGATGGTGGGCAGCGACGGCAGATACATGTCGATCGTCAGCGGGCCCAGCGCGATGAGGAAACCGAGCACCAGCACAAGTCTCAGCCGCTGTCGCGGGGACATGAGCTCGCCGGGGGTGAGGTCCGCGTCGAGGCGTTCTGGAGCGAGGGTCATACCCGCGACAAGTCGGGCCCACCACACATGATTCCCGGAATGCGATTAACGTGCGCGCCGTCACAGCGTACAAGAATGCGATGTTGCCGTTTTGTTAAAAGCCCGGTGCGGCAAGCCGAATGGTGGAATTTGACTTGACGCACCGGGCCCGGGTAATGCGTTCTGGACTCACCTCAGCCGCGGCGCCATTTCTGGTTGGCGGTGCCGGCGCACTCCCACAGCTGCAGCTGGGCGCCGTCGTTGCCGTTCCAGTCCTTGATGTCAAGGCACTTGTTGGCCTGCGGGTTTACCAGGTCGCCGGCCGCCGACAAGACCCACTGCTGGGCCGCGTTGCCGCTGCAGCCGACGATCTGGATCGCCGCGCCGTTCGCGGTCGAGCCCCACGCTACGTCCATGCACTTGTTGTTCTGCGTGACCAATTGGCCGCCGGTGGCCGTCCATTTTTGCGCGTTGGTACCGTTACACCCGTACATCTGCAGCAGGACGCCGTCGGAGAAGTTCGAGTTCGGTACGTCGACGCACTTGTTGTTCCAGTTGCTCAGGATCGCGCTTCCGCTGCCACCGCCGCTGGTGGTCAGCGACAGCCCGTAGGTGCCGAGGATCTCGTTCACCGGCTGGAACCACATGGTGCCGCCCGAGGTGCAGTTGCCCGTGCCGCCGGACGTGACGCCCTGGGCCTGGTTGCCCGAGATCCACGAACCGCCCGAGTCGCCGGGCTCCGCGCACGCGTTGCTGCGGGACAGGCCGGAGACGCTGCCCTGGGCGTAGACGACCGTCTCGTTCCGGCCCAGAATCGTGCCGCAGCGCCAGCCGGTGGTGCGGCCGGAGCGGCAGACCGAGCTGCCGATCGGGGCGTCCGCCGAGCCGGCCACCAGCACGTTGCCGCCGGCGTAGTTGTTCACCCACGGTTGCGGGGTCCAACTGCTGTTGGTCCGGATCCAGGAGAAGTCGTTGCCGGGGAACTGCGACCCGGCGAACGTGCCCTGGGCGACGTTGTTGTAGCCGAGCGTCGGGCTGCCTGTCCCGCCGCAGTGCCCCGCGCTGACGAAGCCGCCGGCGACCGCGAAGCCGACCGAGCAGAGCGTGTTGCCGTTGATCACGTACTGGTCCCCGCCCCGGATGTCGTACATCGTCCGGGGTTGTTCGGCGGAGTCGCGCACGGTCACCGGGCCCGCGCCGCTGTCCGCCGCGAACTTCCGCGCCGCCGCCTCGCCGCCAGGTTTGGCCAGCACCACGACACTGTTGCTGGCCACATCGACATACCAGCCGCGTACGCCGGCGGCTTGGGCCTTGCTCGCCCGCCGGTCCATCGCCTTGCTTGAGTTGTCCAGGTCGGCCTGGCCGCGCGCGGCGATTTTGACGTCCGCACCCTCCCGCCGGACCTGGTCGGCGCGGGCCGGATCGGTGACCGCGACGGTGAGCCGGCCGGCGCCTTCGGGGATCCAGGCGCCGGCGTACGCGGCACCGAACTTGCTCTTCAGCCGCTGCTGCACGACCGTGGCGGCGGCCTCGGTGGCGAGCCGGGAAGCGATCTGGTCCGGGTCGAGTTTGAGGTCGCGGCGCATCGCGGCGAGCATGCCCGGGGCCATGTCGAACCGGTCGTCGGCGGCTGCGGAGGGTGCAGCCGCCGCGGCCGGGCCGGCGGCGAGGCTGACGAACGGGACCAGGCCGAACGCGGTGACCGCCACCGCGCCGACCGTGAGCCACTTCGAGGGTTGGGTCATCTTCTTCCTTCCGCGCACGCCGGCTGCGGCTCCCGTGCCGGACGGGAGCGCGTCGGTCGGCGAGCTGACTGGGGAGGTCAGGGGAAGGAGAGCGCTCTCCTGAGATAGAAGTCTGTCGATACTTGTCACAACTGTCAAGAAAGTTCACCGATACTTCGCCGGCGTTGGGACGGGCGGCGTTCCGATGCGTGCTAGATTGAGAACGTTGCCGCTCTCGTACCAAATATTTGCCAGCGCCTGGTGGGTATCTGACCCACCGGGCGTTTGTCGTCTTACGGCCGGTGTCAAACCCGGCTGGTTTTGTGACCGCGGGCGGTGACCGGAGTCCGCGCGGTGCGGATTCCTGCGGTGTTTCGAAGGGGTTCGACATGGCTGTCGGCACAGTGAAGTGGTTCAACGCGGACAAGGGCTTCGGCTTCATCACCCAGGACGGCGGTGCACCGGACGTGTTCGCCCACTTCTCGGCCATCGCGGCCGATGGGTATCGCAGCCTCGAGGAGAACCAGCGGGTCGAGTTCGACGTTGAGCAGGGTCAGAAGGGCCCGCAGGCGAAGAACATCCGCCCGATCTGACGTACGGCTCGAGGGCCATGGCCGCCGCCTCGTGCGGACGGTCCTGGCCCTCGACGCATTTCCAGCACAATTCGGTCCCCCCGACAGAAATGAGCGCTGTGAAGACGTACTCCGGAGCCCCCTACGCCGCCGATACACACAGCGCCCTGCAGCGGCGGCTGTTGCGCAACGCCTCGTTCCCGCCCCGGACCGCCCAGCAGGACGCGCTCCGGCTGCGCGCGGTGCCGCTGGTGCCCGAGATCGACCTCTTCCTCGCCGAGGACCCGGTGCTGCTCTGGGCGCGCCTCGAGGCTGACGTCCGCGGCAGCCTCACCGCCCCGTTCTGGGCGACAGCGTGGACCGGCGGCCAGGCCCTCGCCCGTTTCGTGCTCGACAACCCCGACCGGGTCGCCGGGCGCAAGGTGCTCGACGTGGCCTCCGGCTCCGGCCTGGTCGCCATCGCCGCCGCGCTGGCCGGCGCGGCCGAGGTGACCGCCAACGACATCGACCACTACGCCATCGCCGCGATCGAGGCCAACGCGAACGCCAACGGCGTCCGGCTCACGCCCGACGCGCGCGACCTGACCGGCGGCGACGGCGGTGACGCCGAGGTGATCCTGGTCGGCGACTGCCTCTACAGCGCCGAGTTGGCCGCCCGCGTGCTGCCCTTCGTGGCCCGGGCGAAGGCCCGCGGCGCCATCGTTCTGCTCGGCGATCCGGGCCGCGGCTTCACTCCGTCCGACCTGCTGGAAACACTCGCGACATATCATCTTCCCGCGATGGGTGTGGCCGAGGACGGCCAGCACGAGCGGGCCAGCGTGTTGACTCCGGTGCTGTCTGTCCCCGTGGGATGAGCGCCGTTTCCCGGCGATAGCCGCCACTCGCCGTCGCCGGGCGGACGTGTCAGGCTGATACGCGTGCCCGCTGGGCGCAGCGGATGAGCGATGGGTGGCAGCAGTGGGGATGATCAAGGTTGTCGGGCTGGTCCTGCATCCGCGGCGCGACTGCGGATCGGCGATCGACGCGATCGTCACCTGGGCCACCACCCGCGACGTGACCGTCCTGGGCCTGCACGACGAGATCAATCGGATCGACTGCGACGCCGTGGCGGTTTCGGCGCAGGAGATGGTCGAGCGCGCCGGGCTGCTGGTCAGCCTCGGCGGCGACGGCACCATGCTGCGCACGATGCGCCTGGTCGAGGGCCGCAAGACCCCGGTCCTCGGGGTGAACGTGGGCCGGCTCGGCTTCCTCGCCGAGGTCGACCTGCCCGACCTGGCGGACGCGCTGTCGGCGATCGACCAGCACCGGTTCACGATCGAGGCGCGGACGGCCGTGCGCACCCGGCTGCCCGGCGACGCGGAGGACGTCTCCGCGTTCAACGACATCGCCCTGGTCCGGGTGCCCGGCGACGGGCTGGCCAACGTCGGCGTCACGGTCGAGGGCAGCAACTTCGTCAACTACGCCGCCGACGCTGTGATCGTGGCCACCCCGACCGGTTCGACGGCGTACAGCTTCTCGGCCGGTGGCCCGATCGTCTCGCCCAACGTCGAGGGGCTGCTGGTCAGCGCGGCCGCCGCGCACTCCTCGTTCAACCGCTCGCTGATGCTGTCGATGGACGAGCAACTCGAGCTGGACGTCCTGCCGACCAGCGGCCGGCTCGCGGTCGAGGTGGACGGCATCATCGAGGGCTACGTCACCGGCGGCGACAAGCTGACCATCATCCCGGTGCCCGCCGCCGCCCAGGTCATCCGGCTCGGCCGCACCTCCTTCTACGAGCGGGCCCGGCGCAAGCTGCGGGTCGAGGGCAGCGCCCAGATCCCGGCCGGCGACGCCACCGACGCGACCGTCGTGGACAGCTTCGAGCAGCAGCGCTACGAGATCCTGCTGGGCGGCGAGGTGGCCGGGGTGCTGCACTACCGGCGGCACACCGGCGCGATCGAGCTGATGCACACCGAGATCGACCAGTCCTTCGAGGGCCGCGGGCTGGCCAGCCGGCTCGCCGCGGCGGCGCTCGACGACGCCCGTGGCCGCGCCACCCCGGTCAAGGTGACCTGCCCGTTCGTCGCCGGCTACATCGAGCGTCATCCTGAATATCACGACCTGCTGACCGTCGCAGCGCAAAGGAGCACGGCATGAGCACTCCCGTCTGCACCCACCTCGATGAGGCCGAGGACGTCACGCCGTCCGGCGACGGCTGCGTCGAGTGCCTCGCCGCCGGCGCCCGCTGGGTGCATCTGCGGCTCTGCATGACCTGCGGCCATGTCGGCTGCTGCGACTCGTCGCCGAACAAGCACGCGACCGCCCACTTCCACGCGACCGGCCACCCGCTGGTGACCTCGTACGAGCCGGGGGAGGACTGGTGGTGGTGCTACACCGACGAGGTCGCCTTCGAAGTGGCGCACGCCAAGACGTTTTCCCATAGCTGACTTGGATAGCTGAGGACGATTCATGGGCCAGCCCGCGATCCTGACCGTCGACGACGACCCCTCCGTCTCCCGCGCCATCGCCCGTGACCTGCGCCGCCGGTACGGGGCGGACTACCGCATCCTGCGAGCCTCCTCGGCCGCCGAGGCCCTCGAGGCGCTCCGCGAGATCAAGCTCCGCGGCGGCCGGGTCGCCGTGCTGCTCGCCGACTACCGGATGCCGCAGATGAACGGCATCGAGTTCCTCGAGCAGGCGATGGACCTGTTCCCGAACGCCCGCCGGGCGCTGCTGACCGCGTACGCGGACACCGACGCCGCGATCCAGGCGATCAACGTGGTCGACGTGGACCACTACCTGCTCAAGCCCTGGGATCCGCCGGAGGAGAAGCTCTACCCGGTGATCGACGCCCTGCTCGAGGCGTGGCAGGCCACCGGCGACCGGGAGATCGAGGACATCCGGGTGGTCGGGCACCGGTGGAGCGAGCCGTCCTACCAGATCCGCGACTTCCTGGCCCGCAACCTGGTGCCGTACCGCTGGCTGGCGGCCGACGACCCGGAGGGCCGCCGGCTGCTCGACGCGGCCGGGGTCGGCCCCGAGGCGATCCCGCTGGTGGTCACGGCCGACGGCCGGGCCATGTCGCAGCCGACCACCGCCGAGGTCGCCGAGGCGGCCGGCCTGTCGACCGCACCCACCCGCGACTTCTACGACCTGGTCATCGTCGGCGGCGGCCCGGCCGGGCTCGGCGCGGCCGTCTACGGCGCCTCCGAGGGGCTGAAGACGCTGCTGGTCGAGCGGCAGGCGGTCGGCGGTCAGGCGGGGCAGAGCTCCCGGATCGAAAACTACCTGGGCTTCCCCGACGGCATCTCCGGCGCACAGCTCACCGACCGGGCCCGCCGCCAGGCCGGCAAGTTCGAGGCCGAGGTGCTCAACACCCGCGACGTGACCGGGCTGCGGGTGGACGGCTCGGCCCGGACGCTGACCTTCGGCGACGGCGGCGAGGTGTCGGCGCACTCGATCGTGCTGGCCACGGGCGTCGCATATAGGCCGCTGGTGGCCTCGGGGATCGCCGAGCTGACCGGCTCGGGCGTCTACTACGGCTCGGCCTCCACCGAGGGGCCGTCGTGTGCGGGCAACGACGTGTACATCATCGGCGGCGCCAACTCCGCCGGTCAGGCCGCGCTCTTCTTCTCCCGGTACGCCCGCAATGTCACGCTGCTCGTGCGCGGCGACTCACTCGAAGCGTCGATGTCGTACTACCTGATCCAGCAGCTCAACCGGATCGACAACGTGCGGGTCCGGACCCGGTGCGAGGTGATCAGCGCGCACGGCGAGGGGCACCTGCAGGCGATCACCATCTGCGACGGCAAGAACGGCATGGAGACGACCGTGGAGTGCGGTTACCTCTTCGTCTTCATCGGCGCGGAGCCGCGCACGGACTGGCTCGGCGAGGCTGTGGCGCGCGACGAGAAGGGCTTCGTGTACACCGGCCCCGACCTTCTGACAAATGGCACGCGCCCGACGGGATGGGATCGGGACCGGGATCCGTTCTACCTGGAGTGCAGTGTTCCCGGCATCTTTGCCGCCGGCGACGTCCGGGCCAACTCGGTGAAACGGGTGGCCTCGGCGGTCGGCGAGGGCGCGATGGCCGTCACGCTGGTCCATCGTTACCTGGAGGCACAGTAAAATGAGCGACGCTGCGGTTGAGGCGATCTCTCTCGAGCCCTGCGAGCCCGGCAAGCTGACCCCTGCCGAGCTCAAGACGCTCTTCCTCTTCGAGAAGCTCTCCGACGAGCAGCTCGAGTGGATCTCCGAGCACGGCTGCACCCTGCACGCCAAGGCCGGTGGCCTGGTCATCCGCGAGGGCGACCCGGCCGCGCAGTTCTTCATGCTGCTCAGCGGCACGATCGCGCTGACCCGCCGGGTCGGTCAGGACGACGTGCAGATGACCCGCACCGAGCAGCGCGGCGTCTACATGGGCGCCACCCAGGCCTACATCCGCGACGACGGCGTCGAGCACAAATATATGGCCTCGATGCGCGCGCTCGACGACAGCGACTTCTTCGTGCTCAGCGCGGACGACTTCGGCTGGTTGATGCGCGAGTGGTTCCCGATGGCGCTGCACCTGCTCGAGGGTCTCGCGCTCGGCATGCGCAGCACCCAGGCGGCGATCTCCGAACGGCAGCGGCTGACGGCGCTCGGCGCGCTCTCCGCCGGCCTGATGCACGAGCTGAACAATCCGGCCGCGGCCGCCTCCCGGGCCACCGGCGCGCTGCGCCAGCGAGTCGCCGGCATGCGGCACAAGCTCGGCATGCTGGCCGCCGGCAAGGTGCCCGCCGACCGGCTCGACGCGCTCGTCGAGCTGCAGGAGGACGTCATCGAGAAGGCGGCCAAGGCGCCGGTGCTGACCGCCATGCAGGCCGCCGACCGCGAGGACGAGCTGGGCGACTGGATGGACCAGCGCAAGATCACCGGCAGCTGGGACCTCGCGCCCGTCTTCGCCCAGGGCGGCATCGACATCGACTGCCTGGAGAACATCGAGACCAAGGTCGCCTCCCCGGCCCTGCTCGACCAGGCGATCCACTGGATCGGGTACGCGCTCGAGACCGAGCAGCTGATGAGCGACATCGAGGACGCCACCGGCCGGGTCTCCTCGCTGGTCTCGGCGGCGAAGCAGTATTCGCAGCTGGACCGGGCCGCGCACCAGTGGATCGACGTGCACACCGGGCTGGACAGCACGCTGGTGATGTTGACCCACAAGATCGGCAAAGGCATCAAGGTCGTCAAGGAGTACGACCGGAGCATCCCCGAGATCCCGGCGCACCCGGCCGAGCTGAACCAGGTCTGGACCAACCTGATCGACAACGCGGTCCAGGCGATGAACGGCGCCGGCACGCTGACGATCAAGACCTGGCGCGAGGACGACTTCGTCTACGTGTCGGTCGGCGACACCGGCCCCGGCGTGCCCGAAAACCTGCGCAAGCGGGTCTTCGAGCCGTTCTTCACCACCAAGCCGGTGGGCGAGGGCACGGGCCTCGGCCTGGACATCTCGTACCGGATCGTGGTCAACGGCCACGGCGGCGACATCCGGCTGACCTCGCAGCCCGGCGACACCCACTTCACGGTCTGCCTGCCGGTCGCCGAGCCGGCCTCACGCTAGAGCAGCGAGCTTGGCCTTGATTCGAGCGATCGTGGTGGCCCCGTCGGTCGGGTCGTCCAACGCGTTGGTTTCGCGAATGTGCTCGGGCCCATCGCACAGGGAGAGGTACCGGCGCCACGCCTCGGCAGCGTTCTCGTGCCGTCCCAATGCAGTCAGGACTTCGCCGTGCGAGTGGAGCAAACGCAGCTCCGCTTGCGCGGCGCCGTTGCGCCGGAAAACCTCAAGAGCACGTTCGCCATCGGTGAGTGCTTCGTCGTGTCGACCTGCCTTGGCAAACGCCCTGGCGCGGGCTGACAACAAGTGGGGCACAAGATGGTCGAGAGTTTCCACCTTGCCGGCGGCGGTGTGGGCTTCGCTGAAGGTGGCTATCGCGTCGTCGTACCGCCCAGCCCATAGGTAGCCAAGCCCGAGAGAATGCAGCTCCGGCGCCAGGTTCGGGAGATCGTCTAGCTCCCGGACGACTGCGACGGAGTCCAGCAGCAGCCCGATTCGCTCCGCCGGGTCCATCGGCAGAGTGACGCCCATGCTGCGATACACCCCCGATAGGCCCAGCCGGTCCCCGGATTGCTGGTAGGCCGCGATTGCTTCGTCGAAGTGGGCCCTCGCTCGGTCGTGCTGCTCGGTGCGGGCGAAGTTCGAGGCGGCGTCGCGATGCGCCTCCGCCTTCAACGCTGGATCGTCGACTTGCTGGGCGGCTTCGATCGCCAACTCTGCGAACGCCAGCATGTCGCGGCGTGTGTCGATCGCCTGGCTAGCTGGGCGCCAGTCGAGCATGAGTGTCAGCGCAGAGCGGAAGTCACCGATTTCGTAGGCGCGGTGGCATACCGCCTGTATCACGTGCCGGTGCGCGGCGTACCACGCGATCGCGGCCGCGCTTGTGGTGAACCGCTCCGGGACCACGCCCGGCAGGAGGTCATCCGGCCGGGCCGCCGAGGACTGGCCGAAAATCCTTACGCTGTTGCCCATTGACTGGACGTAGTGGTTCACCAGTCGGCTGGTGGCCTCTTCGAGACCGTCCCCTAGAAGATCAAACGCGTATTCCCGGACGAGATCATGGAACGCGTAGCGATCAGGACCAATCGCGCGGAGCATGCTGGCTTGAACGAGTTCGGCGAGCGTCTTGCGAGTGATTTCGGCGTCGAGTCCGGAAAGGCTGATCGCGGCATCGATGGTGATCTCCGGACCGGGATGAGCACTAAGAACTGCGAAGAGGCGTGCTGCCGTGCTGGAGAGCCCTTGGTGCGACCACGAGAAGGCCGCGCGCAGGTCAAGCTCCGCGGGGCCGGCAGTGAGCGCGGACAGGCGGGACGGGCCGCCGGTGAGCTCTCGGACGAACCGGTCGAGCGGAAAGCTTGGGTTTGCTTGGAGCCGCGCGACAACCACCGCCAAGGCGAGCGGGAGTCGCCCGCAGGCCAGGCCGAGTCGGATCAGTGGCTCGTGGTGGTCCTCCACTCGGGCTGCCGGAAGTCGGAGGGCAAAAAACTCAAGGATCTCGTCCTGGGTGAAGGGCTGCAGCTCGAGCCGTACGGCCTGGTTGAATGCCACGAGCCCGGGAAGTTCGTTCCGGCTCGTGATGATCGCCAGGTTGGCTCCGGCTCCGGGTAGCAACGGCTCGAGCTGCTGGTAACTGCGTGCATTGTCAAGCACCAGCAGGACTTGCTTGTCGGTGAGGATGGTGCGCAGGAGCCCCGATCGAGCGCCGAGCGACTCGGGAATACTCTGCGCGGCCACGCCAAGTCCAAGCAGCAAATCCAGCAGAGCGTCACGCGGATCGGTCGGCCCGGTGAACGGGTCAAATCCCCGCAGATTCACATATAACTGACCGTCTGGAAACTCGACGGCTAGATCGAGCGCATGCCGGAGCGCCAGCGACGTCTTTCCGACCCCCGCCATGCCGGTGATGAGGAGCGTGGCCGAGGTCCCGCTCATCCGAAGCGCATCCAACTCCGCCGCACGTCCAGCAAATGCCGGTGGCGGGCCGGGCAACTGGGACGGGACCAAGGCGGGCTGGGCTGGCACGGAGCTGCGACGCTGTCCGCCGAGAGCGATCGCCTGTGCCGCTTCGAGCGCGGCACTCGGCGAGGTTCCGAGTTCCTCGCGTAGTGCGGTCTGGATCGAGCGGTAGAGCTCCAGTGCCTCCGATGGCCGTCCGGTCCGGCAAAGCGCAATCATGTGCGCGGCGTGCAGTGATTCGTCCAGGGCATGTCGCGCGGTCGCCGCCCGCAGGGCCGGCAGGAGCGACGCGTGCTCATCCGCCGATTCGGCATATTCGGCCGCCGTCACCAGGGCTCGGACCCGCTCATCCTCGAGTCCGGCGAACACCGGCAGGGCCGACAGCAGATCGTCTCCGGCAGGCGCGGGCGCAATCGCTAGCGCTGATAGGTAGGTGTCGAACACATGGCGCCGGTGGCCGCCGTCAAGGCGCTCGGCTTGCGCAATCGTTGCCCGAAACCGCAAGACGTCGAGGTTTTCCGGGGACACGTGTATGCGGTAGCCGTTACCGACCGATGCCAGGTAGCGCCCTGTCTGGCGGCGGCCTAGCTCTGGCTCGCACAGGCGGCGCAGCGCGCCGATATGGCGATGAATCTGGTTATGAACAGACGCTGCCGGCTCGCGCGGCCAGAACGCGTCGATCATCTCCGACACCGGAACTGGCCTGCCGGTCGCGAGTAGTAAGGCGAGTATTGCCCGCTGCTTGGGTTGCGTGAGATTGACGTCGCGGCCGGCGCGGGTGACCCTCAGACCCCCGTACAGGATGAAGCGGACCGCCTCGCCTGCGTTGCTCACAATTTGATCTTAGTCAAGCTGCCGGTCGGCGGGTAGCGGTCCGAATCGATGGCTTCCGGACGCGGCGGGGCTTGCGCACTTGTTGCGCACTTGCCGCAAACCGGCGGTCCGTACTGTGGCGCCGTCGCCCATTCCGTGAGGAGTCCCATGAGTTCAGATGTTCCCCGCCGTCAGGTCCTGGCGGCCGGAGCGGCGCTGGCTGGATCAGCGGCGCTGCTAGCCGGCCCATTGGGAACGGCCGCCGCGGCCGCGGCCGGTAAGCAGAAGCCCACGATCGTGCTGGTGCACGGTGGCTACGCCGATTCGTCGTGCTGGAACGCCACCATCCAGGAGTTGCAACACAAGGGTTACCGCACGATCGCGGGGTCGAACCCGCTGCGCGGTATTCCCACCGACGCTCCCTACATCGCGAGTCTGCTGGACTCCATCAGCGGGCCGATCGTGCTGGTCGCGCACTCCATGGGTGGAACCGTCATCACCAATGCCGCTGCCGGAAAGAGCAACGTCAAAGCGCTGGTCTACATCGCGGCGTTCGCGCCTGACGTGGGCGAGACACAGGGTGCGCTCATCGACAAGTTCCCCGGCAGCCTCATCGGGCCGGTGAGCGTGCCGGTCCCCTATACGAAGCCCGACGGCACCACCGGAACCGACCTGTACCTGAGCGAGGCCGGCCAGCCGGCCTTCGCCGCCGACGTGCCCGCAGCTACGTTCCGGCTCATGCAGGCCACTCAGCGGCCGTTCGACGCGGACTCCTTTGTCTTTCCGACTCAGGCCGCCGCGTGGCGGACGATCCCGTCGTGGGGGCTGGTCGCCGGCCAGGACAAAGCGATCCCGCCAGAGTTGGAGCGCTGGATGTACAGCCGTGCGAAGGCGCGCAAGGTCGTCGAAGTGCCAACCTCGTCGCACGTCGCGATGATCAGTCACCCGGCGATCACCGCCAATCTCATCGACGACGCCGCGAAGGCGACCTGCTAGTCCCAGGGGACTCGGTCCTCTTTGGGCAGCCGCCCGTATGGCCGGGGGCCGTACTGGTGGCGAAGCTTTGCCCGTTCGGCACGGTTGAGCACGACGGTCGTGTCGTCCGGGCCGGCTTTGATCTGGATGCGCTTGAGCGGGTAGAGGCGGCTGCCCCAGACCAGCCGCACCGCCGCCTCGGGCATTCCCGCGGGGATGGTCCCGCGTTTCTTTTCGAGGCTGACCGTCGCGGTGCCGCCTTCGTGTTTGATCTCAGCGGCCACGCCGGGGTGGTCCCGCTGCAGGGCGGACCGGAGATCATCGAGGACGGCCCGCTGCCGGGCCCCGATGTTCCCGGCGCCGGCCCGGGCCAGCCAGCCGTAGAAGGCGAACAGGCCGGCCGCCGGGATCCACCCGGCGCCGACGGTCAAGCCCAGCAGGATGGGGAACTTCACGGTGGGATAGGCCCAGGCCAGCAGGGTCGCCGCGCTGAGCAGCTTCCAGGTCGGCTTGGGATACAGGCGTTGCCACCAGTGCCGGGGCGCGGGCAGCAACGCGGAGTTGAGGATCAACCAGTCGAAGAGCTTGTCGAGCGGGCCGCGCCAGGCCGGTCGGGGCGCGACGATCAGGTCGGCGAACAGCGGTGCCGCCTCGGCGACAGTGGCCGCGGCGGTGGCGGCTTGAAGCCGGGAGTCGTACTCGGCCGGATCCAGCCGGCCGTCGTCGCGGGCCTCGGCGAGCCGGGCGGCGATCTTCTCGCGGTCGGGCCGGGCCAGCAGCCGCCCGCCGCCGGTCAGATCCTTGACCAAGGTGGTCAGGTCGGCGCCGGTGGCCGCCTCCTGCGCCCGGCCGATCCGGACCGCGCGTTCCTCGTCGTCGAGTTGGCCGTCGCGGTAGGCGGCCTCCAACTCCCGGGCGATGTTCTCGCGTTCCCGGTCGCTGACCCGGGCGGCTATCCCGGCCAGCAACTCCTGCAGGTCGCTGACCAGGCGGGCCCGGCCGATGTCGGCCTGCAACACCGGGTGTTCGGATGGATGGACCCGGCCGTCGGTGACCGCCTGCGCCAACTGGGTCAGGGCGGCATCCCGGTCGGCGGTGCCGGCCAGCAGTGCCTTCTCGTCCGCGCCCGGCCAGCCGGGCACTCCCCAGAGCAGGCTCTTGACCTCGGCATAGGTCACTGCGTCGGACAAAGCGGCCGCTCGAGCGTCGTGCTCGGCGGCGGCCAGCCGGCCCTGCTCGGTGGCCTCGGCCAGGCACCGAGCAGCCCGCTCGCGGTCGTCGCCGCGGATGCGCGCCTTGTCGATCCACTCCCGTACGCCGCGCTGGTTGGGCAGATCGGTGGCGAGCACCGTCAGATCGCCACGGGTCTTCGCGGAATGCACCCGGTCGGCCCGGCCGGCATGCTGATCGGTGTCCAGCCGGCCCTCGTCCTTGGCCACCTCCAACAGCCCCAGTAGTGCCTTACGGTCGGCGTTGGTCGCCCGCAGCCCGCCCTGTCCGCCGTCGGACCACCCCAGCTTCACAAGCACGAATCGTATGGCGCCTGATCAACAAGCTCTTCGTTCGTTCGGCGGCGTTTTTCGGCTTGCCGCCTAATCCGTCGGGGTAGCCCGTGGCGCTGGCCTGTCGGACGCTGGCCCGTGGCGCTGGTCCGCCGGGGCAGGCCGGATGCTGGTTTGTCGGGGGCAGGCCGAGTTGCTAAGGCCGGAGCAGGCCGCGTACGTAGGCGGCCTGGCCCACGTGCTGCGTGTCGTCGTTGAGGACGCTGATCAGCCGCACGCCCAGGGTGACCGGCGG
>Ga0307508_10003006_pt1 | contig 17387 bp, 13 predicted proteins | sample 9_EM_MG_FD_203089 | JGI IMG/M metagenome (GOLD analysis project Ga0307508, IMG submission 203089) | Populus trichocarpa ectomycorrhiza microbial communities from riparian zone in the Pacific Northwest, United States - 9_EM | ecosystem: Host-associated > Plants > Roots > Unclassified | place... | reverse complement strand
ACGGATACCGCGAGAACAACGAGCCCACGCAAAGGCGTGTGAGAAGAGCCGCGAAGAGACCACGCCGGGCGTGACGGATACCGCGAGAACAACGAGCCCACGCAAAGGCGTGTGAGAAGAGCCGCGAGGAGACCACGCCGGGCGTGACGGATACCGCAAGAACAACGAGCCCACGCAAAGGCGTGTGAGGACGACCGAAGTGTGAGTACGCCGGTAGTGTGAGTAGGACCCCGTACGCCACCGCCCCACCTACGTTACCTGTCGAGCCCAACGGAGAAGTCGAGGCAGGATCTTGACACTAAGGGCTTCGGTAGATAGACAGTCACACACTAGCGCAAGCACACGGACACTTGTATAAGTGTCTGGTGCTCCCATCTTTAGAATGGACATATTTCTCGCGACCCCCCAACTGGTAGCAACACTTTATTTTCTCTCTGCCCCACACGACCAGCGGCGAGCATTCTTTATTTTCCCTGCCCCGCATGACCAGTGGCGAGCAATCTTTATTGCACCATGTGATGAGTGGCGTGCAGAAGGAGGGCGCAGAAACATCAAGATCCCGAGAGGACAATGAGAAAATCGAGAAAATGAGGAAACCGAGCGGCGAGACAGGGGACAGCCCAGCGAACGGACAATTGCGTGAAGAGTAGCTGCGGGAGGGTGCGGCGAGCGGTAAGCGCGGGGGCCGGCGTTTTGGGCCCATACCTTACGTCTCACCAAGCTGTTTCCAGTCACATACAGTGCGCTGACCTTCAAGAAAAAGATACTCACACACTGCATTCACACGCTGTATACACACGCCAACCCGTTCATCGGGCGGATTCGAGAAGAATATGAGCAAATCGAGCGGATTCGGGAAGAAACCGAATGCCGTATTCACATGCCGTACACACACGCCGTACACACATGTTGACCAGCTGTCTCAACTACCCATTCACCAGGCTGCACTACTGCCTATATAACCCGTTCATCGGGCAGAAGCGCTGAGCATTTCCAAAGCGCGGCGAGTATTTTCAAGATCCCGTGAGGACAACGAGAAAAAAGTCGAGAAAAATGCGGAAACCAAGCGACGAGACATGGGACAGCCCAGCGAACGGACTCTCGCGTGAAAAGTAGCTGTGGGAGGGCATGGCAAGTGGTAAGCACGGGGGCCGGTGTTTTGGGGCCCATACCTTACATCTTACCAATCTGTTTCCAGTCACATACAGTGCGCTGACCTTCAAGAAAAAGATACTCACACACCGTATTCACACGCCGTATTCACACACCGTACACACACGCCGTAAACACACGCCGTCCAGCAGTCTCAACTACCCGTTCACCGAGCGCACCGAACATTTTCCCAAAAAAAAAGCGCGGCAAACAAAACAAGGCATGCCGAAACAGCGAGCAATGTCAAACACCCCGAAACTCTGGCTGGAGCCGGGCGAGCTACTCGAGTGGATAGGTGAAGTGAACATGTCGCGTGATGAAAACACGGTAGTCATAGCTGTTTCAGCCGAAGCGGTCCTAAATGCCTACGCCCAGTGGTACGACACTCACTGGGAGGCTTCTGTGAAGATTGCGGATCTGGCGGCACTGGAGCACCGACTTTGGAAGGCAGAGGAGGAGACGGCGGTTTGGAAGCAGCGCTGCGATCACTTCTTTACCATCAGCGAACAAACCGTAAAACTACAAGATAGGGCCCCGAGCCAAAACCTGATCGTTCAAAAAATCAAGCCGCATGAGCCAAAGAGGTTTGATGGTTCCCAGGACTTGGAGGTTGTCGCTCAATTTCTCGAAGATGTGCAGCACTACGTTCGACCGGGCGGAGCAGTCTGTCAAAAAGCGTCCAAAAACAATAAGAAGATCAACACCTTCTGGTGTTTTCTCACTGCCAAAGTGTTCCACTGGTTCGAGAACTGCATGAAGAAGCAGGGTGTGGATACTATCCCACCAAAGGATTACAACTACAATACCACATGGGACGCCATGAAGGTCCTCTTCAAGCGGCAGTACGTTCCGGAACGGGCTATTTCGGTAATCCGCTGCGAATGGTATGCATTGAAGTTCAATCGCCCGCAGGTTTTGAAGTTCAACCAGCGAGCATTGGAGCTGATCACCATTCTGGGCGGGTCGCTCACCATTATGAGGGAAAATCTGCTGTGGGAGGAATACCTGATCAAGCTGCCGGAAGCAACGCAAAACGATATATCCCTGCAGGCACGCCTTATGGATATACTCGGTGGCGATAGTCAGAAGCAGATGACGCTGTCCGGCATGATGGATATTGTCGCCACACGGACTCTGCCGTTTATGTCGATGCCGTCCGGTAGCGTCACTCAGGCCCAATCCCCAGCCAGGCCCCCCACCGCGCACGGCGACCTGATGGACTTGAGTAATGTCGAGAATGACGAACTGAATGCGGTTGTCAACGGAAAGATACAGTGTCACCGTTGCCTCGGGTTCGGTCACATCGTACCCCAATGCGGCACTCCAGCCACGGATCACCGTACGGAGCAATTCAAGCCTCAAGGAGGACGCGAGGGAGGGCGTGATGGACTCGAGAAGTGTTATCCACCCCACCAGCCGCCACCTACGCAACAGTCACCATACCGTCAGTCATCCCACCAGCCGCCACCTATTCAACAGCCACCGTACCGTACCAACCAACCGAATTGGCGTGCGCCAGTCAAGGGCGTCAACACCGTCGACGATCCGGAGGCAAGGTCCGGTGCGTACTTCGATGGAGGTTGGTCAGAGGAGGGAACGCCGGATGAAAATGGAGGATTGACGGACTTGTTGGATTTGGGTGAATTGGATTGGGATAAGACCAGTAAGTTGGCACAGAGCGAGGGAAAAGGGGCTAAGTAGAAGTGACAGAGCGTCCTCCTACTAGAGAACGAGAGGCGGCGAGACTTTATTTGACAAACCTTAATGTTATATGGAAGAACATTAATGATAAAAGTGATTTGTTACATTTTTACGCTAAAGTCCAAACCTCTTGTTCCAAAACTCGCTCAGCCTACACCCTAATGGACCCGGGTGCATCCTACTGTTATATCGACACCACTTTTGCACGGCAGCTCGGCTTGTCTTTTCGACACGCTGGCCGTATGATAATCGTCACGGCCGGAGCCAAACACCCTCCGAAGGATAGATACCAGGTCTGGCTTAACGGATGCATACGGGGCAGCACGGGGAATTACGCAGATGTTACCAGTTGGTACACTGTGTTTGACCTTAAGGGCACCTACGACATTATTGTTGGAAAAAATTGGCACTCGAGAACGCGCCATTTAGTGGATTCTGACAACGTCATGCACCTGTTGGATGTTCACTGGTCTTTGCTGACGGACAGTCGACCGGCATTCGTTCCCAGGCTCTCCTTAAAAGGACTTCGACCTCACGAGGGCCGCTACCGGAAAGTTCACAACCACTGCGAAATGGTAGCTCAAGCGACATCCATCAACCTGATTTCCGCAAACAAGACACGACGGGCAATGACAAAATCCAGTGGCGACAGGATATTCGTGATCAACATCCGTGAACGATGGGTGGGCGAGGAATTTAGTAAGGATGAATCCGTTTTGGCGGATCTGGGGAAGTGGAGAGTCCAAATCCGTCTTGACTTTGACGATCTCTTTCAGCTACCACGTGGCGTTCCACCACCAGGAGAACACGATTTCCGTATCCATACCAATCCGACAGCAAAAATTCCACACCGCCAGCCATAGTGAATGACACAGTCCGAGAGGAAGGAATTCGAGGTACAGATTAAGAAGTTGCTTGCAAACGGGTGGGCGACGGACTCACATTCACGTTATGCAGCACTGATAATCTTTGTGAAAAAGCCTGACGCCACACTCCGAATGTGTGTCGAATACCGTGGATTGAACACAATAACGGCTAAAGAACAGTACCCTTTGCCGTACAGTGAGGATTTGCTGGATAAGCTTCACGGAGCACGGGTTTTCACCAAACCGGACTTGGCTAGCGGATACCACCAGGTACGGGTGCATTCAGACGACTGCCACAAGACCACATTCATAGCACCAGACGGATTCTACGAGTATAAGGTTATTCCGTTTGGACTTGCAAACGCGCCAGCCGCTTTCATGTGTATGTTGCACAAGATATTACATCCACACCGCCGAAACGCAATCGTATACCTCGACGACGTGCTCATCTTTTTAGGAATGCTAGCAGAACATAAGGCACATGTGGAAGGTGTGCTGCAAGCATTACGGAATGCACGTTTGCATCAGAGTGAGGCCAAATGCGTGTTTGGTACTCTGGAAACGTCGTTCGTCGGTTTTAGAGTGAATAAACACTGTATTCACACCGAGGAGAAGAAGGTCAGAGCAGTACAGGATTGGCCAACACCCAGGACGCCTACGGAACTTCGCAGTTTCCTCGGTTTAGCGGGTTCCTATAGGAAATTCGTTCTGAAATTCGCCTACCAGGCCCATCTGCTATATGACTGTACCGCAAAGCGCAGAAATGACTACATCTGGACCAGTCAACACGGGGAGCAGTTCGGAGACCTCAAGCAGGCACTGATATCTGCACCGGTCCTGGCAACGCTGGATCCGGAAGGCGGCTTCATCCTACCAACCGATGCCTTGGACACGGCTATAGGGGGTGTTTTGGCTCAAAAACAGCTGTTTGAAGGAAGATTGGTAGAGCAGCCACTGGGATATTTCTCAAGGAAGCTTTACGCAGTTGAGTCGAGATATCCAGCATTTGACCGTCAACTTCTTGCAATCAGAGCAAACATAGAACATTGGGCCTGCTACATCCACGGTCGAAAACGTACCACCATTTATATAGATCACACGTCATTGCAACATATTCTGGCGCAGAATAAACTAACAGGCTGTCAGTGGCATCACCTTGACAGGCTCCAACAGCACGATTATGAGGTAAAGTACTTTTCTGGAGTGGCAAACGTGGTGGCAGACGCGCTCAGCCAGATTGCCTACACTCAGGGAGGGTAGTCAGAAGTCGAGCAGCCAAAAGCCGATCCGCAGCACCTCAACATCATCGAGATGCATGTATCACCCTCAACTGAGTGGCTAAACGATGTGCAAAATGGCTATGCAGAAGACGCGATTTTTGGCCCTGTTCTACAATATCTGAACAATACCGACAAAAAGGAGAACAAAAAGGCAAGCTCAAAACAGACTCGTCATATTGTCAAGATCCTGTATCACTAGCCCGTGCTGCTCGACAGGTTACGTAGTCTTGGTCGCCGCTCGGCTGTATTCGGCTGTACTGTGGCGGTATCTGGCCTTTCCCTAATCTGTTCACGCCAGGTGGGGTATTGTTGCGGTATTCGGCTTCGCTGTGGCGGTATTCGGCTTCGCTGTGGCGGTATTCGGCTTCGCCCTAATCTCTTCACGCCTGGCGTGGTATCGTTGCACTATTCGGCTTCGCTGTGGCGGCATTCGGCTTCGCCCTAATCTGTTCATGCCCAGCATGGTATCGTTGCGGTTTTCGGTTTCACTGTGGCGGTATTCGGCTTCGCTGCGGCGGTATTCGGCTTCGCCTTAATCTCTTCACGCCCGGCGTGGTATCATTGCGGTATTCGGCTTCCCTGTGGCGGTATTCAGCTTCGCCCTAATCTCTTCACGCCCGGCGTGGTATCGTTGCGGTATTCGGCTTCGCTGTGGCGGTATTCGGCTTCGCCCTAATCTCTTCTGGGGTCTTACAGCTGGTGGTCGCAGCGCTGGTTTACTGGGGTAGAGAGATAGGTCTGTGGAGAGAGATAATAGATTGCGTGGAGAAGAATCTCCAGACTAGCTACTGCGCCCTTCCTTTATACCTTTTCTTTCCTCTGTGGAATCACAGCTTGCCCGCAAGACTGACACAGTTCCTCCCTAGCTCATCATGACTCAATCGCTGCGTCCAAGGAAACACACAATCCTACTCGGCCCTTCATCCTCCTGCAATAAGCAAGGCAGACACACACAACAGTAGGGAAACAACAAGGTAAGCAATGAACATAACAGAGAGTAAAGCGAGGCAGACACGCAGACAGTAAGGAAATGTCAAGCGCAACGTCGTAAGCAATAAACATAACACAGAGTAAAGCGAGGCAGACACGCAGACAGTAAGGAAACAAGCGGTGAAAATCCTGGGCAGCCCGCGACCAGGTTCTGAGGAATAGCGCTACCGGCGCGATATTGGCAGGGGCTGGTGTACTGCGGCTAGGCACGTAGGATGACGGTGGCCGTGGCGGCGGAGGCAAGGATCCGCCATAGTCTGGTGAGGGTGAGCGCGGCGCCCGCGCCAGCGCCTAGGAGCCTGTCGCGCCAGGTTCGTGACAGTAGGTCCCCCGTCCTGACCGAAGCTCCGGCGAGGTCAGTCCGGGTGGCGGTCGTACGGCGGCGAATCGGAGTGTGGTAGATGCGAAGTGGTCGGCTAGGCTGCTGCCGGGTTTGTTGTTCGTTTATTCGCTGCTGTTTGGCGGTGATGGTTTCCAGGCTTCGTGCCATCCTCTGGAGTTGTCATTGGTCAGTGTTGTGTTGGTCGCGCATCGTCTTGGCCAGCAGGCGCTGGATCCCGTAGTTATGGCGGGCTTCTTGTATGACTGTGTTCTGGACCGTGGTGATGACTCCCGCCAACAGGCGGATTTGGTCGTCCCGGGGCGTAGCCGCCTCGGCGTAAGGGTTTTCTTCGGCGGCCGCAGGGGCCTCCTGGGGTGGCGTGATGTCGGCCAGTGGCGCGCGCTGCGCGGTGCTTTGGCAACCTAGGCGGTGGTCGTTCAAGTTTACCAGGAATCGGCAGTCGGGGCAGACCTGCTTTCCCTTCTGCCAATCGGCGCAGGCCTTGCGTGGGTTGAGGTGTCTCACATGGATGGCTTCGGCCAGCTCGTATGGGTGGGCATTGGGGCAGTCGCACTGCTGGGGGCTGCGGCGGCGGCGGTTGTTGCCGCGTCGCGGGTTGTAGTTGTTGTCCTTCATTTGGCGGTTAGTTTTGCAGTAGTCGTCATAGCAAGCCGTCCAGTGGAGAGAGACGTGATCGTTGGTATGGGGATGTCCTAAAGCGGACGGCGGTGGGGAAGGTGCGGTGGAAGGAATACCCATATTGTTGTCGGGCTCGGTCGTGGCAGGGAATTCGGGAACAGGGTTGTTGTCGTCGGGGAAGGTCCAGCCTTCGTTGGTGTCGATCGTGGCGGTAGTGGACATATTGCTAATTTTGGGGGGCAGGTTTCTCTGTGCACTCCTCATGGAACTGGTGGATGAGGTCGGGTGATTTTTCAAAGTTGTGGGCTGGGTACCAGGTACGATCGGGGTCGTAGAAGGCGGTCCACTTGACTCGATACTGTATCTGGTTTCTATGGCGTCGGGAGTCGAGGATCTTTTCTACTTCCCACTCTTGCTGTTCTTGGATGATCACGGGTGGTGGCAGTGGTTGTTGGTGTCCTGGAATGGGTTCGGTGCTGGCTGTGGGTTCAAGGAGGCTGATGTGGAAGACGGGGTGGATTTTGACCGTGGCCGGTAGGTCCAACTTATATGCTCGTGAGCCCACTTTCTCTAGGACGGGGTATGGGCCGATCTGCTTGTGATCCAGTTTGTTCGATGGTCGGGTTGTCTGGATGTTTTTTCATCGTAGCCAGACCGTGTCGCCTGGGTTCAGTACCGGGTCCGGATGATGTGCTTTGTTGGCTTGCTCTGCTTGCGACATTTGGGCCTCCTTAGTCTCTGCACGAAGTTCTTCATGCAACCTTCTTAATGCCGCAACATATTCCGATACTTCCGGGGTCTCCTCATTCCAGGTGCCGAGGTCTGGCAGGAAACAAGGGTGATATCCATAGTTGGCAAAGAAGGGGGTTATTCTTGTGGTTCCGGTTTGTGTGTTGTTGTAGCAGAATTCAGCAATTGGCAACAACCTTTCCCAGTCGTCCTGTTGGTAGTTGCAGTATACCTGGAGATACTGCTCGAGGGTGGCATTGGCTCTTTCCGTTTGTCCGTCCGTTTGTGGGTGGAAGGCTGTGCTCAGGTTGCGTGATATCCCGAGTGCTTCCGTTACTCGTCTCCAGAAGTCTGAGGTAAACAGGGACCCTCTGTCTGATACAATACTGCTTGGCAGTCCGTGGGGTCTTATTACCTGTCAATGGAAGTGGTCTGCCATGTCTTCGGGGTTATGGTGCCCTGGCAGGCAACAAAATGCCCCATCTTTGTGAGGCGGTCGATTATTACCCATAATGCGTCTTTTCCGTTGCCAATCGGCAGCTCGGTGATAAAGTTTGTTGATATCGCGTCCCATGGCCGGTGTGGGAGTTCGATTGGCTTTAGCAGTCCAAATGGCGCCTGTCAGATTGGCTTGATGCTATGGCAGGTGTCACAGTGGTCGACGTATCTGTGGATCCACTTTCGTTGCCCTGGCCAGTAGAAGCTTTGGCTAATGAGTTCCAGGGTTCTTGCTTGGCCCGGGTGTCCTGCAGCTTGCGTGTCATGGTCGTCTCTTAATTTACGTAGTCGCAGGGTGTTGTCGTCTGGGATCCATATGAGGCCGTCATACATTAGCAACCCGCTGTTTTCCTCGTACAACCCTAGTACGATCTTTCCGTCGCGGGTGGTCCCGCTCGCCTTTTTCCTCCGGATTTCTTGGATTTCTTTATCTGCTGCGCTTAGTGTCTGGATTTCATTCAGGAGTTCCTTGTCTATCTTGAGGTTGATAGTTTCTATTGTATTGGCCTGGAGTGCTTCGAACACTTCTTCGGGTAACAGGATTCGGCTGTGGTTCTGCCGATGTTTCATATCCCCTTCCCAGGGAGAGTCTCCTGACTCTCTAGAGAGGATGTCTGGCTTGTCGGCCAATTTCCCGGGTCGACACTTGATCACGAAGTCATAGTTAGCTAATCGCTCACCCCACCAGGCCTGCCTAGGTTGAGATCTTTTTTCGTTTTGCAATATTCGAGGTTTTTGTGGTCCGTGAGAATCGTGATTTTGGCTCCCGTTGTCTTGCAATAGGTATCCCATTTTCGCAGTGCGTCCACGATCGCCAGTAGCTCTTTGTCGTGGATATCGTAGTTGCGCTCTGGGTCTTTGAGCTTCCTTGAGTAGTAGGGTACTGGGTGAAGAATTCCGTTGTTGTTGGGTTGCGAGCAAATGGTTCCAATGGCGTAATCTGAGGCGTCAGTTTTGATGGTGACGGCCCGTTCTGGGTCAAAGTGCTGTAGTATGGGTTCCGTGATCATTGCCATTAGGGTATTCAACGCTTCTTGCTGTTTGTCACCCCATTCCCACTCTTTTTCCTTTCTTGTGAGGGAGGAGAGGGGCGTCGTGATCTTACTATAGTCCCTGATAAAGCGACGATAGAAATTGGCAAACCCTAAGAAACTCTGGATTCCTTTTACATTCATTGGCTCTTTCCATTCCTTTATTGTTCGAATCATTTCTTCATGCATTTGTAGTCCCTTTGGTGAGATGACATATCCCAAGCATTCTGTTTCCGTTGTATGGAATTCGCATTTGGATGCTTTCAGGGTGAGCCTGGTTTCCTCAACTTGTCTCAAGATTATCCGAACATGCCTCCAGTGGTCTTCCAGATTTGGCGAGAAGATGAGGATGTCATCCAGATAGGCCACACAGAAGATATCAAGGTATTCGCTCAGAATCTCGTTCATCCATCGTTGGAACGACGCTGGTGCATTGGTCAACCCGAAAGGCATGACGCAGTATTCGTATAGTCTGTACCGGGTTCGGAAGGCTGTTTTCCATTCATCTCCTGCTGCAATCCGAAGGTTGTAATAGGCGTCTTGGATATCGAGTTTGGTGTAGATGGTGGCACTGGACATTTGATCCAGGGTTTCTCCGATCAATGGTAGCAGTGTTCGGTCTTTGATTGTGATCTCCTTTAGTTTTCAGTAATCTACGTACAATCGTAGTCCTCCGTCCTTCTTTTTCACGAAATGTATGGGTGCTCTGGCTGGCGAGGTGGATGCCAGGATCCATCCCCATTTTTCGTTGGTGTCAAGGTATTCCTTGAGTGCCTTCATTTTTTCGTCGTTTAGTGGTCGTAGTGGCTCATACGGGGGTGTTTTTTATTTTTCTAGGGGAATATGGTGGTCCTGCGTCCTGTGGGGCGGTGGAGTCGTAGGTTCTTTCTCGGTGAATACCGGGAGGAACTTATGGTATTCTGTTGGGATCACCTGATGGGGCTTTGGCTTATCCGTTTTTTTTATCGTTTCGATTACTGTCTGGCAGACTTCCCAGGGATCCGTCTCGCCGATTTCCCATTCTTCTGGAGTCTTCTTGTAGTATTGTTGTAAGGCTTTTTCTTGAGGGACTGTATTTGCTCGTGGTGAGCTGGGGAGGCATCGTTTGGCGCAGTGGTCGGAGTGGAACTTCACGGTGTGGTTTTTCCATCCTATGACCGGGTCATGCAGTTTGAGCCACGGGAGTCCTAGGATAATTGGGGCGTTTCCGATCATGATGCAGTGCAGTTGGATGTCTTCTTCGTGATCATTGATGGTGAGGTGGATTTGGGCGTTATGGGTTGCCGGCCCGCCGGCAACCTCACTTCCGTCTACGCTTAGGACTCGTCGTGGTGCCATTTTTCATTGCATGGGTATCCCACTGACTTCAGCGTAGGCCTTGTCGATAAAGATTTCGGATACCCCGCTGTCTACCAGGGCGGTGGTGGCTTGTTCCGTTCCATCGCTCCCTCGGATCCTTACCTTAATCATGACTTTTTCCTCGCGGTCGTACCTGGTTGTTCTAATCCGGTACTGTGGATCTTCATCTTCTGCAACTGGTTTCTCCCTCGGGTGGCTGTTGCTATGGCCTATTCCCGAGGGCCATCGTTTCCCGACGGTTCTTCTTCCTGAGTTCCTTCTTCTTCGGGATTTCCTTCGTATGTAGCCTCCGCCGCTCGGTATGGCTTTTTCCATGGGTGTCGTATCTTCTTGGGTTGGAGGCATTCCCTCGCAAAATGTCCCTTCTTTCCGCAATTGTAGCAGTCTTCTATGTTCGTTCGTCGGGGGAACCGGTTCGGCGTTCTCTGGGCGAACTTGAATCGTGGGGTGGCGTCGACGTCCATTGGCTCTCCCAGGGGTGCCGCCGGAGGTTCCCTGGTGTGGGCATGGAAGCGCGCTTCGGGGCTGGCTGTGGGGTGTCGACTAATGACTCCCAGGTTGCATAGGCGGCTATCGGTTTTGATGGCCGCGGTGGCATAATCTACCAGAATTGTGGCGGGTGTTTCGCTCATGACTAGGAGTCTTTTTACTTCGGTGTGTAATCCATCTCGGAACCGTGTGATGCATACGTTTGCGTATGGGAGATCTGCTTTGATTCGCTGGAATTCTGCCCAGTAGGTTGCCGCCGTCTGATTTCCCTGCTGGATTTTCTGGAATTTCTCGAATGCTATTTCTTCGGCGTCTACTTGGCCAAAAGCATGTTTCATCTTAGTTTTCAGTTCTTCCCATGTTAGGTTGAATCCCCCTTCCTGGTTTAGGAAGGTCTCCACCCAGTTCCATGCCATCCCCCGGAGTAGGGATGAAGCATATCCTGTTTCTTTTTCATCGTCGTCGAATCGGTTTCCCTCTATTCTGAACTTCAGCTCGCATTGGGCCAAGAACGTTTTGAATTTCGCTTTTTCTCTTTCAAACAGTTCTGGGTCCCGGAGCTTTGGATAGCTGGTTTGTGGCGGTCTGTCGCGTGCTGCTAGGAGTGTCTGCAACATTTCTGTTGTCAGTAGATGGGAATCTTCTGTCATTCTTTTTGGCTGTTCTGGTGACTCGGGAGATTGTGGTCTAGATCCAGGTTCTGGGGTTACTGGGCTTGGCCCTCGCTGGTCGTCCGGGACGTCCCTGAATTTTGGAAGGTTGAGGGGGTCCTCGGTGCTTCCGCCCTGGGAAGCCACTATGTCTTGCTACGTCAGGTGTCGATGGGGGGACGCAATCTAGTGTCAAGATCCTGTCTCACTAGCCCGTGCTGCTCGACAGGTAAGGTAGTCTTGGTCGCCTCTCGCCAGTATTCGGCTGCACTGTGGCGGTATCTGGCCTTGCCCTAATCTCTTCACGCCCAGCCGGGTATCGTTGCGGTATTCGGCTTCGCTGTGGCGGTATTCAGCTTTGCCGCAATCTCATCACGCCCGGCGTGGTATCGTTGCGGTATTCGGCTTTGCTGTGGCGGTATTCGGCTTCGCCCTAATCTCTTCACGCCCGGGCGTGGTATCGTTGCGGTATTCGGCTTCGCTGTGGTGGTATTCGGCTTTCCCCTAATCGCTTCACCCCCGGCGTGGTATCATTGCGGTATTCGGATTAGCTGTGGCAGTATTCGGCTTCGCTGTGGTGGTATTCGGCTTCGCCCTAATCTCTTCTGGGGTCTTACAGGTGGTGGTCGCAGTGCCGGTTCACGGGGGTAGAGAGATATGTCTGTGGAGAGAGATAATAGATTGCGTGGAGAAGAATCTTCAGACTAGCTACTACGCCCTTCCTTTATACCTTTCCTTTCCTCTGTGGAATCCCAGCTTGCCCGCAAGACTGACACAGTTCCTCACTAGCTCATCTTGACTCAATCACTGTGCCCAAGGGAACACACGATCCTACTTGCCCTTCATCCTCCCGCAATACGCAAGGCAGACACACACAACAGTAGGGAAACAACAAGGTAAGCAATAAACATAACACTGAGTAAAGCGAGGCAGACACGCAGATGGTAAGGAATCGTCAAGCGCAACGTGGTAAGTAATAAACATAACACCCAGTAAAGTGCGCTAGACATGCAGACAGTAAGGAAACAAGCGGTGAAAATCCTGGGTGGCCCGCGACCAGGTTCTGAGGAATATAGCTACTGGCGCGATATTGGCAGGGGCTGGGGTACTGCGGCTAGGCGTGTAGGATGATGGTGGCCATGGCGGCGGAGACAAGGGTCAGCCATAGTGTGGTGAGGGTGAGCGCGGCGCCTGCGGCGGCCCCGAGGAGCCTATCGCGCCAGGTTTGTGACACGTATTCAGGAACAAGCAAAGTCATACACACTCGAAAAAGATCTTCTGTTCCACGAGCCATCAGGCGGAAAGCTGTGTATTTCGAAGTCCATGAGAGCAGACGTGGTTCAGGAAGCACACGATGCTATTCTGGGTGGCGGATATAGCGGTATCGCAAAAACAGGAGCAGCGGTCGGTTCACAGTACTACTGGCCAAAGTTGACAGATTCAATCGCAGAATGGATTGCCGGATGTGACGTATGCCACCTAATCAAACACAAGAATGCAAGGCCGTATGGACTTCAACAGCCACTACTGATTCCACTAGAACGGGCCGAACGAGTGAATATCAATTTTGTCACCAAGTTGCCAACATCGTAAGCCGGCCACAATGCAGTAGTGACAATTATCGATCCCCTAACGAAGCGAGCACGGTGGATTCCTGTTAAAGAAGCTGATCTCACCGCAGAGAAGTTTGCGACAGCGTTCATCGACGGTTAAATACGGTCACGGGGGCTGCCTGTATCGATTGTGTCCAACTGGGATACCCGGTTTACCTCCGGCTTCTGGTAATTATTGTGTTCACACCTAGGAATCAGGCTTCGGATGTCTACGGCATACCATCCGCAATCGGACGGCCAGGCGGAAAAGGCGAATGCCACTCGGGAAACGTTTTTGAAGGTATTTGTAGCGCAACTCAAATCCCCCAAGCAGTGGAGCTGTTTGTTGCCGCTGGCGGACTTTACCTACAATGCGGCAAAGCATAAGGCTATAGGCATGTTGCCGTTCGAAGCAGATATTGGATATATTCCAAGACTTCCACTAGATCTGTTGGCACCAGGACCACAGACGTCAATAACAAGACTGGAAACGGAATACGCAGAACGCCTCGTCAAGATCCTACGAATGATTCGAGATCGAATGGAAGAAACCCAGCTGACAATGGTGTCGGAAGCGAACGAGCATCGCCAGCCACACCCATTTCGGGTAGGCCATTCAGTATTCCTGGACACCCATTTGCTGCCAATCGGCTACACCAATGTCAATTCCACTGCCAACGACAACGTCAACTCGCAAAATTTTCAACATCCATTCGCCGGTCCGTTTACAATCCTGAAGTATGCAGGTGAGAATGCGTTTGTTCTTAACATCCCAGCGCACTGGCGCTTACACCCGGTCTTCAATGTCACACGCCCCAAACTGTTGAAGGTCGACAAAACCCATGAACACCCACCCCCACCACCGCTACACTCCACCGCTACCATCGAGTACAAGGTTGAGTCGATCTGCGAGCACAGAGGCACCACGGTCCGCGATTTCGAATATCGGATCAAATGGGTCGGCTACGCTGACCCTACGTGGAAACCCCTGGTGAACCTGAGAGGCAGCAGCAACGAGCTGCTGGGTGAATACCATGCTGCGAATGGCCTACGAGTCTACCAGTAGATGGAACGGGAGTGACAGGAGGTATAGGCGATGCGTGGTGGGCCGGGTATATTTTGCTGTTTTCGGTTGTGTTGGAGTGCACTTTGTTACGTTCGGGGTTATGGTTATAAGCTGGGTTTGTCATTGTTTTTTTTTGTTTTTTTTTTGTTTAGGGGCAGCGCTTGTTTTATTGAGAGGGAAGTGGTTGTAGGAGGAGGATTCCGGGCGTCGTGGATGCCACGCCTAGAGTGGCTAGCATGGCTGCTAGCATGGCTTCTAGAGTTTGTAAGACTTAGCAGATGGCTGTCCTAAGGGCTTCGGTAGATAGACAGTCACACACTAGCGCAAGCACACGGACACTTGTATAAGTGTCCGGTGCTCCCATCTTTAGAATGGACATGTTTCTCGCGACCCCTCACATGAGTTTTCACAAAATGTTCAACCAACAAAGGGATAGCGAGAGAGGTGGTGCACCCTTATAGGAAGTGTACCACTAGCATTTGGCTGTGACTCGAAAACAAAATAGTGACACCAGACTGTATTCACAGGAGACTATTGGAAAATGGGGCAGAACATGATCATCCAAACAATCTGACAATTGGACAAGAGATGGTGGAACTACAAGCAAAATCCAATTGGTATTTGGTTTCAGAGCTATCAGCTAGAACTGCAGCATTGAAGTGTGTTTTTAGTCACCACCACCACAACAGACAAAAGGTCGAACACTCGTAATTCCTGTATGGTGCATGTGGTCAAGAAGGGCACCTCATTGATTAACTCTGTACACTGGAAAGTATAAATATTTCAGTGTGGCAACAGCCGACCCCAACAAAAAATAGCGTTGCTACAAGACAGATAACCTTTCAAACATGGAAATTCGATACACGCCGATGACTAGTGTACACCCGCTCTTGGAATCCATCACTGCCAAACAAGTGCCCATCCCGATAAGCCTAGGACTCTGTTAGCCAGCGGCCATGATTATTTAGGAGAGGTAGCCGGGGGAAAGGGTAATCACCTTTATGATCTGCTGAGTACGATCCCAATACTTCAAAACCAATGTATCTGGCACAGACTCCAGTACATCAGGCAGAACGTCATGCAGTCCAGCCAGAGTATATATACAGTGCTTTCTTGCATAGCGCTTACATGATCCCCAATAATACTCAATCCAATTTATTTCGCAATGAAACTTGGGATAAAACATCACAAGATGGCCCAGCTTCTCAATAACCTCTTCAAGGTGGCTCTTCTGAGCTGCAAAGTTGGGCTGAGAGGAGAGGATTGCTGTCGCACAGCAGTGATAGCTATCAGTTAGGCGGAGGCAATCAGGATTGTCGATACGTTTTGTCTTCGCACCCGGTTTTGGGTTATTGATCTTGCAATGAACACGGAGGTTGGTTCGCCACAATCCCCTCTCTTCCAAAATCTTCTCCATACCCTTCGGAACACCTTGGGAATCTTGCATCGATTGGGGTTGCTGTGTCAATGGGTTGAATCCAAGATGTAGAGGAGGTTGCTCACCACCGGGACCAAGGTTGAGATTTTCTATATGGAGAGCATCTTCAGCATAGGCTGTATGGTTGGTAGCGTTATTAAAGAAGAAAACAGCTTGATGCCCTGGATACTGCCGTTCGAACAGGAATTGTCAAGTCTTCCATCTGCAGGATGATATTATCGCATGTCCAGTAACCATCTTTTCCGAAGTTGCGGAGTTGAGTGCACTCTTAAAACTTATCGCCATCAGGTTCTAGAGGTAGCTGGTCCTCCGGTGTATCTTGCGGTAGCTTAAGATTTCTTTCGTGTATGAGATACTCTGAGACCATGATCCACTGTTACCCGTTGTTAAAGTAGGGTATATGATCCTCATGGACCCACCCTCGGTGTACTCCATCAGTGGAGTTGAACCAACATTCATCGTGTGTGACTGGAACTCAAGGGTGGACGCCATGTGGTAAGGGTGCGCTGGGTGGTCTGGAAATGATATGCTCTGGTGTAGGCTCTGTTGCAGGTACCAGCTCAAATTGAACAAACGTCGGTTCAAGCTCCGCAAGAGGTGGAAGGAATTGGGTGTCCCTGTAGTCCAAAACGTCAGGTCGCTCATGTCCGTCCTTATCGACACCTTTCCATAAATCCTTCTATGAGTAACTACATCTGTGAAACCATTCTGCACCTGTCCGTTCAGCGAGCTGCTTGTCGTGGTACTTGGGAAGCTCAGATTCAGTCCAGTAGCTTGTAACAGCACCCGCAAGACTGGCAGCATTGACGGTTCTACCCGTGGAATTGATATATGCCTGCATGGCCTCACGGGTCCCTGGATCCTGAGGCATGCAAAGAACTTTAGCATGTCGTCCTTGCTTGCTCTCCGGGATCGTACCATTGGATTTCCAGTCCTTTTCATGGGCCAATAATCGCCACGCAGCTTTCTCTTGGCGATGATAACTGTGAACAACGCTCAGTGCCAATATTTTGGTGCTTTGCAGTGGATTTAACAAACGTTTGTTGAGTAGCTCAAGAACCTGACGGTGCCAGTTTTGATCCTGCCAGCCGCGCTGTACCGGAGTTTCCCTTCCAGATGGGAGCGGGCGTCTTCCAGTACAGCAGTTTTTGCATCCAGGTGTGGACCAGTGGATGGCTGTTGTGCAGGAGTCCGAGAAGGGGAACGCTGATGTGATGCGAGTGACGGCAAATGCTGGGATGCAACACTGGCAGACCTGTGCCTGAATCCGTATCACTGTCGATTTGGATGTTCCTCCATGAGGGCCAATAATCGGTAGCTGACCAGATGAATCGGGGTGAGGTTGCGCTTTCTTTCTTTCGGGGTTTTCGACTTGAGCAAGAGCATTCAGACGCTGCTTGTGGGCTTTCGATCGGGGCGCCATGGGGCCGATATTGAAGACTGTGTGTAGCCAGTATGTAAAGTACAGGGACAAAAGTTTCCGTACAGGGGCCGTTTTACACCAAAAATGCCCGTTTTCACACAACCAAAAACCACTCTTTATTTGACGGAAAAAAACTGTGCCTTTCACAGACGTCTTAGAATC
>Ga0307508_10003005_pt1 | contig 17391 bp, 15 predicted proteins | sample 9_EM_MG_FD_203089 | JGI IMG/M metagenome (GOLD analysis project Ga0307508, IMG submission 203089) | Populus trichocarpa ectomycorrhiza microbial communities from riparian zone in the Pacific Northwest, United States - 9_EM | ecosystem: Host-associated > Plants > Roots > Unclassified | place... | reverse complement strand
ACGTACGGCGTCGCTGGCGCGCGATCTGCGAGGAGTACACCTCCGCCGACAGCCGCGAACGGCTGCTGGTCGGGGAGGTGTCGGTGCGCACCGCGGCCGACCAGGCGCTCCATGTCCGGCCCGACGAGCCGCACCAGTCGTTCTTCTTCAACCTGCTCAGCGCTCCATGGAACGCCGACGTCTTCCGTACGGTCATCGGCGAGGCGCTGCGTGATGCTGGCCCTGCCCGGCGCCGCCTCTATCTACCAGGGCGAGGAGCTCGGTCTGCCGAAGGTGCTCGACCTCCCGGACGACGCGCTGACCGACCCGATCTTCCGGCGGACCGGCAGCCGCCAATACGTCCGCGACGGCTGCCGGTTCTGGCACCTGTACCGCGACGCTCTCAGCCTGCGCAACCGCCTGCCGCAGCTGAGCGAGAGCGCACTGCGATGGCTCGAAACTCCCTCGGAAGTCCTGGCATTCGTCCGCGGCAACGGTCTGGTGGTCGCCGTCAACTTCGGCGACAACCCGGTGCACCGCGCCCGTCCCCGGCCAGCCGTTGCTGAGCAGCGCGTTCTGCCCGCCAGGGATTCTGCCCGGTAACACGGCCGCCTGGTGGATGAGCGACCTCACCGCGGAGTGACCCCGGGGGCGCTTCGCCTCCCATCGCGCCGCTGCCACGGTCGGCACCTGCGCACCCGACGAAAGGGACAACTTGATGAAGCGCAACCCGCCCTGGTCCGGTACGGCGGCCACCGCCATGGCCTGCGGACTGGCCCTGACGCTGGCTTCCTGCGGCGGAGGACTGTCGGGTTCCTCAGGCGACCAGGAGCTCGATGGCCAGACCGTGACCGTCGCGGCGGTGTGGACGGGCGCGGAGCAGGAGAACTTCACGAAGGTTCTGGACGCCTTCTCCGACGAGACCGGCGCGAGTACCCGGTTCGTCTCCACGGGTGACAACGTTTCCACGCTCGTCGGCAGCAAGATCGAGGGCGGTGACGCGCCGGACGTCGTCATGGTGCCTCAGGTCGGCGTTCTGCAGCAGTTCGCACGCAAGGGATGGCTACGCCCGCTGTCCTCCAAGGCCCGCGGCGCCGCCGTCAAGAACTACGCCGACGTCTGGCGGAAGTACGGCACCGTCGACGGCACCTTCTACGGCCTGTACTTCAAGGCGTCCCACAAGTCGACGGTGTGGTACAGCCCCAAGGCCTTCACCGACGCGGGAGTCGCACCGCCCAGAACCTACAAGAGGATGCACACCACCGCCGGAATCCTCGATGATTCCGGGCTTCCGGCCTTCTCCGTGGCCGGCGAGGCAGGCTGGCCGCTCACCGACTGGTTCGAGAACGTCTACCTCTCCCAGGCCGGGCCGGGCAACTACGACAAGCTGGCCCGGCACGAGATTCCCTGGACCCACCCCACCGTGGTGAAGGCCCTGGACACCCTCGCCGAGCTGTTCGGCACGGACCGTCTCATCGCCGGCGGCCGACAGGGCGCCCTGCACACCGACTTCCCCACCTCGGTGCAACAGGTCTTCGCCGATCCCCCCAAGGCCGCCATGACCTACGAAGGCGACTTCGTCAGCGGCATCATCAGCGATCAGACCGGCAAGACGGTCGGCGAGGACGCGGACTTCTTCCCCTTCCCGCCGGTGGACGGCGGCCCGGCCCCCGTGGTGACCGGTGGCGACGCGGCCACGGTCATCAAGGCGGGCAAGAATCCCAAGGCGGCCATGAAGCTCGTCGAATACCTCGCAAGCCCCAAGGCCGCGGCCATCTGGGCGAAGGCAGGCGGATTCATCTCGCCCAACGCGAAGCTCGACCCGGCCGAATACGACGACCCCACGCTCCGCAAGGCGGCGAAGTCCCTCATCGGCGCCGGCAACACCGCCCGGCTCGATATGTCGGACCAGACGCCCGCCGCCTTCGGCGGCACCCAGGGAACCGGCGAGTGGAAGATCCTTCAGGACTTCCTGAGGGACCCGTCGGACCCGAAGGGCACGGCCCGGACTCTCGAGGCCGCCGCGGCCAAGGCCTACGAGAACTGAGGCGACGCACCATGTCCGTGCTCACCCGTACCGAGCAGCCCACCCAGACCGGCGACAGCGGCGCCTCCGCCCGGCGCCGTTCCCGTCGCAGGCGGATCACCGCTCTGCTCTTCGCGCTCCCGACGCTCGCCCTGCTCGGAGCCCTCGTCGGCTACCCCATCCTCTACTCGTTCTTCCGCAGCTTCTTCGACGCCGACGGCAGCCGGTTCGTCGGTCTCGGCAACTACCGGGAGATGCTCGGTGATCCGAGCACCCTCACCGCCATCCGCAACACCGCGGTGTGGGTGATGGTGGCCCCCGTCCTGCTCACCGGCATCGGCCTGGTGCTGGCGGTACTCACCGAGAAGATCCGCTGGGCCACCGCCTTCAAGGTGCTGATCTTCATGCCGATGGCGGTCTCCTTCCTCGCGGCCGGCATCACCTTCCGTCTGATGTACGACCAGGACTCGCACCGCGGCGCCCTCAACGCCATGACGGTCGCGGCCCACAACGCCTTCACCGACCCCTCCCCCTACCCCGGGGCCCACCCGCGCGGAACGGACATCCTGCGCCACCAGCCGGACGGCGGCTACCGCACGGCCGCCGAGGCCCGTCCGGGCACAAGCCTGACTCTCGGCCTGGTCGGCATCCCCCCGGCCTCACTTCCGGACGACGCCCGGCACCCCCGGGTTCCGGCGGACTCCACGGTCCCCGGCCACGCCCTGCAAGGCGTGGTCTACCTCGACTTCTCGCTCGGCGGTGGCGGCGTACCCGACAAGGTCGACGCCAAGGAGCGTGGCCTGCCGGACACCACCGTCCAGCTCACCCGCGAAGGCAAGGTCGTCGCCACCACGACGGCCGGCTCCGACGGCCGTTTCAGCTTCACCGGCCTGGCCTCCGGGTCGTACCGCGTGCAACTGCCCGCCGAGAACTTCGCGGAGCCCTACGAGGGCATCTCCTGGCTCGGGCCGACGCTGATCACCCCGGCGATCATCGGCGCCTACCTGTGGATCTGGACAGGCTTCTCCATGGTGCTGATCGGAGCCGGACTCGCCGCCATGCCGCGGGACATCCTGGAGGCGGCCCGGATGGACGGTGCGAACGAGTGGCAGACCTTCCGCAAAATCACCGTGCCGCTGCTGGCTCCCGTGCTCGGCGTCGTCTTCGTGACGATGGTGATCAACGTCCTGAAGGTCTTCGACCTCGTCTATGTCATCGCTCCCGGACCGGTGCAGCAGGACGCGAACGTGCTGTCTCTCCAGATGTGGCTGGTCTCCTTCGGCGGAGGCAACAACCAGGGCCTCGGCAGCGCCCTCGGGGTCGTGCTGCTGCTGCTCGTCGTCCCCGCGATGATCCTCAACATCCGACGTTTCCGCAGGAGCCGGTCATGAGCGTCCACGACATCGCCGAATCTTCCCCCGCGAGCACCGCGCCGACGCCCCGCCAAGCCGCCGAGGGAGGGAGCCCGCGGCACCGGCCCGGCTTGCTCTCGCGCCTGGCCGGCCGGCTGCGCGGCGGTCTGGTCCAAGGCCTGCTGATCGTGGTCGCGCTGATATGGATCACTCCGACCCTCGGGCTGTTCATCTCCTCGCTGCGCCCGTCCCAGGACAACGCCTCCTCCGGCTGGTGGACCGCACTCACCCGCCCGGCCACGCTGAACCTCGAGAACTACACGCAGATCCTGTCCGACAGCAGCATCACCGGGGCGTTCTGGAACACGGTCCTCATCGCCGTCCCCACCACCGCCGCGGTCGTCATCCTGGCCTCACTGGCGGGGTACGCCTTCGCCTGGCTGGACTTCCCCGGCCGCGACGCCATCTTCCTCGTGGTCGTGGCCATGCTGGTCGTCCCCGTTCAGATCGGTCTGCTGCCGGTGGCCCGGCTCTTCGGCACCCTCGGCCTGTTCGGGACGATCCCCGGGGTCGTGCTGTTCCACGTCGCGTACGGGCTGCCCTTCGCCGTCTTCCTGCTGCGGAATTACTTCGCGGACATTCCCCAGGAAATGCTGGAGGCGGCACGCATGGACGGCGGCAGCGAATGGCTGATCTTCCGTCGGTTGATCCTGCCCGTGGGGCGCCCGGCCATTGCCAGTCTCGCCATCTTCCAATTCCTCTGGGTCTGGAACGACATGCTCGTCGCGTTGATCTTCGCCGACAGCGGGTCGCAGCCACTCACCGTCGCCCTGCAATCGGAGATGCGGCAATTCGGCTCCAATATCGACGTCCTGGCGCCCGGGGCGTTTCTCTCTCTCATCGTGCCGCTCGGCGTCTTCTTCGCTTTTCAGAAGCACTTCGTCCAAGGGGTGATGGCCGGCTCGGTGAAATGAGGCGGGTCCGCCGCGGCGCCCGTCCACTGCCGGGCAGGCATCCGCGAGTTCGCGGGCCTGGCGTTCCTGCGCCGCGTGACGGTGCGCCCCGCGGCGCTGGGCGAGAACGCCGGGGCGGCCGCCCCGCTGTTCGCCCCGGAACGCTATGCGACCATCCCCGAAGGCGGCACGCACATGCCCCGGCCCATCCGGCGCCGGCCCGCCGGCACGATGCGCCGGCTTGACGTCCCCCGCACGCCCCACAGGCTTGCGCCGTTCCCCCACACAGAAACGAGTTGCCAGCGTGACCGAATCCTCACCTTCCAAGGGGGTTTCTGTTTCCGGAGCCAGGGGCACCTCGGACCGGAAGCCGGACTCCACACGTACGACTCCCCTCCTGCGCAGGGCCAGGACCGCGGTCTTCCTCCTGTTTTTCGCCAACGCGCTCGCCTACGCCAGCGTCGTCCCCCGGCTGCCGGAGATCCGGAACGACATCGGACTGTCCAACACCGCCCTGGGGACGGCCATCGCCGCGATGCCCGTCGGCGCGTTGGTCGCCGGGCTGAGCGCCGGCGTGCTGGGCGCCCGGATCGGCAGCGGCCGCCTGGCCGCCCTGTGCACGTTCGGCTTCGCGCTGGTGCTCCCCCTGATCAGTCTTGCCTCCGCCTGGTGGATGCTGGCCGGCTGCCTGTTCCTGATGGGCGTGCTCGACGCGATCATGGATGTCGCCATGAACGCCCACGGTCTGCGGGTCCAGCACGGCTATGGGCGTTCCATCCTCAGCAGCTTTCACGCCTTGTGGAGCATTGGGGCAGTCGTCGGCGGCCTGATCTCGACCACGCTGGCCGGTACCGGCCTGTCCCTGGGCTGGCATCTCCTGGCGATCGGCGCGCTGCTGGTGGTCCTGGGCGTGGGGGTCTGGCCGATGCTGCTGCCCGGGCCGGATGAGGAGAGCGGCCCCCGGGAAGCGGACACGGCGGGGGACGGCGGTCCCGCTGTCCCGGCCGTCCGTGCGGCGATGGCGGCGTTGCCCGTGGTGACCATGCTGGGTCTCCTGCTGGTCATGTCCTCCGTGGTGGAGGACACCCCGGCGTCCTGGGGGTCGGCCCTGCTCCAGGACGACTACCGGGCGTCGACCGTGATGGCCGGCATGGCCTACGTGGTCTTCCAGACGATGATGACCATCGGGCGTCTCCTCGGCGACCGCACCATCGACCGATACGGCCGGGTCGCCGTCGCCCGGGTCGGCGGACTGCTGATCGCGGTCCCCCTCGGGCTGGCCCTGCTCGCCGACTCGGCGGTGGCCGTCATCATCGCCTTCGGGTGCGCCGGGCTGGGCACCGCGACCCTCTTCCCCGCTGCCATGCAGGCCGCAGGCAGCATTCCGGGGGTCCGCAGCGGTGACGGGATCGCCGTCGTCTCGTGGATGGCCCGGCTCGGATTCCTGGCAGGGCCGCCTTTGGTGGGCCTGGTCGGGGACCGGGTGAACCTGCGAACCGGTGTCTCGGCGGTCGTCATCGCCGGGTTCGGCATCCTGCTCCTCGCCTCTGTGCTGCGCCCCGACGCCAGGAAGGCCCCAGGCGGCACCGGGTGAGCCAGGTCTGAGCGCGACGGGTCGGCGCGGGGCGTTCGACGTCGGGACAGATGTGGACCGGCTCCCCGGCCACGAGGCGCTCGCCCGGAGGCCCTTGGCGAGCCGCACGGCGGCGTCTGGCGCGGCCTGCGCGGATGGGTGATGGCCGCGGCCCTCGGCCTGGAGCCAGCCGGTCGCCGTGAGCTGTTTGAGGTGGTGGTAGAGCTGGCCTGTGGTGTTCAGCCCGGCGGTTTCCTGCAGTTCGGCCGCGGAGCTGGTGCCGCCCAGCACGGCGCGCAGCAGGGTGAGCCGCACCGGGTGACCCAACGCGGCGTAGGGCGCGGCGCCGGGCAGCCCCTCCAGAGCCCAGAACACTCCGTTATTCCGGAATAACGGAGCAAGGCCGTCGCGCTACGGCCCGACGGTCGTTGTGCCACGGCGTTACGGCGCTACGGCAGCACCGCGATGCCGTCCAGTTCGACCAGCGCCTCCTCGTCCCACAGCCGGACGACGCCGATGACCGCCATCGCCGGATAGTCACGACCGGCCATCTCGCGCCAGATCCGGCCGAGTTCGGAGGCGCGGTCGCGGTAATCGGCCACATCGGTGGCGTAGACGGTCAGCCGGGCGAGGTCGGCGGGGCTGCCTCCGGCGGCTTCCAGCGCCGTGAGCAGATTGGTGAGCGCCCGGCGGAACTGGGCGGGGAGGGTGTCGCCGACGACCTTGCCGTCCTGGTCCAGCGCGGTCTGACCTGCCAGGAAGACCAGTTGACCGCCGGTCGCGGTGACGGCGTGGCTGAATCCGGCGGGCGGGGACAGCTCGGCGGGGTTGATCCGGTGCAGGGGTTCGGTCATCGGTACAGCTCCTTCGCGATGATCGTGCGCTGGACCTCGGTGGCGCCCTCGTAGATCCGGGGCGCGCGTACTTCACGGTAGAGGTGTTCCAGCACATGGCCACGGCGAAGCGCGCGGGCGCCGTGGATCTGTACGGCCGCGTCCACGACGTACTGCGCGGTCTCGGTGGCCAGCAGCTTGGCCATGGCCGAGCGCCGGGCGATACCGGGTTCGCCGTCGTCGTACGCGGCGGCCGCCACGTACACCAGCAGCCGGGCGGCCTCGGTGCGGGTGGCCATCTCGGCGAGCTGATGCGCGACGGACTGCAGATCCTTCAGCGGCCCGCCGAAGGCGGTGCGGCTTCCGGCGTGCGCCAGCGAGGCGTCCAGCGCCGCCTGCGCCATGCCGACGGCGAACGCGCCCACGCTCGGCCGCAGCAGGTTGAGGGTGCGCATGGCGACGCGGAAGCCGGCGTCGGGCACGCCCAGCACGTCATCGCTGGTGACCGGGACGCCGTCGAGGACGAGACGGCCGATGGGGTGCGGGCTGAGCATCTCCAGGGGTTCACCGCCGAGTCCGGGGCGGTCGGCGGGAACGAGGAAGGCGGTGACGCCGCGTGAGCCCGCGCCGGGGGTGGTGCGGGCGAAGACGGTGGTGACGTCGGCCTCGGGCGCGTTGGAGATCCAGCACTTCTCGCCGGTCAGCCGCCAGCCCCCGGCCCCGTCCCGCTCGGCCTTCAGGGTGAGCGCGGCCGCGTCCGACCCGGCGTCCGGCTCGCTCAGCGCGAAGGCGGTGACGACGCGGCCCGCCCGGACGCCGGGCATCCAGCGCTCGTACAGCTTCTCGCCGCCGGACAGCACGATCGGGTACGCGCCGAGCCCCTGAAGGGCGAGCGCGGTCTCGGCCTCGGTGCACTCCATGGCCAGGGACTCGCGCAGCAGGCACAGGTCGAGCGCCCGGACCGGCCCGTCCTGCGGGAACAGCCGCTCCAGCAGGCCCAGTTCGCCCAGCGCCGCAGTCAACGGCCGGTTGACCCGGCCCGGCGTACCGGCGTCCGCGAGCGGGCGCAGGCGGTCGCGGGCCAGTGCGCGCAACCGTGCGCACCAGCGCCGCTGTTCCGGATCGAGTGCGAATGACGGCATCGGGCCCTCCCTCGGCGCATCCCCGCTTCGCGGCTATCGCGGGATATTGACTGTCGTCACCATCACGTTACGCTGACAAGGCGGCTTCAGACAGCCATCCGGCAGGCACATCGGGCAGGCAGGGGGCGCACCTCGATGGAGCTCAGGCCTTCGGCACACGTCGACACCTTCGCCCGTGACCACCTCCCGCCCACCGACCAGTGGCCAGGACTCCTCCTCGGCCCGCCGGGGCTCGGCCTGCCGGGGCCCCGCCGCCCCGACCGGCTCAACTGCGGGGCGGAGTTACTGGATCGCACCGTGGAGCGCTACGGCCCGGAGCGCCCCGCCGTGCGCGACGGCTCCGGCACCGTGTGGACGTACGGGCAGCTGCGCGCGCACGTCGACCGCATCGCGCACACCCTCACCACCACGCTCGGCGTCGTCCCCGGCAACCGGGTGCTGCTGCGCGGCCCCACCTCCCCCTGGCTGGCCGCCTGCTGGCTCGCCGTCATGAAGGCGGGCGCGGTCGCGGTGACCGTCCTGGCCGCCCAGCGGCCCCGCGAACTGGCCACGATCTGCGACATCGCCCGGGTCGGGCACGCCCTGTGCGACGCGCGCTGCGCGGACGACCTGGTCACGGCGGAGGTGCCGGGGCTGCGCACCGTCACGTACGGGGGCGACGCGCCCGACGACCTGCTGCGGCTCGCGGCCGCCGCGCCCGCGTCGTACGAGGCCGTGCCGACCTCCGCCGACGACGTCGCCCTCATCGCCTTCACCTCGGGAACCACCGGGCGGCCCAAGGGCTGTATGCACTTCCACCGCGACGTCCTCGCCATCGCCGACACCTTCTCGGCCCAGATACTGCGGCCCACCCCCGACGACGTGTTCGCGGGCAGCCCGCCGCTCGGCTTCACCTTCGGCCTCGGCGGTCTCGTCGTCTTCCCGCTGCGCGCCGGGGCGTCGGCGCTGCTGACCGACCGGGGCGGGCCGGAGCGGCTGCTCGGCGACATCGCACGGCACCGCGTGTCCGTGCTGTTCACGGCGCCGACCGCCTACCGGGCGATGCTGAACCGGCTGCGCACCGACCCCGGCGCGTACGACATCTCCTCGCTGCGCCGCTGCGTCTCCGCCGGGGAGAACCTGCCCGCCGCCACCTGGCACGACTGGCACGAAACCACCGGGCTGCGCCTCATCAACGGCATCGGCGCCACCGAACTGCTCCACATCTTCCTGTCCGCCGCCGACGACGCGATCCGCCCGGGCACCACGGGCGTTCCGGTGCCCGGCTTCGAGGCCCAGGTCGTGGATATCGACCTGCGCCCCGTCCCCGACGGCGAACCGGGCCTGCTCGCCGTGCGCGGCCCGACCGGCTGCCGCTACCTGGCGGACGAGCGCCAGCGCACGTACGTACGCGACGGCTGGAACCTCACCGGCGACACCTACATCCGCGACCCGGACGGCTACTTCCGCTATGTGGCACGCGCCGACGACATGATCATCTCGTCCGGGTACAACATCGCGGGCCCCGAGGTCGAGGACGCCCTGCTGCGCCACCCCGACGTGGTCGAGGCCGCCGTCACCGGACAGCCGGACGCCGAGCGCGGCACGATCGTCGTCGCCCACGTCGTACTGCGGACGGGCATCCCCCGCACCGAGGAGACCGTCGCCGCCCTCAAGGCCCACACCACCGCCGAACTCACCCCCTACAAATGCCCGCGCCGCTTCGTCTTCCTCGACGAACTCCCCCGCACCGCCACCGGCAAGCTCCAGCGCTACCGCCTCCGCGACAGCGCTCCGCACTGACCGCCTTAAAGTGACCTCGTGAACGGCCAGCACACCCCGCGCTCCCTCATCGTCACCCACTACGGCGCCTACGGGCGCGGCACCCCCGGCCGCCCGGCCGGGCCGGTGCCCGTCGCCGCGCTCATCCGGCTGCTGGGCGCCGTCGGCGTCGACCCGCCCTCGGTGCGCTCCGCCGTCTCCCGCCTCAAGCGGCGCGGCCTGCTGGTCGCCGACCGCACCGCCACCGGCGCCGCCGGGTACGCCCTCTCCGCCGACGCCCGCCAGCTCCTCGACGACGGCGACCACCGCATCTACCCCCGCGCGGCCCCCGGGCCCGACCGCTGGCTCCTCGCCGTCTTCTCCGTCCCCGAACAGGAGCGCAGCAAGCGCCACCTGCTCCGTTCCCGCCTCTCCCGCCTCGGCTTCGGCACCGCCGCCCCCGGCGTCTGGATCGCCCCGGACCGCCTCTACGACGAGACCCGCCACACCCTGGAACGCCTCGGCCTCGCCTCCTACGTCGACCTCTTCCGGGGCGACCACGCGGGCTTCACCCCCACCGCCGAGGCGGTCCGCCGCTGGTGGGACCTGGACGAACTCGCCGCCCTCCACCACGCCTTCCTCACCGCCCACGAACCCGTCCTGACCCACTGGAGCCACCACACCCCCACCCCCGAGGCCGCCTACCGCGACTACCTCCTGGCCCTCGACTCCTGGCGCCACCTCCCCTACGCCGACCCCGGCCTGCCCCCGGCCCTGCTCCCCGCCAACTGGCCCGGCGCCCCGGCCGCCGAGGTCTTCACGGCCCTCCACGACCGCCTGCACGACACGGCCGCGCAGTACGCGGAGGCCGCGCTGCGCGGGAGCGAATGTCGGCCATGACATCTAAGCCCGTTGATTTAATAAGACGATCGACTTACGGTGCTCAGAGGTGCTCAGAGGTCCCCGACACCGGAGGAGTCCCCCCATGACCGAAGCCGTTCCTGACTACCCGTTCGAGCAGCCCGATGTGCTGGAGCCCCCGCGGGAGTGGGCCGAGACGCGGGCCGCGTGTCCTGTGGCGCATGTGCGGATGCCCAGTGGGGATGTGGTCGGTCTGCTGACCGGGTACGACGAGGTGCGCGGGCTGCTGACCGATCCGCGCTTCAGCCGCAACCTCGACCGGAAGGGCGCGGCGCGGATGTCGACCACTGAGGACGGCGGGATGTTCAGCCGACCCTCCCTCGGGCAGGTGGACAACAAAGAGGGGCCGGGGCACCGGCGGTGGCGGCGGCTGATCAGCCGCGCGTTCACGGTGAAGAAGATGGAGGCGTGGCGGCCGCGGGTGCAGGAGATGGCCGACGCGCTGGTGGACGACATGGCGGCCAAGGGGGCGCCCGCGGATCTGCGCGCGGCGCTGGCGCTTCCGCTGCCGGTACAGGTCATCTGCGCGCTGCTGGGCGCGCCGAGTGAGGACCAGGACAAGTTCGCGCGCTGGTCGGAGACCCTGCTGACGCTGACGCGTTATACGCAGGCCGAAGTGGACGACGCGCAGCGGGAGTTCCACGCCTACGCGTCGGATCTGGTCGAGCGCAAGCGGGCGGAGCCGGGCGATGACCTGCTCAGTGAGCTGACGCAGATCTCCGACAGCGAGGACGGGCGGCTCAGCCACGACGAGCTGATCTCCACCGCGGTCGGGCTGCTGCTGGCGGGGCACGAGACCACGTCCAACATGATCCTGAAGATGACGGCGATGCTGCTGTCGGAGCGGGAGCGCTACGGGGCGGTGCTCGCCGATCCCGGGCTGGTGCCGGGCGTGGTGGAGGAAGCGCTGCGGATGGACGCGAACGGCGGGGCGGGCATTCCCCGGTTCATCACCGAGGACACGGAGGTCGGCGGGGTGCCGGTGGGCGCCGGGAGCACGCTGTTCGTCAACCTGCCCGCCGCCAACCGGGACGGGCGCAAGTTCCCCGAGCCCGACCGGTTCGATCCGCGCCGCGAGAACAACGCCCAGCACCTCAGCTTCGGCGCGGGACCGCACTTCTGCGTCGGTCAGACGCTGGCGCGGGTGGAACTCCAGGTGGTACTGGGGACGTTCGTCAGGCGACTGCCCGAGCTGCGGCTGCGGGACGCTCCGGACGCGCTGCGCATCCGCGAGGGCGTCGCCGCGGGCGGTTTCGAGGACATGTGGGTCACCTGGTGACGGGCGGCGAGGACGGTACGATGAAGATCACTGTTGACGAGGGTCTCTGCTGCGGCAGCGGGCTGTGCGTGGTCAGGGCCGACCAGGTCTTCGACCAGCGGGAGGAGGACGGGATCGTGGTCGTGCTGGACGACACTCCGCCGACGCGGCACCACGATGCCGTCCGTGAGGCCGCCACGGTGTGCCCGACCGGGGCCATCAGCCTGACGGAATGACCTCTCCGGCCTCTTCAACGTCTTCAGCCTCCTCGACCTCTTCGGCGGAATGACTCCAGCGGAATGACGCTTCCCGGCCCGGCTGCCCCGCCATCCGCACGCTCGGTGCCCGCGCGGGACAAACTCATGCGCACCGCCGAGCGGCTCTACGCCGAGCGCGGCTTCGCGAACGTCTCGGTCAGGCAGATCAGCGAGGCGGCCGGGCAGCGGAACAACTCGGCGGTGCAGTACCACTTCGACAGCCGTGACGGGCTGATCCGGACGATCCTGTCGCACCACACCGCGCTCGTCGAGAAGCACCGCATCGCCATGGTGGAGGCGCTGCGCGGGCAGGACACGGTGTCCCTGGAGGACCATTACCGCTGCCTGATCCTGCCCAACGTCGAGACGTACGTCGAGGCGGGCACCCCCGCCTGGTGCGCGCGTTTCTTCGCCCAGGCCCTCGTCGAGCCCGCGCTCCGCGACTACGTCGTACGGGATCATCTGGACACGCCGTCCCTCCGCCTCCTGGAGGAGATCGGCGCGGTGCGCCGGGACGACATCCGCCCCGACCTCCTGGCCCGGCACGGCACCATGGTGCGCCAGCTCTCGGTGCATGCCTTCGCCGAGCTGGAGTACGACCTGGTCAACGGCCGTGTCGACCCCGCCGGAGCGGAGGACGCCTGGCGTGCGCTGGGCCGGGACCTGATCACGGCGCTGTGCGGGCTCACCACCGCCCTACTCGGAAAGCGCTAGAGCGCCAGGGCGGCTAGAGCGCGAGCCGGGGCCGAGGGGCGTCGGTACGGCCCGTCGGGGGTGTGCGGCTGCCCGCCCGGTACGGGAGGGGCCAGGGGGCGGCCGGGCCGGTGTAGTTCTGGTCGGCGGCGGCGTGCAGGGTCCAGTGGGGGTCGTAGAGGTGGGGCCGGGCGAGGGCGCAGAGGTCGGCGCGGCCCGCCAGGATCAGGGAGTTGACGTCGTCCCAGGAGGAGATGGCGCCGACCGCGATGACGGGGACGCCGAGTTCGTTGCGGACGCGGTCGGCGTAGGGGGTCTGGTAGGAGCGGCCGTACGCGGGGGCCTCGTCGGGGACGACCTGGCCGGTGGAGACGTCGATGGCGTCGGCGCCGTGGGCGGTGAAGGCGGCGGCGATGGCGACGGCGTCGTCGGCCGTGGTGCCGCCGTCGGCCCAGTCGGTGGCGGAGATGCGGACCGTCATGGGGCGGTCGTCGGGCCAGACGGCGCGGACGGCGTCGAAGACCTCCAAGGGGTAGCGGAGGCGGGCGTCGAGGGTGCCGCCGTAGGCGTCGGTGCGGTGGTTGGTGAGCGGGGAGAGGAAGCCGGAGAGCAAGTAGCCGTGGGCGCAGTGGAGTTCGAGGAGGTCGAACCCGGCGCGGGCGGCGCGTTCGGCGGCGCGGACGAACTGATCGTGGACGGCAGTGAGACCGGTGGCGTCGAGAGCGTGCGGGGTCTGGTTGACGCCGGGGCGGTACGGGAGGGGCGAGGGCGCGACGAGGGGCCAGTTGCCGTGCGGGAGCGGGGCGTCGATGCCCTCCCACATGAGCCGGGTGGAGCCCTTGCGCCCGCTGTGGCCGAGCTGGACGCCGACGGCCACGCCCGGGGACTGCGCGTGGGCGAAGTCGGTGACGCGGCGCCAGGCGGTTTCGTGCGCGTCGGCGTAGAGGCCGGTGCAGCCGGGGGTGATACGGCCCTCCGGGCTCACACAGACCATTTCCGTCATCACCAGCCCGGCCCCGCCGAGCGCCCGGCCGCCGAGGTGGACGAGGTGGAAGTCGCCGGGGGTGCCGTCGTGGGCGGCGGAGTACATGTCCATGGGGGACACGACGACACGGTTGCGGAGGGTGAGGCCGCGCAGCCGGAAGGGGGTGAACATGGGCGGGGTGGCGGCCGGGACGGCGGCCTCGCGCTCCACCGCCTCGACGAACTCCGTATCGCGCAGCCGCAGGTTGTCGTGGGTGACCCGACGGCTGCGGGTGAGGAGGTTGAAGGCGAACTGCCCGGGCGGCTGGTCGAGATACAGCTCCAGGTTCTCGAACCACTCCAGGCTGGCGCGAGCCGCCCGCTGGGTGGATTCGACGACCGGGCGGCGCTCGGCCTCGTACGCGGCGAGCGCGTCGGGGAGGGCGGGGTGCTCTTCGAGGCACGCGGCGAGGGCGAGGGCGTCCTCGACGGCGAGCTTGGTGCCGGAGCCGATGGAGAAGTGGGCGGTGTGCGCGGCGTCGCCGATGAGGACCGTATTGCCGTGTGACCAGCGCTCGTTGACGACCGTGCGGAACGCGGTCCACTGGGAGTGGTTGCCGCGCAGGGCGTGGCCGCCGAGGGCGTCGGTGAAGAGCTTGGCGCAGCGCTCGGTGGACTCGCGTTCGGTGCACTGGTCGAGTCCGGCCCCCCGCCACACCTCTTCGCGCGTCTCGATGATGACAGTGCTGGCGTCCTGCTCGTAGGGGTAGCCGTGAAGCTGCATGACGCCGTGCTCGGTCTCGGCGATCTCGAAGCGGAAGGCGTCGAACGCGATGTCGGCGGCGAGCCAGATATAGCGGCAGCGGTGGGTGGTGACGCGGGGGCGGAAGGCGTCGGCGTAGGCCTGACGGGTGGCGCTGCCCGCCCCGTCGGCCGCGATGACCAGGTCGTACGTACGTGACAGCTGCTCGGCGGGCGGCGTCTGGGCGCGGAACCGGAGCCGTACGCCGAGGGCCTGGCAGCGTTCGTGGAGGATGCGCAGCAGACGTCGGCGGCCGAGGGCGGCGAAGCCGTGGCCGCCGGAGGTGAGCACATGGCCGCGGTGGGTCACGTCGATGTCGTCCCAGCGGACGAACTCCTCACGGAGGGCGGCGTAGACGGCCGGGTCGGCGTGTTCGATGCCGCCGAGGGTCTCGTCGGAGAGGACGACGCCGAAGCCGAAGGTCTCGTCGGGGCTGCCCCGCTCCCAGACGGTGATCTCGCGCCGCGGGTCGAGGCGGGCGAGCAGGGCCGCCGCGTAGAGGCCGCCGGGGCCGCCGCCGACGACCGCGACGCGGAGCGGACGGCCGGGGGCGGGGCGGCCGGGGGCTGGACGGTCGGGGGCGGGACGGCCGAGGGCTGGACGGCCGAGGGCTGGACGGCCGAGGGCTGGACGGTCGGGGGCCGGACGGCCGAGGGCTGGACGGTCGGGGGCGGGGCGGCCCTGGTCGACGTGGCCCGGCGCGGTGGTCATCGCCCCTGCCACAGGGGGGCGCGGCGGGCGGTGAACGCGGCGTGGAACTCGGCGTAGTCCGCGCCGGTCATCAGCAGCGCCTGCGTCGACGCGTCCATCTCGATCGCGGCGGACAGCGGCATGTCGAGCTCGGCGGTGAGCAGCGCCTTGGTCTGGGCGAGGGCGAGGGAGGGCCCGTCGGCCAGCCGCCGGGCGAGCGCCGCCGCCTCGGTACCGGCCTGTCCCTCGTCGGCCAGCACGCTGATCAGGCCGATGCGCTCGGCCTCGGGGGCGCGGACCGGTTCGCCGAGCATCAGCAGCCGGGTGGCGTGGCCGAGCCCCACCACGCGGGGCAGCAGATAGGCGGCGCCCATGTCGCCGCCGGAGAGCCCGACCTTGGTGAAGAGGAACGAGAAGCGGGCCGACGGATCGGCGACCCGGAAGTCGGCGGCGAGGGCGAGAACGGCGCCCGCGCCCGCGGCCGCGCCGTGCACGGCGGCCACCACCGGGAAGGGGCACTCCCGCAGCGCGCGGACCACCTGCCCGGTCATCCGGTTGAAGTCGAGCAGCTGGCGGGTGTCCATGGCGAGGGTGGCGCCGATGATCTCGTCGACGTCGCCGCCGGAACAGAAGCCGCGGCCCTCGCCGCCGAGCACGAGGGCGTGGACGGAGCCGTCGCGGGCCAGCTCGGCGAGGAGGTCGCGCAGGTCGGCGTAGGCGCCGAAGGTGAGCGCGTTGAGCTTCTCGGGGCGGGCGAGGGTGACGGTGGCGACGCCCTTGTCGAGGGTGAGGCGCAGATGCCGCCAGTCCTCGGTGCGGGGCGCGGAACCGGTGAACGGACTCATGGGGGCCATGGCCTCCTTCAGCCGGACGACGGCGGGGTGTGCCGGGTGCCTGACGGGGTGCCTGCCCCTCGAAGTTATCACCGTCACGTGACTGCCGTCACGAGCACGCGATAGAGCGAGGACGGGGAGCCGTGATCGGTGAGGTCTTTAGTCCTCCCAAGAGTGGTCCATGGTCCCTTCCGGCACTATCGTCCGCTTCATACCGTCAAGGGCCGCGGTATTTCCGCTCCACGCCGACCGACTGGAACCCGTACGTGCCCGAACCTCTCCACGCCGCCACCTGGCGCTTCGCACTGCCGCACACGACGGCCGCGGTGCCGCTGGCCCGTGCCCTGATCCGCAACACGCTCGCGGACATCGGCGCGCCCGTGAACGGCGACACGGCGGAGCTGCTCACGGCCGAGCTGGTCGCCAACGCGGTGCAGCACACGGCCGGGGACGAGCCGATAGAGCTGGTGGTGGAGCTGGTGCCGACCGGCGGCTGGCAGGTCGAGGTGCACGACCAGGACCCGACGCCGCCCGGCGGATTCAGCGACCCGGACGACACCGCCGGGCCCGAGAGGGACACCGCCGGGCCCGAAGGGGACACCGCCGCGCCCGAAGGGGACGCTCCCGCCCCCGAGGGGGCTTCCCCCGCACCCGAAGGGGATTCCCCAGTGCCCGAGGGGGACGTTCCGGGCCGCCCCAAGGGCCCCAAGAGACCCGACACCCTCGCCGAACAGGGACGCGGGCTGCTGCTCATCCGGGCCCTCAGCGCGGACACCGGCTACCGCCCGACCCCCTACGGCAAGGCCGTCTGGTTCACCCTCCCCCTGGCGGAGAACTGATCGTTACGGCGCGCCGAGCGTCGCGACGAGCACCGCCTTGATGGTGTGCATCCGGTTCTCCGCCTCGTCGAAGACGACCGAGTGCTCCGACTCGAAGACCTCCTCGGTGACCTCCAGCTCGGTCAGCCCGTGCCGGTCGTAGATCTCCCGGCCCACGTCGGTGCCCAGGTCGTGGAAGGCCGGGAGGCAGTGGAGGAACTTCACGGCGTCGTTGCCGGTGGCGCGCAGCACGTCCATCGTCACCGCGTACGGCCCCAGCAGAGCTATGCGCTCGTCCCACACCTCCTTGGGCTCGCCCATGGACACCCACACGTCGGTGGCGATGAAGTCCGCGCCCTGCACGCCCTCGGAGACGTCCTCGGTGAGCATGATCCGGGCGCCGGAGGCCGCGGCCATCTGACGTGCCAGCTCCACGATGGTGTTGTCCGGCCACAGCAGCTTGGGGGCGACGATCCGGACGTCCATGCCCAGCAGGGCGCCGGTGACCAGGTAGGAGTTGCCCATGTTGTACCGGGCGTCGCCGAGGTAGGCGTAGGC
>Ga0307508_10003004_pt1 | contig 17393 bp, 11 predicted proteins | sample 9_EM_MG_FD_203089 | JGI IMG/M metagenome (GOLD analysis project Ga0307508, IMG submission 203089) | Populus trichocarpa ectomycorrhiza microbial communities from riparian zone in the Pacific Northwest, United States - 9_EM | ecosystem: Host-associated > Plants > Roots > Unclassified | place... | reverse complement strand
AACGGCTGCATCGTCTGGTGTACTTGGTCGGACTGCTCGCCGCCCTTCACTTCTACTTGCGCGTCAAAGCCGACCACACGCAGCCACTCATCTACGCCGGGGTCATCGTGTTCGGTTTCGCGGTGCGTCTCGTGGCTTGGCGTGCCAAGTCACGCTCCAGACGCGCCGCTTGGCTTGACACCGAAACTGGCGACTGACGGCTACGCCGGCGCCTGAGCGGCTGCCAATTGCGCCGCCAAGATGCGCTCAGCCTCACCGACCACGCGCGAGTACGGATCGAAACGCTCATCGCCGGCAATTTCTTTACCCCGATGCGAATGCGGCGCAAGCGGCGGTAGCGAGCCACTCGCCAGGCTTTTTGCAGCCTGCTGCGTGAAACTCGTGATGCTCGAGGCTCGGGCCGCGCGATCGACCCTCACCTTCGCGAGCAGCGCCAGCCGGTCGACCAGCGTGTCGAGCGCCGCCGCCGGGCTCGGAGCATCGACGCCCAGCGCTTGAAAGTCGAAAGAGCGTGCGTCGATGCGCGCGATCCAAGTCACTGAGTGAAAATGCAAATCTGCGGCTGCGAAGGCCTCGAAGCTGGCGGGCGACCCGGCCTCGCGAAACACCTGCAGCTCGCTGGCGCTCGGCACGACCGCCCGAAACGTCGCGCTGCTGGTGCCGCCGCCTGCGGAACCAGCGGCGCGCGGCGTGCCTTTGCCGACTTGTGCCTCGCCCCGGACCAACGTGCACAGCGCCGCGACCGGAATCTGCATCGTTCGTTCGCGTAGCTGCAGCGTCAGCTGCTCGCCGGCGATGGTGAGGGCCTTCAGGGCCACGATCGGCCGCTCGGGATCGTGCGCTACCTCGCGCGGGACGACGACGACCGGGAAACGCTCCGCCAGCAATGACGACGCCAGACGCTGAGCGTCGGCTTCGTCGGCGAGCGCCTTGACCAGCCCCCACATGCCCGGCTTCACGCGCGCGCGCAGGTCGTAGGCCACCAAGCCCGTCAGCTTGGACAGGCGCTGGTAGTCGACGTCGCCACCCGCGAAGCTCGGACCGAGCAAGACCAACATCTTGGTTCAGCGTTGAAGATAGCTCACTCCGCGCCACCTTGCTCAGCGCCCGCCGTGCATGCCGGGTCACTTAAGGAAGGGGTTATTTCAGAAGCTTGTGGTAGATCCCGGCCCATGTCTGCCCCGCGAAGGCCACTCCGACCGGCAATCACGCACCTCTCACTGCTCGCCAGCGCCCTCACTGCCAGCGCTGCTCTGGCGGCGCCCGCCCCGGTAGCCGCCAAAGAGCCAGCCAGCCCCCCCCTCGATCCAGCCGTCGTCTCGCTCGAGCGCTTCGGAGAAGGCATCGAGCGGCTGAGTATCGAGAACGGCCTGCGCTTGGTGCTGGCGCCAGATCACAACGCCAAGACAGTCGCCATCTCGGTCACGTACGGCGTCGGCTCGCGCGACGAAGGTCCAGGGCAGAGCGGCTTTGCTCACTTGTTCGAGCACATGATGTTCCAGGGCAGCCAGCACGTGGCCAAGGGCCAACACTTCACGCTCATCTCCGAGCGCGGCGGCAGCATGAACGGCACGACGTCGACCGATCGCACCAACTACTTCGAAGTGCTGCCGTCGAGCGAGCTGCCCCTGGCCATGTGGCTCGAATCCGATCGCATGCGCTCACTGGCAGTCAACGCCGACAACTTCGAGAATCAGCGCGCGGTCGTCAAAGAAGAGTACCGCATGCGCTACGAAAACGCGCCCTACATGACCGGCATGATGCGCCTGGGTGAGCTGATTTTCGCCGACTACCCGCCGTACACGCACCCCACGATCGGCAGCATGAAAGACCTCGACGCCGCCAAGCTCGAGTGGGTCAAGACCTTCTACGACTCGCACTACGCGCCCAAGAACGCCGTGCTCACCGTAGCAGGCGACTTCGACCGCGACGACGCCGTCAAGCTTGCACGCAAGTACTTCGGTGACATCGACAAACCGGTACCGGCGCGCGCTGCGCTGCCGGAAATGCCCAGCAGCGTCAGGCCGCAAAAAGACAGCGTGCGCGACGCGAACGCCAAGACGCCCGGCTTCTACTTCGGCTTCGTCATCCCCAAGACGCACACGCCCGAGCACTACGCGCTCGAGCTGGCCGTCTCGCTCTTGGCCGACGGCGAAAGCTCGCGGCTGGAGCGGCTGCTGGTGCGAGACCGCGCGGTGGCGCAGCGCGTCTCCGCCTGGACGGGCGACTACGTCGGCGCCGACCAGCTGGTTCTTTCGGCCGTCTTGACGGAGAAAGCCAAGCTTGCCGACGTCGAAAAGCTGGTCGAAACCGAGCTTGGCAAGCTCGCCAGCGCTCCCGCACCAGCCGCCGAGCTCGAAAAGGTGAAGCGGCGCGTGCGCAGTGGCTTCGTGTTCGGACTGCAAACGAACCTGAGCCGTGCGACCCGCCTCGGCGAATACGAGTCGTATTTCGGCGATGCGCGGCTCTTGGCGCGTGAGCTTGGACACTACCGAGCCGTCACGGCGGAAGAGATTCAGCAAGCCGTAAAAAAATACCTCGGCCCCGAGCGGCGCCAACTCGTCGAAGTGCTACCGGCCGAAGCTCCCGCAGCGGCAGCACCCGCAGCAGCGGCGCCAGCAGCAGCACCCGCAACGAAGGCAGCCGCACCGAAGACAGCCGCACCCGGGGCGACTTCCGCATCGAAGACAGCGGCGCCCACGGCCGCCACGCCCAAAACCGTCGCGCCGAAAGGAGGCAAGCCGTGAAGCGCTTCGCCAGTTTGCTCGCGTGCTCGCTCGTGGCCTGCAGCGCCGCTCCCCCTCCGCCACCGGCCCAGCCGCTTACGGCCGCGTCCGCAACGCCGCCGTCGCCGCCGCCGCCACCACCGGCGAAAGATCCGCTGGCAGACCCGCCCGCGTCGGGCATCACTCCGAACGCGAGCTTCCCGGCCATCGCGCGCCGCACGTTGCCGAGCGGGCTGCAAATTGCCGTTGTGTCGCGCAAAACGCTGCCCATCGTCGAGCTGCGGCTGGTGTTCTTTTCCGGCATCGCCAGCGACGGTCACAAGCCCGGCCTGGCCGCAGTCGCGGGCGAGCTGACGAAGGCGGGCGGCGCCGGCCCGTGGAACGCCGAGGCGCTGCTCGAGCGCGCCGAATCGCTCGGGGCCGACTTGAACGTGAACACCGACCGCGACTCCACGCGCGTCTCGCTCAGCGTCACCACCGGCGATCTGGATCCGGCGCTCGACATCCTGTCGGCCGTCGCCATGAAACCGCGCTTCGATGCCAAAGAGTTCGGCAAGCTTCGCACCCGCGAAGTCGAGCGCGCCAGCAGCTCGGCCAAGTCGAGCGCCGGCTACGCCGCCGCGATGATCCTGTATCGCGAGCTGTTCGAGATGCCGACCGCGATCCATCCGTACGCGCGCTTCGACGCGCTGCCGTCGGACCTGCAGAAGCTCACGCTCGGCGACTGCAAGGCGTGGCACAAAGACCACATGACGCCGAAGAACGCGCTCTTGATCGCGGCGGGCGATGTCGACCCCGACGCGTTCGCCAAGGCCGCCGAGCGCGCCTTCGTGGGCTGGCAGGGCGAAAAGCCCGAAGCGCCCAACTTCTCGGCGCCCATGCCCGATAGCGAACGGCACCTTTTCTTGGTCGACCGCCCCGGTAGCGGCCAAGCGCAGGTGATGGTCGGGCGGCTCGGTCCCGAGCGTCAAACACCCGATTGGCCCAGCTTGGCGGTCTTGAATCAGGTGTTAGGCGGCGGCGTCTCGGGCAGGCTCTTCCTCGACGTGCGCGAAAAGCGTTCGCTGGCTTACTCCACAGGCTCGTCGGTCGAAGAGCCCGCGCACAGCCCGGTGCCGATCGTGCTCTCCGCCGGCACGCAAACCAACAAGGCCCCCGAGGCCGTACAGGCCCTGCTCGACAACCTCGAGCGCATGGGCAATAGCCCGCCCACGCCCGCCGAGATCGAAACCGCAACGCGCTACCTCTCCGACAGCTTTCTGTTCAAAACCGAAACCGCAGGTGCGCTCGCCGACATGACCGCCAAGCTCGGCGTGCTCTCGCTGCCCGACGACTATTTCGACGAGTACCGCAAAGCCGTGCGCAGCATCGACGGCGCCACCGCCGTCGCCAAGGCCGGCAAATTCTTCAGCAACGATCATATCGTGGTCGTCGTCGCCGGCGACGCCGAAAAGCTCGCCCAACGCCTCACCCACTTCGCCAAAGTCATCGTCATCGACCCGCAAAAAGCCTTCGCGCCCGGCAAAATGTGGCCTGCCAATCCAGCCCAAAGCCTCGACTAGCGAGGTTGGTTTCGGTGTCACTGCGGCGGCCCAACCGCCCGGCGTCTCGCCCGTCTTGAACCAAGGGTTTTGCGCCCGTGCTGCGCTGCTGCCGGAGTCGGCGCGGCGTCAGAAGTCCACATGGCTGCCAGATCTCGGGCTTCGGCCGCGGAAGGCGCTCCGTTCCGGAGCCGCTCCTGCCTCTACTGCTTCAGGCCTGGCTGATTCTTTCAGTGGCGTCGTCGGCAAGGCGCGGCTCGCGCGCCGCAGTTGGGCTGCAGGGTAGCGGCGAGCTGACAGCCGGGCCTGCCTCTCGTATGCTTGCGCCATGGTTGGGGATGCGCGGAGTTGGGTGAGGACGCTTGCGGTGTTTGGCTTGATCGCGGCGGCATGCTCGGGTCGCACCGATGACAATCACGCACAAGCTGGCGGAGGTGCGAGCGGCGCCGCAGCCGCAGGCGGTGAGACGTCACAGGCGATGGCGGGCAGCGGAGCGCCAGCCGCTGGTTCCGGTCACGCGGGCGCCGCTAGCGCAGGCGCAGCGAACGCGTCCAACGCAGGCTCGAGCAACGTGGGTGAGGGCGGTCAAACGGACGTGGCTGGCGCTGCCGGCGAGAATGCCGGAGGAGCCGCGCCGAGCGATGTATTCGAGGTCAAACCGAGCCTGGGTTGCGGGAAAGAGCCGCTGCAGGACACGGGCGTGTTCGTGAAGCACACGCTGCAAACCTCGGGCACGAAAGCCCCGAATTGTGCCGATGCCCAGTGCGGCGCCTGGTCGTATTTGCGCGACTACTACGTTTGGCTACCGAAACTGTACGAGAAAGCACGAGCATATCCGCTCGTGCTCGAAGGACCCGGCTGTACCGGCACGGGCTTGAGTGTCTACTCGCTGTCCTCCACGAACACGGAGGTTGGCGCTGGCCTGAACGGCAGCGTAATTCGCGTCGGATTGACGCCGCCGCCGAATGAGATCGGCCATGCCACTAGCCCCAATCAGGGCTGCTTCGACGATAGAGAAGGGGACGACTCCGTTGACGTCGTGTTCTACGAGACGTTGATCGACAAGCTGAAAGACGAGCTTTGCTACGACGAGAATCGCGTCTTCGTCGCCGGCTACTCCTCCGGCGCGTGGCTCGCGAACGAGCTTGGCTGCAAATACGCCGGCAACACCGGCGGCTACGCCATCCGTGGCGTGCTGTCGGCGCGCGGCTATCTTCCTACAGAAGCCGCTTTCAGGCCGACCTGCAGCGACAAGCCCATGGCTGGCACTTGGGTCGTCGACCTTGGAGAACCAGTGGCTCCCGTCAACCAGTGGCACGTAGCCATCAACCGCGCCATGACGGTCAACGGCTGCAGCGAGTCTGACTACGAGCTGGCTCAGCACGCAGCCTATCCGATCGGCGGCGGCAGGCCCGACTCCACTTGCCAAAAGGTCGTCGGCTGCCCTACCGACTATCCGCTAGTGGTGTGCCCGTTGCCCGGCGTCACTAAGACGAACCTCGACGAGATTGCGAATCCCGCCTTCGCGACGTTCTTGCAAAGTCTCGAAGCGCCTTGACATGTAGTTCCGCGGCTCCAAGCGCCGCGCCATGCGCGCGTCGAGCGCGGGCCGCGCCGGCTGATAGCATTTGGACGGCAACTGCGTCGACGTCTTCCCAGGCGACTAGCTTGGGCGCGTAGGTAATTTGATCGGGGTGGGCCCGAGATGGCCGTCGGCACTCGTTGCCGAGCTGATATCGCAACTCAGCAGGCGTGCCAACCGCTAGCCGATCAGCTAAAACTCCGGCATGAACGCTGCTTGGTGGATGCTCACGGCGCTGGCCGTGTTGGCCATCGCCTATCGCTACTACTCGGCCTTCATTGCCTCGAAGGTGCTGTGCCTCGATGACGCGCGGGTCACGCCGGCGCACACGCTGAACGACGGGCACAACTTTCACCCCACCAACCGTTGGGTGCTGTTCGGCCATCATTTCGCAGCCATCACTGGCGCGGGGCCGCTGATTGGACCGGTCCTAGCCGCGCAGTTCGGCTTCTTGCCGGGCTACCTGTGGATTCTGTTCGGCGTGGTGCTGGCTGGCAGCGTGCACGACTTCGTGATCTTGGTTTCGAGCACTCGCCGCGGTGGACGCTCGCTGGCTGAGCTCGCGCGCGACGAGCTGGGCCCGACGCTCGGCACCGTCACTGCCGTCGCCATCTTGTGCATCATCATCGTGGCGCTGGCCGGCCTGGGCAACGTCGTGGTTGGCGCGCTCGCCGAGAGCGCGTGGGGCATGTTCACCGTCTCGCTCTCGATACCGATCGCGCTGCTGATGGGCGGGCACATTTACGGCATCCGCGGCGGCTCGGTGCGGGGCATCCGAGAAGCCAGCCTTTTTGGCGTCATTTTGTTGTTCGCGGCGCTGATCGGCGGCAAATACCTGGCCGACTCCAGCTACTCGCAATACTTTCGTTTTTCGCGCACGAGCATCACGCTGGCCATCGCAGCCTACGGCTTCATCGCCAGCGTCTTGCCCGTGTGGCTGCTGCTCTGTCCGCGCGACTACCTGTCAAGCTACCTCAAGCTCGGCACCATCGGGCTGCTCGTGGTCGGCGTCGTGATCGTCAACCCGCCGATCCAAATGCCGAACCTGACTCAGTACATTCACGGTGGCGGGCCGATCATCAAGGGCCCGTTGTTTCCGTTCGTATTCATCACCATCGCTTGCGGAGCCATCAGCGGCTTTCATGCGTTGGTCTCGAGCGGCACCACCCCGAAGATGGTCGACAAGGAGCGGCACTGTCGTCCCATCGCCTACGGCGCCATGCTGCTCGAAGGCTTGGTCGGCATCACCGCGCTCATAGCCGCCTGCGTGATGCCGCCCGAAGACTACGTCGCGATCAACAGCGACCCCAAAGTCGCCGTCGTCCAGCCACGCCCTGGAAGCCCCGGCCTCGCTCGCTCGCTCACTCAACTCCAGAGCGCTGAAAAAGCCCTCACGCCGCACGATCGCGCCTTGCTGGGTCTTGCGGCTGGCGCGCAGCTCAGCTCTCTGGTGGCGCAAAAACTGCCAGCGTCCAAGCTACTGGCGCTGTCCAACGGCACCCTCGCCGCGCTCGACTATGACGTCGATCCGAAGAGTCACAACGCCACTTCACTCGCCGACGGCGATTTCGCGCGCCTGGGCATCATCGTCAAAGAATTGCCGGCGCTGTCCCGTCACGCCGGTGAAGTCGTGGCGGCGCGCACGGGTGGCGGGGTCTCGCTTGCCGTCGGCATGGCGCGCGTGTTCAGCGGCCTGCCCGGCATGAGCACACTGATTTCGTACTGGTACCACTTCGCGATCATGTTCGAGGCGCTGTTCATCCTGACCACGATCGACACGGGCACGCGCATCGGACGCTTCTTGATGCAGGAGTTTTTGGGCCGCTTCAGCCCGGAGCTCGGTAGGTCGACTAGCTACGCCGGTTCATTTTTGGCAACCGGGCTCATCGTCGGTGGCTGGACCTACTTCATCCTGACCGGCAACATCTCGACCATCTGGCCGATGTTCGGCATCGCCAATCAGCTGCTAGCATGCGCCGCGCTCTGCGTCGGTACCACGATCATTTTGCGAGAATCTAGCAAGAAGAACTACGCCTGGATCACCGTGGGGCCGCTCTGCTTCGTCGGCACCACCACCATCACGGCCGGCATTCAGAGCGTCTTCACCATCTACTATCCCATGTCGCAGGTCGCGGCCACGCGCATCACCGGCCTGGTGAACATGATCGTGACCAGCGCGCTGCTCTGCGGCGTCGTCTTCATCATCATCGGCTCCTTCACGCGCTGGCTCGCCCTGCTCAAGACCCGCGCTCCCGCGCCGGCCACCTGACGCAAGCGCAGCATGCTCGAACAGACAAACCTCCACGCCTCCCGCCTGACCTGAAACTCAGGTGGCCACAACGGCGAGTTTCACGCTTGAAGAATCCGCGACCGTCGCGGGGGCCCGACTGACCTGAAACTCAGGTGGCCACAACGGCGAGTTTCACGCTTGAAGAATCCGCGACCGTCGCGGGGGCTGGACTAGGAAGAAACTCGTGGAGCTTGGGCCCTTCGCGCGTCTGGAAAGTCACTTCGTACCCGAAGTGACTTAGAGTCACTTCGGGTACGAAGTGACTTTCCCCAGCTCTAACCCCACCTCGGCAGGGCCGTGCACCCGTTTCGTTGCATCAGGGCGCAGGTCCTCCGCCATCTCCGCTCCCTGTTTTCTCGTTCGGCTTAGCGCTTGCGGCGCAGGACGGTAACGAAGAAGCCGTCGGTGCCGTGCAGGTGCGGCAAGAGGCGAACTCGATGGGGCGCGCTACGCACGAAGCGCTCGATGTACGCTCGATCGTAGACCTCTGCCAGGTTCACGGGCTCGAGCTCGGGGTGCTCGGCCTCGACGGCCGACATCACGTCCTCGCCTTCGGCGCGCAAGAGCGAGCAGGTCACGAAAATCAAGCGACCGCCCGGCGCCAGTAGCGGCAGCATCCGCTCGACGATCTCGCGCTGCGTCGTCGCAAGCCGAACCACCGCGTCCAGCGTCATGCGCGTGCGCGCCTCGGGGTTGCGGCGTAACACCCCAGTACCGCTGCACGGCGCGTCCACCAGCAGCCGCTCCACCTTGCCCGCCAGCGCCTGCACTGCTTCCGGCAGCGGTCCGCTCTCTTCGATGGCCGCCGGCTGCACGTTGGCGGCACCGGCGCGCTTGGCCCGACGCCGCAATTCAGCCAGCTTTTGCTCGTCGATGTCGAGCGACACGACCCTGCCGCGCCCCTCGAGGGCCGCCGCCAGCGCCAGCGATTTTCCGCCCGCCCCGGCGCAAGCATCGACCACCAGGCCGCGCGGCGGCGGGGCAACGAGCTCACACACGAGCTGGCTACCGTCATCTTGAAGCTCGAACACGCCGTCGTGAAACGCGCGCGTCGTGAAGGGATTGAAGGCGCCTTGCAGTACCAGCGCGCGCCGGCCGAAGCGTCCCGGTGTGAGCCGCGCGCCCTCCCCCTCCAGGCGCTCCTGCGCCTCCGCTACGTCACAGACGAGCGCGTTGACGCGTAGCGCGCGCGGCGCGGGCTCCGACAGACTGCGCGCCAGCGCTTCGGCTTGGTCGCCGTACTCCGCCAGCAGCAGGTCGGCTAAAAAATCGGGCAGTGAGCCGAGCAGCGCCACCCGCTCCGCTCCTCGGGTACGCGCCAGCACCGCCGCATCCGCTTGCGGCAAACGCTGCCACGCGATTTCGCTCCATGCCGCGCGCGCCGTTTCGAAATCGAGCACCCTCGCCTCGACGAGCAGCGCGGCCGCGATCACCTCGAGCCGCGCGGCGTTCATGCCCTCCGCGTAGGCGCCCAGCTCACGCAGCGCCGCCCGCGCGCGGCGCTGCAGTCGCAAGGCGCCGTAGACCAGCGCCGAGAGCTGCTCGGCCTCCGCCGGAGCCAGCCGTCCGTCGCTGATGGCACGTGCCAGCTCCGTGCTGGCGCGCGCCCCCCCTTGGACCTCGTAAATGACGCCAGAGGCGGAGGCGATGAGACCCGGAGTGACGAAGGACATGGATAAGGTGTGGACTAAGCTGGGGACGGGTTCTTGGAAATGTTGGGATTGATCGGGGGCATCCACAGGACAAGCTGTTCAGGGCATCTTTTGTTCAGAACCATCCCGATACCTGGCCGACACCGAAGACACAATGAACCCGCCAGGTTGGGCTTGCCCCCTTCAAGGGAAGCCCCATGTTGACGGGCTGTATGGCCCCATTTGTCGTGGTTTTTTGTTTGGCCCAGCACTACCCCTTGGGGTACAAGCGGTTCTCCTGGGGTGCATTCAGCTGTCACGCCGAGCGCACAAGGACCCGTTTCGCTCGGCCAGCGATCGGTTCCTCGTGGGTACGATCACTGAACGCATCACCACGTGACATATTTACATCACTGACGGAACGCCCGCCCGCGGGGCCGCAGTTCCAATGAGGAGAGCTCGAACCATGGCGCAGTCCACGATTGTGGGTCAGGAAAATGATCGCGTGAAAACCGCAGGATCCACGACCGAGCCTCCCACGTCACGGCGCGGCCAGGGCAAAAAGGGCAGCAGTAGCCGCCCCAAGGCGGGAGCGACCTTCACAGCCCGCTACACCGAGCCGGGCACGGACGCGCTCAAGAACGTCGTTTGGGAACGCCGCCAGAGCCTGATCACCAATCCCGACGGCTCGGTCGTCTTCAAAATGGAGGGCGCGGAGATCCCGGCGGAGTGGTCCCAGCTGGCCACCGACATCGTGATCTCGAAGTACTTTCGAAAGGCCGGCATCCACGGCGACAAAGAAGTCGGCGAGACGAGCGTGCGCCAGGTCGTCTATCGCATCGCACACACCGTCCGCACAGCGGGCGAAAGTTTCGGCGGTTACTTCGCGACCAAGAAAGACGCCGACGTTTTCGAAGCCGAGCTCACCTGGCTCATGACCAACCAGTACGGCGCCTTCAACTCGCCGGTTTGGTTCAACTGCGGCTTGTTCCACGAATACGGCATCACCGGCTCCGGCGGCAATTGGGCTTGGAGCGACGCTGCCGCCGACGTGAGCGAAACCGCCAACGCCTACGAGCGCCCGCAGTGCTCGGCTTGCTTCATCCAAGCCGTGCCCGACGACTTGATGGGCATCTACGAGCTCGTCAAATCCGAAGCGCGCCTGTTCAAGTACGGCTCCGGCACGGGCTCGAACTTCAGCGCTATTCGCGGCAAACAAGAGAAGCTCTCCGGTGGCGGCACCTCGAGCGGCTTGATGAGCTTCCTCGAGGTGTTGGATCGCGCCGCTGGCGCAACCAAGAGCGGCGGCACCACGCGCCGCGCCGCCAAAATGGTGTGCCTCGACATGGACCACCCCGAAATCGTCGATTTCATCGGCTGGAAGACGCGCGAGGAACGCAAGGCCAAGGCGCTGATCGCCGCCGGCTACGACAGCGACTTCAACGGCGAGGCGTACCACACCGTCAGCGGCCAGAACTCGAACAACTCGGTGCGCGTGACCGACGAGTTCATGCGCGCCGCGCAAGCAGGCGGCAAGTGGCAGACGATTGCCCGCACCACCGGCAAGGTCGTCGACACGCTCAACGCCGCCGAGCTGTGGGACATGGTGGCCGAGTCGGCTTGGGCCTGTGCCGACCCGGGCGTGCAGTACGACAGCACCATCAACCACTGGCACACCTGCCCCAACAGCGGAAAGATCAACGCTAGCAATCCCTGCGTCACTGGCGACACGCTAGTATCGACCGCCACAGGCTGGGTCCGCATCGATGCGTTACTCGAGCGTCCATTTCAAGTGGTCGGCGCCGACGGCGAGCTTCATGCCATTCAGCCGGCCTTCCACACCGGGACCAAGCCAGTCTATCGGCTCAGGACCAAGTCGGGGCTCGAGCTCAAGCTCACGGCGGATCATCGGGTGTTGACGTTGAATCGCGGCGATGTGGCCGCCTGCGAGCTGTCGAAAGACGACGTGCTACCGCTCGGACGTCCGGCGTTCGGTGCCGCAAAGGTGGACGAACGTCTGGCCGAGTTCCTCGGTCTGATGGTTGGGGACGGCTGCTTGTCGGGCGAGCAAGAAATCGCCACGCTGACGCTCGCGGCGAGCGAAAACGCCCTGGCTCAATACGTGCACCAACGTTTGACGGCGTTTCGACAGGAAAACGCCGCGGACGGGCGTGCCGCGCGCGACACGGACGTGCGCCTAACCCCGGGCACGCTGAGGCTGAATACCAGCGCTCGCTGCGTCGTCGACGAGCTCAAACGCCTCAGCGTGCTCGACGGCGGCAGCGAAAACAAAGCTTTTGCTACGGAGGCGTTCGCGCTCGACAAGCCGTCGCTCGCGGCGGTTCTGCGCGGGCTATTCAGTGCCGATGGCACGGTCGCGAACTTCGGCGACAAGTCGCAATACGTGTCGCTGGACAGCACGTCTCTCTTGCTGCTGCAGCAGACTCAGCTGCTCCTGCTCGCTTTCGGCATCAAGGCCAAGCTTTACCGGAATCGTCGCCCTGCTGGTCAAACCATGGCGCTCCTGCCGGACGGCAAGGGGGGTCGCAAGGAGTACCCAATCCAGCAGATGCATAGCCTGCGCATCAGCAAGGCGTCGCGCCGCGTGTTCGAGGAAGAGATCGGCTTCGTGCTCACCAGCCCCAAGGCGGCTCAACTCGCCCAGCTGAATCGAGACGTTGCCACCTACGCGGACCCGCTCGTGGATCGAGTCGCCACCATCGACTTCATCGGCGAACAGCCGGTTTACGATCTCACGGAACCGGACACGCATCACTTCGTCGCCGCCGGCCTCGTGGTGCACAACTGCTCCGAGTACATGTTCCTCGACGACACGGCCTGCAATCTGTCGTCGCTCAACCTCACGAAGTTCTTGAACGAGCAGGGCAAGTTCGACGTCGACGGCTACCGCCACGCGGTCGACATTTTCTTCACCGCGCAAGAAATCCTCGTCGACCTTTCGAGCTACCCGACCCAGGGCATCGCACGCAATTCTCACGACTATCGCCCGCTCGGCCTTGGCTACGCGAACCTCGGTACTTTGTTAATGCTGCAAGGCATCCCCTACGATTCGGACCAAGCCCGATCGATCGCCGGCGCGTTGACCGCGATTCTCTGTGGCCGCGGCTACGCCGTCAGCGCCGAGATCGCGTCGAGTAAGGGCGCCTTCACCGGCTTCGCCAAGAACCGCGAGCCCATGTTGCGCGTGATGCGCCAACATCAAGAAGCCGCCTACGCCATCGATCGCGATCTGTGCCCCGAGTACCTGTGGAAGGCTGCCGCCGAAGACTGGGACAACGCAGTCAAGCTCGGCGACGAGCACGGCTACAGGAACGCGCAAGCTACCGTGCTGGCGCCGACCGGCACCATCGGCCTGCTCATGGATTGCGACACCACCGGCATCGAGCCGGATTTTGCGCTGGTCAAGTTCAAGAAGTTGGCCGGCGGCGGCTACTTCAAGATCGTCAATCAGTCGGTGCCCGAAGCGCTCAAGCGCTTGCGCTACTCGGAAGCACAGATTAGCGAAATCGTGGCGTTCGTTTCGGGCACGAATACGTTGCTCGGCGCACCCAACGTCAACCGAGCCACGTTGAAGCAAAAGGGCCTCAACGACGAGGACTTGACCAAGATCGAGAACGCCTTGGCCGGCGTGTTCGACCTCGGGCTGGCCTTCGCGCCGTGGGTGCTCGGTCGCGACACCTACGACCGTCTCGGTGTTTCTGCCGACAAGCTCGCGCAGCACGGCTTCAGCTTGCTCAGGCACCTCGGCTTCAGCGCCGCGCAGATCGAAGAGGCCAACGACGTGATCATCGGTCGTATGACGATCGAGGGCGCGCCGCACTTGCGCGACGAGCACTACGCGGTGTTCGATTGCGCCAACCGCTGCGGCAAGAGCGGGCAGCGCTACCTAGCGCCGATGGCGCACGTGAAGATGATGGCCGCCGCCCAGCCGTTCTTGTCCGGCGCCATCAGCAAGACCGTGAATTTGCCGAACGACGCCAGCGTCGACGACGTGCGCCAAATCTACGAAGAGGGCTGGAAGCTGGGGCTAAAAGCCGTGGCGCTCTACCGCGACGGCTGCAAGGCCTCGCAGCCGCTCTCGACCAGCAGCAACGAAAAGACCGAGAGCAAAGAGCAAGCGGCCGAGGCGGCCGAAGCAGCCGCTGTGGCTCTGGCTGCTCCGGCCTTGAAAGCAGCGCTGGCAAACGCGGCGGCCCGCCCCGAAGGTCAGCGCATTCGCCTGCCGCAGAAGCGCAAGGGCTTCACGCAAGAAGCGCACGTTGGCGGGCACAAGGTCTTCTTGCGCACCGGCGAGTACGAAGACGGCTCGCTCGGCGAAATCTTCATCGACATGCACAAAGAGGGCGCCGCCTTCCGCTCACTGATGAACTGCTTCGCGATGGCGGTGTCGGTGGGCTTGCAGTACGGCGTGCCGCTGTCGACGTTCGTCGAACAGTTCACGTTCACGCGCTTCGAGCCACACGGCGTGGTCTCCGGACATCCGAACATCAAGTTCTCGACGTCGATCGTCGACTACATCTTCCGGGTGCTCGGCGTGGAATACCTGCGTCGCTACGACTTCGCGCAGGTCAAGCCGGCCGAAGACTCCGGCAGCATCGAAGACCCGACCGTGCCGAAGCTCGTCGCAGCCGACGGCGGTACCCCGACCTCGATCGCGCCGCCCAGCCCGTCGTCGATTCCGCCGGAGACACTGGCGGCCAAAGCCGCGCCCCCCGCATCGGCCTTCGCAGCCGAAGGGCACGGCGCGCTCGACGCGCAGCTCGAAGAGATGATGGGCGACGCGCCCGTCTGCGACGGCTGCGGCCACATCACGGTGCGTAACGGCGCCTGCTACAAGTGTTTGAACTGCGGCAACTCCATGGGCTGCAGCTAGACGGCTCCCGATTTTTTTCACAAAGAGATCGGGACATCGGGAGCCCTGAAATTTGGGGTTCGAGACGAGCGATGATCCGCCACGCCGCCTGCGGCTACGGTCGACGCCGTTCGTCTCGCACCCCAAGAAATCTCCCGATCTCCTGATCTCCTTGTGAAATTCTTGGGGACGCGGGCCGAAAGAGCGACAAAACGCCGCCGCTAGGCCTATTTCGCTTTTGGGACGTCTAAGCTAGAAACATGGCCATGAAGCCGCTTCGTTCGGTTGTTGCGATCATTGGGTGTGGGTTCTTGGTGCCGGCGCTGCTGTCATCTGCCGGCTGCAAGAAAGACGAGCCGCCGCCGCCGTTGCCGTCAGCGCCGCCGGCTGCGTCGACGCCCGCCGCGGCGCCGGAGACGCTGCAGCTTGCGCCGGAGCCGGTGCCTTCCGACTCCGCGGAAGTGAAGAAGCCGACCGGCACTGGCGTGGCCGGGCCGAGCCTCAAAAAATGCTGCGACGCGCTGGCGCAAAACTCTAAGAGCGCGCCGCCGCCGAACAACACGATCATGCTGCAAGCCTCACAGGCCTGTAACGTCGCGGTCGCGGCGGGCGCTGCGTCGCCTGCTGTGATGGCGGCGGTGCGGGCTGCCATGGGCGGTGCCGCCCTGCCTCCAGGCTGTCAGTGATGAAAGGCGCCGCGCTCTGCGCGGCGCTCGTGACGACGGCGCTCGTGTTGCTACCTCGCGCGGGCGCCGCGCAAAATAAAGCTCGGGCCGGCAACGCCGCCGTCACCGATCCAGATACCGAAGCTATCTCGCTACTCTACGAAGAGAGCCTGCCTGCGGATTGCCCCAGCGAAGCGGAGTTCGAAGCCGAGGTCGTCAAGCTGACGAGTAAGGCGCGCTTCACCAAACAGCGCCGCGCACGCCGCGTACGCATCGAGCTCGAGAGCAGCGGTCCGGGCGTGATCGGCCGGCTTATCACCGGTGACATCAAGAGTCAGTCATCGCGCGAGGTGCGCGGTAGAGACTGCAAAGAGGTTAGTCTTGCCCTGGCCATCGCGGTCGCGCTCACGATCGATCCGGCAGCCCTCGGCCTGGGCGACGCCGAGCCGACACCCACGCCACCAGCGCCGGCGCCCGAACCGACCGAGCCGCCCAGCCCAGCGCCAGCGCCCAAGCAACCAGCTCCGCCGCGGCGACTTGCCAAGCACCTTCCGGCAGCGCAGCCGAAGCGGATCGCCTGGGGTCTCGGCGCAGGACTTACGCTCGAGAACGCCTGGTCGCCGGAAATGCGCCCCGGTGGGCACTTGTTCGGCGTGCTCGCTGTCGGCGATAGGTTTCGGGCAGCGTTGGGCGTGACGCGCTTTCTCACCCGTCAGGTTGACGACGTGAGCTTTGGCGCGTGGCTCGCCGAGGGCTCGCTGTCGGTCAACCTCGCCGTGCTCGGTGTGCTGCGTCCCTACGCCGGTATTGGCTACGAGATCGGCGCGGTCGACGCAGCTGGCACTGGCTTACCGGCTAGCGTTCAGGCGCAGCGTCCTTGGCAGGCCGGCAGCGTGGGCTTGGGCCTTCGTTTCGAAACCGATGGCTTTTTTCTGCAGCTAGGTGGCTGCCTGCTGGTGCCGTTTTCCCGACAGCGTTACCTGGTATCCGACCCGCTCGGCGAGCTGCGGACGCGCTACGAGGTGCCCCGATTTGGGCTGAAGCAGGAAACCAGTCTGGGCGTGTTTTTGTGATCAGCCGAGCAGGCGCTGGAAACCCCTGGGATGAATGACTTGGGCTTCCGCCTCCGCCGTACGCAACCTGGACGACATGTCCGGGCCGCCCTCGGGAATTCAGCGTAAACTGGCTGGTTCTCTCGAGGGGCTTGCCGTGATCACCGGTGGGCGTGCAGGCTTGGCGGACCGGAAAATGTCGATCGAATCGGCGCGCCTCACGCGCGTCGCACAAGAACACCTCGATTTCGTTTGGCGCTGCCTGCGGCGCTTCGGCGTACCTGCGGCCGATGCCGACGACGCGGCGCAACAGGTGTTTCTGGTGGCAGCGGACAAGCTGGCCGATGTTCCGGTGGAGCGCGAGCGCGCGTTCCTGTTCGCTACCGCAGCGCGCATCGCCGCCAACGCGCGCCGTTCGATTCGTCGGCGCCAGACCGCCTACGACAGCCTCTCCCAAGCTCCCGAAGAGCCCGGCGTTTCGCAAGACGAGCTAAGTGACCAACTTCGTGCGCGCGCGCTCTTGGATCAAGTCATGGCCGACATGCCAGATGATCTGCGCGAGGTGTTCGTGCTGTTCGAAATCGAGGAGATCTCGATTCAGGACATCGCAACCACCCTCGACATTCCCATCGGCACGGTTGGGTCTCGTCTGCGTCGCGCGCGCCAGGCGTTTCAGCAAGCCGTCACGCGGCACCGAGCGCGCATTGGATTTCGACAAGGAGCGGTGGGATGAGCGACCCTAGCCGATTGATTGACGAAGCAGGGGCAGGCACGCTCGAGGCTTCACTGCTTCAGCTCGCGCGTAGCGAGAGCCCGTCAAGCGATGGTCGGCGCAAGATCTTGGCTGCCATCACGGCGGCTGGCGTGGCCACGCTAGCGACCAGCAGTGCACGGGCGACGCGCGCGCCCGGCAAGGGCATGAGCGCGTTGAAGTGGAGCGTGGTCGCGGCCGTCGCCGTCGCCATTCCGACCGCCATCTTGCTCCGCGGCACCGATGAGCCCGCGCCGGCCAAAGCCGTTCCAAGCACGCTCA
>Ga0307508_10003003_pt1 | contig 17395 bp, 22 predicted proteins | sample 9_EM_MG_FD_203089 | JGI IMG/M metagenome (GOLD analysis project Ga0307508, IMG submission 203089) | Populus trichocarpa ectomycorrhiza microbial communities from riparian zone in the Pacific Northwest, United States - 9_EM | ecosystem: Host-associated > Plants > Roots > Unclassified | place... | reverse complement strand
TCCACTCCGTCAAAGAATATTGCAGCGGCGCTTTGGTATGCATAAATATGTACCCAAAGGTCTAAACGCTTCGTCGTTAACGGTGCCTACTTAGACAGTTAAGAGACATGGCACCTACCGTTGGCCAGCAGGCGAAACACGTCAGTGTGGCAGTGACGGTCTATCGCGTGTGCGGCCAACTGCAAGCTATTGGTGAAGCGATTTCCCTCTCTTGCGGTCCGCGTGAATAGCCCGCCGTAAGATTGTCTATATGATCTCAGCACGCGTTCCGTCTAGGAATTGGCTTTTGGGTTCTTCAGCGTCATCATATGCTTTGCCTGCAAACTTGAAGACCCTCTGCACAAGACATTGGAAGAGTATCTAAGGTCCTCACGCGTCCTGTGGCTCTGTGGTGTTGCTGGCTCAGGGAAATCGCGAATCTCTGCCTCAGTTGCTGTCCGCTTGCACAAACTGGAGCGTCTTCGTTCACTCTATTGCGCAATTGCTTGACAGACCGGGATCCGCTCTGCAAACAGCGTCATCCTCATCCTGCCGCGATCAGACGACACAACTATTCGAAAAACGGAGACCTGCGGATAACAGTTCCTGTGCTTCATCATCAATCCCTCGGCTGGCCTTCCTGTTGTTGGTGACACTGTCATTGTGATCGACGCATTTGACCAAATTCGAAGTACGGAAGATCGTGCCGATGCCCTTGAAATACCTACCAAACGAGCGCACAAGATCCCCGATGAATTGCGAATCGTGGTGACTTCTCGCTTCGAGTGGGATATCTAGAAGGCCCTCCGGTTTCCCAAATTAGACGGCGTGGACTACCTGCACATGGAAGATATCCCAACCGGCTTCACTGTGCGGGGCGTTTTGGCCCATGTTCGCGATGCCTTGAGAGACGTAGAGGACCTAGAGTCTACCGATTCGAATAAACTTGCTCAGGCGGCTGGTGGATCCTAGTGGCCATCTACGGCATGCCACTATATACGCGATGACAACGACGGGCAGGGAACAAAACTTTCGGCAGAGCGTCTGACTCTCTTCCTTGGTAAAACTCAGGCCCTTGACGAATCGTATACACGAACACTGGACGAGGCACGAGTCTCCCACTTGCCTTGAAAGACTCAATTTCGTCCGTTCTCGGCCGGATTATTGCCGTCAAGGAGCCCCCCGTCAATCTTGGATTTGACCACTCGGGTTACCAGCGTGATTACCAGTATATTGTCCGACACCTTGCATCATTATTGGTCAACTCTTACGATGTCGATCAGCCTATATTCCCCTTTCATACGTCCTTTGTTGACTTCCTGCATGATACAAAGCGACGTCACAAATACCTACATTGATCAAGTCAACCGCCATCTGGGGATTGGCTGTGTCGTGGAACGAGAGCTTCATTTGCCCACTCCCCACATCATACAATGCCAAAGGAGACATCAAAAATCTCGATGCTCTCACAAGGGAGAACATTTCGCCTCATCCTCTTTGCGGGCCATTTTGGGGTGCAACATTTCTCACACCTTACGGACGCCGACGACGCAACTTCCTCGAAGCTGAAAAATCTACTGTCTGGCCTTTTCCTCAAATGGCTAGAGATGATGAGTGTGACAAATGCATCATTCCAACGATTCTTATCTGTCAATGACCTCCCAAACGCAAGCCTATGTGTGCATGATTCAATAATATCTATATTTCTCATCGGTCCTACAGACAGTGCGTGGGAGCGGCGAACTTGCTTCCCTCGTGCGTGACCTCAAACCGCTCACTTCTGTTTTGCCACGCCGATTCATCAAAGCGCTCCCCACATCTACGTCAGCGCTATTGCATTTACGCCAATGTCTTCGCCCATATACGGTTTACTCTGACAATTCTCAAAACTGCGGCAAGGTAGAGTGATAGATTGGCTGAGGCTTGTCTGCGTGTTCGCTGACGGTGACGTAGTGGCGTTGGTATCGGGTGATAAAACTATTCGATTCCGGGGCACTGCAACGGGCATGGCAATTGGTGAGCCGCTGCGGCGGTGATGACCATCACATTCTCTCCAGTTGGCACACACGAGTCACATCCGGACCCATTAACGGAACGTGTCAACTCTGGAACGTGAAAATGTTCATGTCGATTGGTGAACCTCTCAACGGTCATGACGATTATATCACATCTGTTGCATTCTCTCCTACCAGGACTCTTCTAGTGTCAGGTTCACAAGACAAGACCATTCGTTTGCGGGATACGGCTATTGGCTCACCGATTGGCCCTCCGCTCACGGGGCATGAAGGCTTTGTAACATCCCTCGTATTGGCGAGTTTTTCATATGACAATACAATCCGAATATGGAACGCAGTGACCGGTGCCGCGATCGGCACACCTTTACCAGGCCATACTGGGTCCGTTGTGCTGCATTATCCCCTAACGGCCCAAGGTTTACATCGGGCTCGCGTGACAAGACAATTCGGTTATGTGGTTTGCCAGTGGCAAACTGCTTCAAGGACATTCCGAGGGTATTACCTGTCTTGCATTCCCTGATGGTATCCAGATTGTGTCAGGATTACTAGACTGAACTATTCAACTGTGGAACACTGCGAGCGGCCCTGCCATTGGTGAACCACTAAGAGGACATACGGATTATAACTTCACTCACGTTTTGACCGGGTGGTTCACAATTGGTGTCGAGTGCTGCCCGCCCCAAACAGGTCGGTTCTTGGATTGGCCGCTTCCAAATTATTATTGGAACCATCACGCTCCTCCAGGATCCCCTCCGGTGCAACGCGTTGATCGAGTTAATAGGCATTGATGCCAGCGATATCGTCACGATGTTGTCGAATTTACATTCGCTTTTTGCTATCATGGCCGATGGCCGCCACCGAGGAAGTTGGCAAAAATGTGTAAGAAATCTCAGTGTAACGGACGAGAGCTTTGCTTACTCGGCTTCGTTGTGCCCGCGTCAAACGGGCAGCAAAAGAGTTGAAAGACGGTTATTATGTTAACCTCGGGATAGGAATGCCGATGCTCGCCCCTAGCTTCTTACATGAAGGTGTTCTGGTACACAGTTCACACGACGACACTGTCAAGCTGTGGAACATGGCTGCAGGTGCAGCCTTCGGTGAACCGCTGCAACACACTGCTTGGGTTTTGTGCGCTGCATTTTCAGCAATACATGGCACAATGGTTGGAAAGCCGCTGCGGGGATACTGTGGCTCTGTCAAACTGTTGCTTTCTCCCTTGATGATGGCACTATCATCGCATCTGGTGGAGAAGACACGATAATCCGTCTCTGGAAGATAATGACTGAGAGTCGGTCAAAAAACTCACTGGCCGTGGAGAGGCAGTCAGATCTGTGGGATTCACTCTAGACGACACTCAGACTGTTTCTAGCCCGAATGATCCAACAATTCAGTGGTGGAATGTGGCTATGGGAGAACCTGCGTAAACCACCATGGGACATATTAACTCAGTTGCTGTTTCACCTGGTGGCACCAAGATCACTTCAGGCTCCAAGGACGACACAACGTAAAGACGTGGGAAATGATCGGCAAGCCACTACACTTAGAATACGTCGCATCGGCTGCATTTTCCCATAACGGCGCATCTATCGTGTCGGGCCATACTGGCGCTGTCACATCTATTGTGTACTCCCCCGATGGTAATCACGTTGTCTCGGGTTCCTGGGATGGGTCGGACGGACTGTGGAATATAGCAGATATTTTTTGGTCAAGAGCAATGATGATTCCGCTGAAGCCGGCGCACTTTCGCTTGAAGGCGCTGTGATAAGGTCATCCTCCACAGACAAGAAATCCGTCATCTCACATCTCCGCGACAATATTGCTGCAAAGTACCCTCCTCATCTTTTCCCCCTCCAAACCTTCAGAATGCAGGACGGCTGGATTATTGGCCCTAATAACGAGCTCTTTCTCTGGGTTCCCCCAGTCAACCGCTCGGGTCTTTCGCATCCGTCGGCGAGAAGTCGCATCATGGGCAACACACACATCACTGAGCTTGACTCTAGCGTGAGTCAGACAGGGTATAGTGTCGTGACACCGGTTGATTATCTCACACCACTCTCGTCGGCGATGATCCACTTAATTGTTTTCTGACCCCGGTGTATTCCCGCAGTGCCTGCAATTACGATGCTGTGCTTGCAGAAGTTTCTGTTCTTGTACATTACACGACATGTTTTAAAACTGTATGCGTGCATTTTGGATTGGATATGTAGTGAGAGCAGCCTAGCTTGGAGTCAGTAAGTATGACAGAGGGTGTCGCTTCAATGTGGTTCCCACGATACTTCACTGGCAACTCTTTGAACACGCGGCTGATTTATGCGCCGACCTACACATCGCAATGTCCATCCGTCCTGTAACGACCATAGTACACATTGCGGCCCTTGGCATCCTGATCTATGGGTATAACAAAATGATCAACATGGGGACTCCTACGGATAAAGTGGGTGACGGACAATTTTGGCGGCGACACCTTGATTGCTGATGTCAAACGCTCGTTATCTGGGTGGTCGAATCTAGTGGATTAAGGGTCAGAAGGGCCAATACTGGCAATTCCTTACTGTGCAAGGTAGTTTGAATGTGTACCCTTGCGCTCAGTAAAGGCGTCGCACATCTGACGGGGCTCTTGTTCGGTAGCGCTCCTCATTGCAATTCTTACTATGGCACTAAGTGTACTGGCTGACACGTTACCAAAGAATCGAAGTCCGCAACCCTCTCCATCCTGTACAACGTGGTCTAGGCTTACAACCTCGAACAGGTATCATCCGGGCGAAACGGCTAATGACAATGATGTCTCTTCCGGTGAGCATGTCTCTGATTTAAGGCTCGATGGTACACCTCATAAAAAGGATCTAAATCTTGTGATCACAGTTGGCAATCGTAGTATCAACCATCTATTGGTCTCTTGTGCTTCTCGCGCCGTCCCTCATCCTACCTCGCTCTGTCGATTCCCCCAAAGACAGTTCAGCTCCCCCTAAACTTGCCTATATATCGCGGGATGTGGACCTTATAATACATTTGTTCCCGGCGCTCTTCCTAAGCATCGACTTCTATCTACTGGAGGAAAAATATGTTGGAATGGATGTAACATCCTACGCCCCACTTATGTCAATTGTCTTTGCTGTCTGGTACAGCAGCTGGATAGAATATCTTGCGGTGCTCAACCGCCGATGTGAGTGCAGGAACTGCCTATGTGAAATAGGAGTCGCCACTCACGCTATTACCTGGGTTACTCATGTAGTTCCATATCCGTTCTTGGAGCATCCGTTTCCGATCCGCGTGGCCATATATGCTGCAGCTGCTACCTTCGGCTACATGTCGTTTCGACTACTCAACTGGTGGCATTCAGGAAAACCCATCCTCGGAGATGTTCAAAAGAAGAGTTAAGCTAAACTGCCGACATGCTTAGTTAATGGGCAATAGAGTTCCTGCTGCCTCACACGTTTAGCATAGAAGTTTCACCGCCTGGTTTGTTCAACCTCCCATTCGAAATATTCCACATTGTTGATACATCAACTCACACTCTGTTCCATGGCTCGGCTCACAGGGGTTGGACGCTGTTGCAAGCATCTTGTACACTGTCGTTATAGGCGTCACTCGCAACAAATTTGTACTCATCATATTCATTCGCCATCATTGCGTGAAACGCGTTCTGGCTCCCGAAATCAACTGCCATACATTGGTCATCGATTCTGTGGATTTTCCACTGTCCTTTACCGTGCTGAGGCAACCATCCCGTGCGGCCACAATGAAAAGTTTGCGGTGAGGAGATCGCTACGCGCAAGCGGGCACGCTTCACCTAGCATCACTTTCGGGTGTTTTTGAGTTACCTCCGTAAATCTCGCTTACATGTCTATCAATTGTGATAGAACTCGCGTCCCCAGCTCCACGCTATATGGCGAGGTTAGAAGAAGCGGTCCAGTGCTCGTTCGCGCGGTAGAGATGGTGCCCCCGACTACGGCAGAACTGCCCAGATGAATGCCCAGACATCGGTAAGGGGGAACATGATACGCTCATTTAAATTCCACGAGCAACGTGGTCACGAACGAGATGCACGGCACGCACACCCTCGACCTTATCACGTCCATTTCCTCACAAACAGGCTCGAGGGCTTGCATCACGGTCTATTATTCGCGCAACGGTTTTAACGATATTCAGGCTCTGTGTCTGGAGAAGCTAGTATACGATAGTCTTCCCCAAAAAACCTCTTCTGGAGGCTTCTAGCCAGAACCAAGTCAAAGATCTCGACTCATACTCAGGTAATTTCGCTTGTCAACTACCGAAACGAAATAGAGCACCAAGCTTGAGATGGCAAAATGCCGACAGAATCACAGGAGACGTGCACGAAAAGAGGACGAGACTCCATTCCCATCAGTTGCTTGACATCAACGATTCTTAAACGCTGAACAGAGGGCCCGGGTAGGTCCGAAGGTTTTGGTGAGTTTGCGCCGGGAATTTTGTTTACCGGCTCCGCCTTCATGCAAACCTCCACACTGACGAAATATGTATTGATCGATCGCATCTCTCTCGTCCTACTTAAGCGTCCTTGACTCGATGCCACTACCTTAGCACCCCGACCAGCTGAAAGCTTCAACTTGACCCCTCCCACAGAGACCAAAAAGCAATCGCTGATTCTAAGTCCCATTCATCATGTCTCCAGCAAACGCGGCAGTTCTAGGAATGGGCATGAGTGCCACTGTATTCCATATTCCCTTTATTCTTGCGCTCCCCCAGTATTTCAAACTGGTCTGTCTCTGCAATCTCTTTGCAGAGCGACATCTGTCGTAGCTGACATTGCACTTGCTATAATGAAGCATACCATCATGGAACGCTCAGCAACACCAGAGCGTTCCGCAGCTCGCGAACGGTATGGTTCCACTGGCGTGAAAGTGGTAGCGACTCTCGGGCAAGTTCTCTCCGATCCCGAAGTTCAAGTCGTGGTCATAAGCACGCCAAATTCTACACATTACTCATTCGCCAAGGTGGGCGACTACGCCACAACCTATTCATCCTTGTTGTGTTTAAAATTCTTGGACAATATGCAACGTTAACTCATCAGGCAGCTTTGGCTGCTGGCAAACACGTCGTCGTTGAGAAACCGTTGGTCCCAACGAGCTCCGAGGCAACTGAACTCATTAATCTTGCATCTTCAAACAAGCTTGTTCTCGCTACCTATCAGAATCGGCGTTGGGATTCGGATTTTTTAACTGTGCGTCGCTTACTCGACGCGGAAAGAGTGTTCGGTGCGTCGAGTGTCCTCTTCCTTGCATCTCCATCAGGCAACCCACCTCGACCATGAACAGGTGATATTAGCGAATTTCATACGAGCTACGACCGATTTCGTCCAGCCACGAAAGGTAGCTGGAAAGACGAAGCCCAATGGGGGAATGGCGTAGTCTTTGATCTAGGAGCTCACCTCGTAAGTCTACGCCACTCGCTTTAATATATATTTTCATATCCTCAGGACACTTACGCAACTTAGATCGATCAAATCCTCGTTATATTTGGCGTGCCGGAGAAGATCTATGGTCGTGTGTGGAATTCCCGTGGCATCCTATCAGAGGACTTCCACGACGCGTTTATCGCTCACTTCTATTACCCACCAAAACCTTCACTCCGTCCCGCGAATTCTATTCCCTTGACAGTGGTCGTCAGCTCCGCCATACTTAGCCCTGTTGAACCGCAAATCCGTTTCAAGATCAGAGGGACTAAGGCATCATATATCAAGTACGGTCTCGACGTCCAAGAGGAACAACTGAAATACGAACCGCCGATGTCACTCGTCGATCCACGATTTGCCGTCGAACCGAAATCCCTGGAAGGCGTGCTCACGACGTTAAATGAGAAAGGAGAAATGATATCATCCTTGGTGCCTACAGAACGAGGAGATTAGTGCGTTGTATTCGGGTCCTCAAAACGATTTCTGAAAACTAATTTGGGTTCTAACTGGTCACTTTACAGCATGTCTTGGTTCGTAAACGTCGGCGAAACAATTCAGGCAAATGATCCCCATAAGTTAATTGTCAAGGTACGCATACCTACTTCCTCTCGCTTGTCCGTCGATTCTGTTAGTGAAATCTCTCAATGCATCCAGCCCGAACACGCCCGCCAGACTATCCGAATGATCGAGCTTATCTACCAAAGCTCCAGAGAAGAACGTGTGATCACGGTGTAAGGGTAGCATTTAGCCCAACTCGCTCGATGTCAATCAAGTTTTATTACTCAACATTTACCGTGGGATGCATGCGTTGAAGCACGCTTAAATATCACAACGCTCCTGCAAAAGGGTTGATATAAATAAGATAAGATAGTTTTTCATGTCCGTATATACGTCTAGGCTTTCACTGAGTGAAGCCTGGCGCCAAACTGGAGTTGAATCCGGTAATGCCGTGCTGAATTCTGAGATTTCTGTTCTTTGGTGTGAAACCTAAGACGATTTCCTCGCTGCTAGGCCATGCTTTGGTGAATCAAACTGCATGAGCAGACTTCAGCAAGCCTCTTCTACATCCCTGCACAGTTGCATGTTCATCCGTGAAGAAAAGCGCGACGCGTTCGGACTGCTCGGGCTGCATTCAAAATTTGACACCATGTTTGCAGAACATACGCGTCGCGCTTTTCATGGAATATTTAGCTTTTTTTCGATTCATTATGTGGATATGAGTTATATAATGCATTTACGCGTATTTCAGAGGGGAAAATTGCTGCAATGCGAGGTAGCGACGCAGTGAGAAACTCGGAGGTGATTTGGTTTTCGCAATTTTCTCGCTGCCAACGACATCCTTTGGGAAAGCGAATTACATGGACACCCTCCAGCAATCTTCCTCTACATCCCTGCACAGTTTCACGTTCATCGGCGATGAAAAGCGCGACACGTTCGGAGGGCCCAAACCGCATCCTAGCCTCGCGCCTTACTTGCAGAACGGACGTGTCGCGCTTTTCATCGAATATTTCGCTATTTTTTGATTCATTATGTAGGTATTCGTTATCTAATGCGTTTCCACGCATTTCAAAGGGGAAAATTGTTGCGGTGCCAGGCAGCGACTCGATGCAAGACTCGGGGGCCATATGGTTTTTCGCGATTTTCTCGCCGCCAACGGCATCCTTTGGGAAGCAAACTATATGGACACGTTCCAGTAGCCTTCCTCTATGCCCCTGCAGAGTTTCGCGTTCATCCGTGATAAAAAGCGCGACACGTTCGGACAGCCCAAACCGCATCCTGGATTTGCGCCTTACTTGCAGAACGGACGTGTCGCGCTTTTCATCGAATATTTCGCTGTTTTTTGATTCATTATACAGATATGCGTTATCTAATGCGTTTCCACGCATTTCAAAGGGGAAAATTGCTGCAGGGCTAGGCAGCGACGCAGTAAGAAACTCGAAGGTGTTATAGGTTTTCGCAATTATCTCGCCGCCAAGTCATGCGTTGGGAAAGCGAACTATATGAACACACTCCGACAATCTTCCTCTACATCCCTGCCCAGTTGCGTGTCCATCCGTGACGAAAAGCGCGACACGTTCGGACCGTGAAACCGCGTCCTAAATTTGCACTATCTTGCAGAACAATACGTGTCGCGCTTTTCATGGAATATTTCGTTATTTCTGGATTCATTATGTGGATATGCGTTACCTCATGCGTTTCTACGCATTTCAGACGGAAAATTCGCATGCCTGCAATGCCAGGCAGCATGCAGTGTTGGCTGCACAGTCACTAGGTCATAGGCACCGCTCAAATTAACTGCGGGCATTCGAGCAAAAACGCTCGTACCGAATCACGGCACCGGGACCATTTCGTTGCTCAACCAGTCATTGAATTTGCCAAGGCACTTTAATCGATATTAGGTGTATCAAGTGCGCAAACTCGACTATGAGGCCACCCGATAAGCCGAAGTCAAATCACGGAGATGCAGCAGCAAGAGGAAACACGCAAGTCCATGCAGAATGTGCAAGCTAGGTGCGATGCGAAGTATAACGGAAGAAGAAAAGACATTGAACGACCAGGCCTTGTGAAGAATGCGAATGCAGCCTCAAAGGAAGTCGAAAGTGACTCTACCACACTCAATCCCTTGGTAAAGCAAGACACCTCGAACCTCTGGAAATAAAGAGGATTAATAAAGATCAGTCAACAGTCCCGGAGTTTGTCACGCACCTGCTCCATCAAACTCTAAACCAACCTCAAAGTCTAGCAAGTGAAATTAAGTGGAATGTTTCACATAACTACCAGCAAGTATGCAATCCGCACCTGTGAAGAAACCAGCCCGGGGCTGATTTGCAGCTTGCTTTTGGAAGCTGGGCAGTGACGCGATGTCGACGGTCCATCGACATAAATCAATCAATTCTCCTTCGTCTACGTATCGAATTATCTTATCCGAGTCAGAGCTGAACAAACCGGCCACAAATGTGCAATCTACGAAAGCACAAATTGGCTTAGCTGTCGTATGAGCTGCGACATACGAAAGAAAGAATCATACCGAGAGGAGTTTCAGAGTATTTGCAAAATTTCGTCACGACACGCTGCCCTTTGCGAAGTAGGGCGCCTTTTCTTACTAGATATTGCAATCTAGAAGTGTTTAAAAGCACATGTCATCAAAACCGTGTCGCTTCCCCAAAGTGACAGAAACAGTGCTCACCGATTTTTGCAAACTAGCGCGCCTGCTCCATTTCGCTCAATATATGCAGGACGATTCAACTGGTCCTGTGGTTCAGCCGTGGCTTTCACCCGTATCATATACGACTTCGGAGCAACAACAGTTGAGACGAGTGGCAGGTGAGCTAATCCATATCGGGCGGCTCCACGACAGGTCGCTGTGTCTGTATCATCAGGACGGGCTATCACTCGAATACGTGATCCGAATTGTTGCTTCAAACAGCTATAAAGGCCCCCACACATGAAGAATGATAAATTTGAATCTTACCCTGACTCTGTTGAAAAGGTACTCGCAGCCAGAAAAACCTCCGACGAGCATAAGGGCATCAATGGTTGTCCCAGCATTAAGAACTTGTGTCTCCAGCAAGTTGAGAACCTAAGGTTGTTTGTTTCTTAGCACGAGCAGTGACCTGATGAAAAAAATTTCACCTCGTAGAGAATTGGATCGAAAACCCGTTGTCGCAAGACACGCCCCGGAATAGCGAGCTCTCCGTTCATTAAGCCAATCGAAGGGTCGTCTACAAATGGTGATAGAACATCCCAATTATATCTTTCACACAGTTCCGCCCACTAGCGAACCACTCACAGGTATTGTCGTTTTCAAAGCAATTGAAGTAGAATAAGTTATCATCATCAACGTCGCCGCGGTACGCCAGTTTGTCTGTCATTGCGAACGCATCCATGAATGAGGTCAGGCTGTGCAGATTGAGATGAACGGGATGATTTTGCAAAAGGCTCCCCACAAGTTCGCGAAAGCGCAAGTCTAGGAAGATAGAGCCACAAGTGGAACCCGTGCGCGCGCAAACTTCGGCTATCTCAAGCCGCTGTAGTGAGCCTAGAACGCGGTACACAGCCAAATCCTAGTTGCAAGACGTAAGAAGAGATGCTGAATTTTGGGTGGGCTAAATACCCACGACTGTGCCTCCACCGGCATCACAAATCATGAAAGATTGGCCGACTCGAAGCTTGTGTAGATCCGTAAGGTGTACACAATGGACAGCCGCTGCTTCGGGCTCACTTGTTGAACAATGCTGGTTATTCGAACGCACATACTGTATATATGAAAAAATGGCATACGTGATAACATGCAGTCGATCCTTCCAGTTCACGTCTCCTGCATACGCCGCACCAACAAGATCTCTGTTTTAAAAAGGAGTTAAATCACTAGAGGTGCAAGCGGCGGCTAGCTTACGCTTCTACGGCCGCTTCACGCATCATTTGGCTTCCTTTACCATCCCAAGCGGCAGGCACAGCTGTCGACGCATTCTCAGTTGCAGAATCGATTCGGTATTAAAGTTACATACTCAGCCAGATATCAGCGGTGTCTAGGGATTGGCGAGCAAATCAGTATAGATTGGTCGGGAGGAAACGCAAGCCTTACTCAAGTCCGCCAAAGCGCCAATATCCCGCGTGATTTGGTCGCGGGCATACTGTATGCCACTTAGTCAATCATCTTTGATAGCAAATTGCATAGTGCTCACGCTCCATAAACAACGAAGGAAATCCACAATGAGATCAAAAGGTCGCTTCCCCGGCTGGAGGCAAGTATCAGCAGCGTCGATAGCCCCAACATGGCTCAGGCTTACAGGAATTTTTGGCAAACGTGGGTCAGCAAGAGCGGGATCCCGCAAAGCGTGTGGCTCTAGAAATAGTTTGAACCTTCATGTGTTTCGTTAGTTGCAAGCCATCGATACAATGACTCTTTGCCGTGTTTGCACCTCACCATTCACATTTATAATATCCTGGAATGTTCGCCGCAGCTTTTGCGTCGAGGCCCCAAGCCTTCACCTGGCCGTTCTCATCGTAGAGAAGGCATGTTGGAATTTTGCGAAATGTCTCGTTAGTGCCCGGCCAGTTGAGGATCTGCTGCACTACGCCGTGCGCTATGCGCGATGACCCATACGCAACTCCCGAGAAGGTAGTTCCAAAGTCGATCGAAATACTTAGCTTGCCCTCATCATGTGCTGCGACAGGCGGAGAATATGCTATGGGGACAGCTGGTGCTGAGTTCCGATATTGCATAGATAAGGGTCTGCTGGGCAAATACGCCGGTTGCACGTTGCTAGCCATGGGGGCGGGCGAGCCGAAACTCCGTGAGCGCATATGCCCAAGAGGCTATGAGGTGGGATAAAATCGGTAAGGTTAGCTGCCAAAAGTGCATCTTCGTGTCGTCATTCCACTTACCGGGTGAGTATATTGTGTTCGGCTCATCGAGTCTGCCGCTAAGACACCTTGCTCATCAACAGTAGCAAGTACACTTCGTGGGCCGCCGCCGCCAACCCGGGTTGCTGCCGAGGATTCCGATGGCGTGGACGCGCGTTGAGTCATGGAACTGCTCGCCATGGACTCTGCGGAGACGGATGATGGGCGGGACGATGTGGGGAATAAATAATCCTAAAAGTCGCGGTCAAACGACATGCTCCACGCCAGCGTAATTGTGAAGAGAGTTCAAACCTGTGAGCCTGGAAAGGCGTTTGAAGGCTGAGGGTATATGTACCCGACCCTCCTGGAAGAATCAGACATGACAGACATCCTGCTCGATGCGAGATAACTCGAGTCGATAGGTGGACTACGACTAGCTGGTGGCCTCGGGATCGCTATATCGGGGCTGTGGCCCATACCTCTGCACAATGGCATGAGCTCGCCGATCGTCGAACACATCAAGCGCCTAGTACATACTCTGGTGAGCGTGTGCCTGAATCTCCAGTCGAGTTCCGTGTTGGCGCCTTTGGAGGCGCAACGATCGGCCTGGCCCCCGAGATAGGAAGGGTGCTCATCTGTGGGTTGCCATTGGGCTGGCTGCTTGTGGGTCGCCTCCCGTTTCCGGAGATATCAGAGCGACGCTTCAGCTTGCCGCGAGGCGCGGGAGGCTCATCGTCCCCACAGCAACACATCTGGCCTCAGGCTTCAATCTTCCTCTGAAATGCTAAGGATGTACCACGGCAGAAGTACGGGAAGACAAAAAATGGCGCAAGTGCCCTTAAGAGCAATGTGGCATTCAGTCTGGACCTGCACTGCCTCAAAGCCGATTTGAAATCGACGGACGTCGACGTAACGACCAAGCACAGCAGCGGCATCAATAGCACCGTACTGGGAAGCCATTGAGGGTCGCAATCTGAAGCGAGAAAAGGATTAGAAAGCCTTGGCGAACCAATGAGACGGGGAAGATATGGCAATTACGTCTCGAGGCAAACAGGGACACGCAACTGGTTGTGGCTTTAACCTGGTGGCGCTGGCAAGCTGCAAGCTATCGGTGCGGGATTTTCCATGATCGGCACCTCTTTCCAAACGCGAGTCTTTTGAGATGAATATGCGGCGACGATATCGCACCTGAGCACCTTCATCCGTGCCAACTAGCCGTTGTTGTGCTGAGTAATGTTAAAGGCCAGGAAATTACGCCAGCTCTTGAAACCACTGGCAGTGGAAACGTTGTCGAAATTTCTTCAATGCTCTGACTTCTGGAGGGCGGGTTTGCCATTATGCTCCAAGAAGTGTCGATTGCATGGACGCTGGGGCCTGATACCTTCTTGATTGGCTTGTTGCGTCGCGACGGAACCATCCTCCGTCCTCCAAGAAATCTTGACCCCATCATCAACAACATCCAGTTCGTGAACGCACAAGGCCGTATCTACTTCTGTCTTATGATTGTCACTATCACGCCGTGACTGTCTCTCACTCATCACGCGTTGGGTCTCAAATGAAAGCCAAGCTCGTCCACAGATGCCCTGCCTACATGTAATCGTGTCACTGGCACTCATGCTTTGACTTGCTTCCGCACACTGGATTCTGCGTCAGTTCAAAAGATCAACGAAGTGCTACTTTGATTGAAATCCATAATGTCGTCAATCACAGCCTGAAGTTCAAGTTAAAGCTCGGCCTGGTCGCTGACGTCTCTGATTTGTCGACGTTATGCACACAAGGTTGTTGGAAGTATCCGACTGGAGTACTAGTCTGTCGGGCGCCAGAAGAAATAAGTCGCAGAAATGGTAATAAATTGTGCTTGAATAGCTGCAGTAACCACGAATGTGGAGGTAGAGTTAGTGTACTAATGCCATCGGAGAAACAAATACGAAACACGAATTGTAGCGGCAAGAGATAATGGAACAATTAGGGCATCCAAAGAGTAGATATATCGAAAAATCAGGCTAAAGGAAATATGAGCGAGAGCTTTTTTGAAACAAATGCACCACGGGAGTCGGCGGCGTCGGCGAGGGCGTTAGCGGCATAAGCGGCTCGGCATTTTGCTTCAGGGGGTTCCTGGGCACCCGCTTCGATTTGTAGAGACCGAAAATGAGCAACGCCAAAAGGGTCCAAAACACGGGAACCATGATCAATCCAACCACCAGGTCAACCGCTGCCCCTAGGAAACACACCCCCATCAGTCCAACCGTGCCAAAAGCAGCTACGAGGGCAAGCTTTGTTGGGTTGTTGATGTTTTTTGTGAAGATCTCTTGATGGATCTCGGTGACGATCTTGTGATCATGTCGATGATGGTGTTCGCCTTGAGACCGAGAGGGTGGAGAGCCGCAACGAATTGTAGGGGAGAAAGACAAGATCTTGGATGAGGGAAGCAACCTTCATGGTGTCGCTGAGAATGGACGTTTTGACATTCCTCATCGAACGGAGGGCGCTCAATCCGCCACTGAACTGAATCGAAAGTAAGCAACAAGCGTATTTCAAAAGGAGAGCAAACACTCACCATGCCTTGAGCGCTCGAAGTCCCCGCACGTTGAGAGTCGCCTTCCGGTTCTGCTAAGAGGTCCTTCGATTGCCTGCACATCGTGCTTATATCCTTGACGACGGACATTCCACCTCCGAGAGGGGGATACGGTGCAGCAGCAATGACGCCGCCAACGCATCCGCTCAGAATGTTAAGAGTACCCTGAACACAACCAGCTGCTCCTCGGATAGGATTGTAATGCCTGGGAAAATACCGAACGAATCTCGAGGAGCTTGGGCTGGTTTTGCCTAGATCATATCATGCCATCGTCAATTCCAAGTCTTTTTGAGAATTGCCGTTGAATCTCACCTTAGAGGCTTGGACAGAAGCCAGAAGAAGCCATAATCGGTTTGGGTAGAGTGCCTATGACCTCGATGTTTCCAGTAGAAGGGTTGACCACAGCTACAGTGCCGTTATCGAGGACTCGAAAAACTACGCCAGGTTTGAGCTGTCGGCCATTGTGATCGGTTAGAGTTATAAGACCAGAGACGACACACACGAAGGATAGCGAGGGGTAAGGACACACTCCCCAGATCAACGGCACTCAAATATTTATACGTACGCAACGGTGAGACGGCGACATAGCCCCAGCCCGCCGGTGTACGACCAAGTGCCAGATTTTGACTCTGCGTGACAAGGGTTTCAACTTGAACTGTGCTTATGTAATCAAAGCGTCACCTGCCAACACCGCCACATTTCGTTCTGGCCATTGTTGAACTCGCTTCTTTGCCGTGCCCAACGACTCGCACTGGGCGACAATGCAGGAAACCGTGAAATAGTGATCATCGTTCTGGGCTAGCCCTCGCTGCTTCAACGCTGTCGCGATCTTCGAGAGCTTCTCATCATTTCTCGGGCTTGTGATTTCTTGACACCATCTGAGCCTGAGGTTCTGCGGACATTTCCAGAAGCGAGCAACCTTAGCTGGGGCACTTGTGCTCAAATGGACGGGACGCGGGGTGTTGTTTACTGCAGGGCACCCTGGAACTGGCGCATGATCATATGGTAGCGGCGCTTGGAGGCGCCAGTCCCCGACTTTAGCTCCCCTTAGCGCAGTGTAGTCTATATGCACTTCTCCGCAACGGCCAACCGTGCCTGCCTCGGTCCATGCGTATCACGCTAGGAATGAACACATGGGCTACAGATACATTGTAACATGCGACATAAGTATATATGCGGCAGAAATAATGTCACCCTAGTCTCCATTGTCCTCACTCTCCAGATCTTCCTCTGGCGCTTTTCCAACTTCAATCGTATCCGCTGTAACATCGGCTTCATCATTCTTCGCGGTATTAATGCCCATTTTTATCCAGTGCCCACGGCCATCTGGGCCCCTGCTGAAGAATGGCTTGAGCCGTCGGACAGCAGCAACAAACTCTTCGGGTCTTGAATGCTCGGTGAAAATAGGACGAGCGTGCAAAAGATCAGCATACACATCCTTATTGTGCACAACGGAATAGACTGATGGAGAGCACCCACGAACGCGGATGAGATAGCGGGGGTGAACAGGCTGCTTTGTTCTGATCCTCGCGGATCTTCGCAGTGCCTGCAGATTGCTATCGATTGTCGCATGACGGGCAAATGGGACGGTCTTTGCTTTCTTTCTGGTCGCGGCCGATTCCACGCCATTGCTTCGCTTCAAGGTGCCGGCGGTGGTTTGGGGATAGTTCTTGGGTGCCGCCGATGGGGACGGGGTTTTAGGTTGTATGCCAAGTTCCATGACAAGACTTATGTATGGTCGGATCCCTCTGTCCTGCTCCTCGAGATCCGTGAGGTCCGACTCGGGAAAACATCTGAGCTGGTCGGCATCGACTTCAGTGTCATTAATGTTCGATGCCCTGGATTTATTCTTGAAAGAAATTAACATGATGGACATGTTTTCCTCCACCACGGGCTTGTTCTTGTCCATGAGCACAGCCATTGCAATATCGGCGGATTGTTGGTAAGGATGACATTGAACGGCCAATCCTCGCAGAAATGCAGCCAGGGCGGCACCAGTTGTTACCCCACTGTCGTCGTCAGCCCGTGCAAAATGCGTGAAGCGAACGA
>Ga0307508_10003002_pt1 | contig 17396 bp, 34 predicted proteins | sample 9_EM_MG_FD_203089 | JGI IMG/M metagenome (GOLD analysis project Ga0307508, IMG submission 203089) | Populus trichocarpa ectomycorrhiza microbial communities from riparian zone in the Pacific Northwest, United States - 9_EM | ecosystem: Host-associated > Plants > Roots > Unclassified | place... | reverse complement strand
CCACCCCCCCCCCCCCCACCCCCCCCCCCCCCCCCCCCCCCCCTCACCACGCCCCCCCCCCCCCCCCCCCCCCCCGCGGCTACTCCTTGAGCACTACCTCCTCGACGATCGAGTTGCCAGCGGCATTGACGCGCGTGACCGTGGCGGTCTCCTTGAAGCCGACCTTCTTGTGGACGTTGGCGTGGAAGCTGGCCAGCAGCGCTTTGCAGTTGTCGCTGTCGCCGAGCTGCTCGCGGGTGCGCCAGCTGTCTTCGGCCGCCTCGCAGCCCTTCCACCGCAGCCGGAACATCTCCGTGCCAGACTCATCGATGCGTGACGTCACTATGCGATCGACCTCGTGTGTTGTAGCCGCGGTGGCCGTTGGTTCCGGCCGCATGTAGGCTTTCGGTCGTGATGCTCTTCGCTTCTGCTTCGCCATCTCGTGCCCGTGTGTGTGTTTGTTTGCTTGTCTTTGGATGCGGAACTGGGGGTAGGTGAGGTGCGTGGATGAAAAGTTGTGGCGGGGCAGGACGGTTGTCGTGACAGGACATCATCTTGTCGACCCGATCGGTAGTTACTGCGCAACGCTAGCGAACCCGCCCCCCCGCACGCACGGAAAGTTCCGGGAACCGACGGCGGCGTCTTCCTCGCGGATTTCGAGTAGCACGTCTTCTGCCTACATAGCGATCATAAATATTCGCCCTGCCTGCGAGGCTAAATGTCGATTCGGACACATACGACTGCACATGTAGATAGTTTCATGCTATCTCCGTTAACCTCCGCTACAAGGACGAGACCAGACCGGACCGCGCAACGCCGCCAATCCAAGCAGCCCCCTCCGCCCGCCCCTTAACGCCGACGGGCCCGCACATGCCTCAAGGTCCCAATCTCGATCCAGCACGACACTCCCAACCCCCCCCACACACAAACACATGCAGAGAGGAGGAGACATACGCGTCCGCACAGCCGCCGTTGGCCGATATACACTGCCCCAAACTCCCAACACTCCCAGCGTCCACAGACCCCCACACAGCTCCCACACTGACCTCCTCGACTCGCTGTCAAGCCACACGCACCGCACCCCACTTCAACCTTGACGCCGTCCATCCCGCATGGAACAGTAATATATACTCCCGTCCCACACTGTAACTATGTAGAAGTGCCAGCCAAACCGTCCCATTCGTAATTAATGCCCTCCCTGCCGCCCACGCCACGTCTGCAGGAACCAACACGCAAGCTACCAAGCTCCGTAGGCGGAGAAGGTCCCGCGGTCCGGTTCGCCAGACGCATTTGTATTCGCACTCACCTGCAGCCTGCCAACCAACCTATATACTGTGTCAGAATAAGGTGGCGTCCGGAGATGAGGAGGCGTCCGGAAATGACTGAGTCCCCGAGCACCGGCTCGGGGCGCAGTCTTCCGTCCTTTGTCCTGACGGCCTTCCTGTATATAGAGAGATCTTGTGCCCGCATAATACTGTAATACAATCGTCACGTTTATCGATCCATATATATTCCATCAGGTTATGAGCCCGAATTGAACGCTCTGCCAATCCGCTACCCATCGATTATCGCTTCCGCCGTACCTGCTACATTGCGCCTCGCTTCTGCGCCTTCATCCCTGCACTCTAGTTTTTTTTTTTTCCTTCCTTTTTAAGCCTCAACAAACATCGCGTCAACATCGTGACCGACTCCACCACGTACACCTGCAAGCATGGCTCGACACCCATCGTCTGCGCGAGGAACTACCCCTCACGGAAGAACAACATTACGAACCTCCTCGCAATGGACGACTCCCTTGAAATTGTCCTCGGTACGGAGCTCGCACCTGCCGGCAACGCAACAGCACAGGCTCGAGACTTCGGCAAGCGGTCGCAACGTGCCTTCGGAATGATCTGGTCATCAACTGAACCCAGCATTCGAACGTTTCACAATCGCCTCGGACATTGCGATCCGCACACAGCCCGGGAAGCCCTCCGCGAACGATACGATGTTGCCGTATCCCAGTCTACACGCGTCGCTACCCTTGCCCGCCTCCACTCCGCCGTAATGAAACCTGGAATGTCTGTATCGGACTACATCTCCTCACTTTCGGATATCAGTCAGGAGCTGGAAGGGACTCCAGATGAAGTCACGGAGCGATACCTGATCATGCGCATCTTCGCGACCCTACCTGAGCAATTCGCCAACATTGTGGACATCCTCAAGAACCGACCGATCCAAGAACAAACACTGAACTCCATCAGTACAATTCTGATTGAACACGAAACCGCCCGAGCTCTCCGCAACACCACGACTGGCACCAATCTCAATCTGGTCGGGACCTCCAACAGTGCCCTGTCTGCCAACGTCAACGGTGGCAAGCACCATCGAACCAACGGAAAAGGCAATCACCGTCGAAAGCCTTACAATAACAAACGTGCCACCTCAGGCCCTAGCAACATCACGTGCTACTACTGCACACGGAAAGGACACAAAGAGATTGACTGCGAAGTCAAGAAAAGAGCCACCGAAATGAGGCAGGGAAGGGAAGACAAGCTCGGAAAGTCAGCATCCGCTCATCGTGTCAAAACCGGAGACACTGTAGTGCACGGCCTCACTGCAATGGCAAGAGTGGCCGGACACACACGCAAAACCGACGAATGGATAATCGACTCAGGCGCTACCAACTACATCTGACCAAATCTGATGGACTTTCATGAATACCACCCACTCGAGGAATTCTTACAAGTCGAGTCAGCCGACTCTGTCAGTTTAGCAACAGTTGCCGGCAGCATCAACCTCCAGCTGGATTGTGGAATGCTCCTCAGGGTGGAAGCTCTATATGTACCAGACTTCGGAGCCTCCCTCTCTCGGTACCTCAGCTGATCAAGGATGGCATTGATGTCAGTTTCGGTTCCCATTCAAGTACTGCTTACATTACATCAGAGGATTTCACGGAACAACCCCTGGGTAGATGCACACCTGGATCCATGTCCTTCGTCCTCCTCGGCAATGTAACCTCCAAAAAGGGTTCATCCAAATTCCACTGTGTATCGAGCAAATGCGGCGCCTCAGTCGGACTCGGACTCGGCGCCTCGAGCGAACTCAATTCCTGGGGCGGACTCTGACTCGACGCCTCGGCGGTCAGACTCGGACTCGGCGCCTCGAGTGGAAGTCTTGGCAATTTGGAAGGAAACACCGGCCGGTATAATCTTCGGAAGAGACCGAGAGCGGTCGCCCACCGGATCCGGGTGGAAGAGGAACCAATGTATTCTGCAGATCCGGTATCCTACCGGGAAGCCATTGCGCACCCGACGTTTGGCCAGAAATGGTCTGATGCGGTTGATGAGGAACTCAGATCTTTGGCTGAAAACTCAACCTGGGACTACGTCGGGCTGGAAGACGTTCCAGCCGGCGTCACGCCCATTAGCTCCAAGTGGGTCTTCAAGACCAAGGAGTTGCCAGGAGTCGGCATTCGGTATAAGGCCAGGCTTGTTATCCGAGGTTTTGAACAGCAGGCGGGGGTTGACTTCGATGAAGCTTTTGCCCCGGTAGCAAAGTTGTAAAGCCTACGTATGAGGCTAGCCCTCGCTGCTATCCATGACTGGGAAATCGAACAAATGGATGTTGTCACCCCCTTCCTGAATCCTAAAGTTGACGGTGACGTCTATATGGCTCTGCCGCAGGGTATTGAGGCGGACAAACCTCAAAGAATAATGGGCGTCCGGAGATGACGGACCGGAGGCAACATGTCCAGAGATGACAGCAGCCTTAGTCTCCGAGCACCGGCTCGGGAGACTGTCTTCCGTCCTTTCCCCTTGGCGATTTGCTCAGGCGCGTTGTACTGTATATAAAGAGAATGTTTTTCCTTCGACGTTGTATCAATCAATCTCTATCTTCGTCTCTATCGACCCCTATATTCCAACAGGTTATGAGCCCGGATTGAGCGCTCTACCAATCCGCAACCTATCAATAATCGAACCCGCCGATATCTGCACCTGCCTCGTTACTGCATCACATCCCTGCACTCTCGTATTTTAAGCCTCAACTTTTGGAGCCGCGTCGCGACTGACATCGCCAAGATGGTCTCAAACAGACAACGCGTCACGTTTGCAGCCACCGAACACCCGAAACTACCGCTTGTGGAGAACGGCATGAGATCATTCCCTACTGCTGAGGCCGTGACTACAGTCAATGCGACGACCGCGCTGCCTCGACGAACCACCTATCGGTTGAACCCACGATTCGAACCTTCATCCGAAGTCCTCCCGCGAAGGAAATCGATTCTGCAGACCGCGTTTGGGAAATCCTTAGTCAGGGCTACGACTCTGCCTTCACGATAATCGGTCGCCGAATACATCTCTGGCCTGCTCCTCATTCGCCAAGAATTGGCCTGAACTGAAAAAGCGATCACGGAGACCACAGTCGTCTGCCACCTCCTTCGAACCGTACCTGAATCGTTTCGCAATTACCGTCGGCGTTCTCAAAAAAAACCTTCGGAGGAGCATACCGTGGATGCTGTTACTGTAGGCCTTATCTAGGAAGAGACATCGCTCCTACGGAGGAATGACCAAGTTGGTTCAAACCTCAACGTCGCCGGCACTACCCTTCAAGCACTCGCAGCAGGAACTCAGCAAAGCAAGCGACGGGGCTACGGTGGTTACGGCAATCGGAAGCCATACAGAGGGCCTAGCAATTCACGGCTACGATGCTTTTACTGCACACAAGGAGGACACAAGGAAAGTGACTGCCGGGTGAAGCAAGAGGCAGAGAGGCTCAAAGAAGAAAGAAGCTCTCGGCGACCCTCCGCACAAACTGCCCAGGTGAACTTCGGGGACTGCCCGAGTGAGGTTGTGGTCCACGGCTTGTAGCCGATTGCAGGTATGTCGTCGGCGCCCCAAAATGTTTGGGCGGATCTGTGTGCGCGCTTGGTGATGCTGGAGCTGCTGTGGCGCCCCATACCGGAGCTGCTTTCCGCGCTTGATTTTGATGGAGCTGCTCTGTACGCGCTCGGTGATGCTGGAGCTGCTGAGGCGCCCCTTACCGGAGCTGCTGTGTACTCTCAATGCTGTCAAATGGACAGATTATCCAACGTATCGGCCTGCGAATCGGCCTGGTATCCAGGGGAAGCTTCACGTGAAGCACGTGCAGGTGGTTAAACAGGTTCCTTTCCCTCTCATTTCTTTCTTTCGCGGATGCACTCTTTCTCCTATGTCCGTGGTTTTCCCATGAGGTTTTTACACGGTTATAAGTTTTAACGAGGTATCCGAGGATACTGGGTTTCATGTTTTTGTTTCTTTTCTCTGCAACTGTTTGTTGCTCTACTGGCGGTTTCGTTTTCTCCTTCTCTCCTGCGTTCCTTTGCATCTTCCGTACGAGGGGAAATGTCAGAATAAAGGGCGTCCGGAGATGACGGACCAGAGGCAACATGTCCGGAGATGACAGCAGCCTTAGTCTGCGAGCACCGGCTCGGGAGACAGTCTTCCGTCCTTTCTCCTTGGCGATTCCCTCAGGCGCGTTGTATATAGAGAGAATGTTTTTCCTTCGACGTTGTATCAATCAATCAGTTCACACTCTCCGACTCTATCGACCCCTATATTCCAACAGTCTGCAAGCTGAGAAAGTCGCTTTACGGATTCAAGTGGGCCCCCCGTCTCTGGTATGAGCATATTGACCACTTTCTCAGATCTCTCGGTCTCCAACGATACGAGTATGATCCGAACGTCTACCTCTCGGCAATCACCACCTTAACCGATCGAACCGATTCTCCACTGGCCATCTGGAATTCCAAGCAATCGGCTCAAAAGGACGCACCAATAATTCTGCTGCTGTACTTGATGACATGCTGCTCTTCTCTCCATCGGCCAACCAAGTCGCCACAATCAAACACCTCCTCCGCGCCAGGTACAAGATGACCGACCTCGGTCCAGTTCGCTGCCTCCTCGGTATAGAGATTGAGCATGACCGATCATGACGGATACTGCATATCCACCAACAGCGCGCTGTCCGGAAGCTGTTTGCGACAAATGGCTTTTCCGACTGCAACTGCCACTGGACACCACAGCCTACTAGAAGCAAGCTCCAAAGATTAGATCCAGAGTCAAATCCAACAAACGGCACAGCAAGGACTCTTGACTCAGATGGTAAACAATGGTATCAGTCAATTGTTGGCAGTCTGATGTGGCTAATGCTATGCACTCGGCCGGACCTCGCATCCACCGTCTCCACGCTCGGTGTTAGAATATGGTCGATAGAGACGAAGATAGTGATCTGATTGATTGATTCAAAGTCGAAGGAAAAACATTCTCTCTTTATAAAACGCGCCTGAGGTAATCGCCAAGGGGAAAGGACGGAAGACTGTCTCCCGAGCCGGTGCTCGGAGACCCGGGAGGCTGTCATCTCTGGACATGTCGCCTCCGGTCCGTCATCTCCGGTCGCCTTCTCCAGTCCGTCATCTCCGGACGCCCATTATTCTGACACTCAGCAAATTTTCCTCCACCCCGACTACTGAGCACTTGTCAGCAGCCACCTACACGTTACGATATCTGCGAAACACGGCCAACCTCGCTATCCAGTACAATGCATCAGACTCCGAAGCGACCATGCCCGGCGGCTACACCGACGCAGATTTCGCCGGTGACCCCGATGACCGAAAATCAACATCTGGCTATGTATTCAAGCTTTCCGGAGGCGCTATTACCTGGCGTGCTCGTAAGCAGCCGCTTGTCGCTTATTCAACGGTGGAAGCCGAATACGAAGGTGCTTCCGACGCCGCAAAAGAAGCCATATGGGTCCGCTCCTTATAAGCTCGCATATTATATGGCAAGATCCTGTACAAGCATGCCGAGCAATGCCCCCACTGCTTATGCTCAGACAACGACTCTAAGGCTACCAAGCCCCAGCAAATCTTTGTCCAACTTGCAAAGAACCCGAAGTTCCATGAGCGCACCAAACACATCAGTGTCCGCTTCCACTTCGTCTGTGATGCCTGCGAACGGAACGCCATCAAAACCCACACACCTTCCGACATCTGACAAGCTCGCCGACATCATGACGAAGAACCTCCCTCGAGACACTCACAGGGAGCACGCTCTCGGGCTTGGGCTTGTAAGCCGGGACCCAGGGGAAGTGGCTGACAGACCACGCGTTAAGCGGTTCAAATAGTTTTTCCCTCTCATCTTCCTGTTCTTTCTTTGGAGGACGCACTCTTTCTCCTATGTCCGTGGTTTCTCCCTCGAAGGGTTTTTTACACGGTTACGAGTTTAACGAGGCATCCGAGGATTCTGTTTCTCTCATTCTCTCCTGTGTTCCTTTGCATTTTCCGTACGAGGGGAAGTGTCAGAATAAGGTGGCGTCCGGAGATGAGGAAGCGTCCGGACATGACTGAGTCCCCGAGCACCGGCTCGGGGGGCAGTCTTCCGTCCTTTGTCCTGAGGGCCTTCCTGTGTATAGAGAGATCTTGTGCCCGCATAATACTGTAATACAATCTTCACGTTTCTCGATCCATATATTCCAACATACTGTAACTCTAGCTATTTTAGTTCAGGCTAGCCAGCACGGACTGGCCACATAGACCGTCGTCGGGTGCGCCCTGGGAACCCATCTCTCCATCACCGCCATCTCGCATTGGATAGAATGCCACTCTATGCTCTGCATGAAGCTGCTCCTTCTCCCGCCCTCGAGGTTGTCGTGGCCGAATGGAAGAAAGAATAAAATAATATGAGAAGTATGATACATCATCCAGTTCGTTTCCAGTGGTACCATCCCTCCGCAAGAAATGCTGTCGAACCGCCCGAGCCCAAAGTCCCTGGCCCAATACATGCAGTGTCGAAAATGTTGGAATCCTCCCTCCCCGCCCACCCCCCCAACCCCAACCCCAGAATGCAGCAGTCGCTACCCAAAGGAAATAGTGTCAGAAAAGGAAAAATGCTCGGCACTCAAATTTCCCTGATGGTGCGTGCATGATGCACTGAAAGAAAAAAGTCGCCCGAAATAATAATAAAATAAAAAAAACAGCAAAAGCGCCCACATTAAGACAAAGAAGTCACCAAGGCAGAGAAGGACAAAAAAATGAGCCACTGATGGAAATTATGTCTCCACACCTGGCTTGCTGGCTGGCAGGCTGGCTGGCCTGATAGTAGAACGGAAAAATGGAATGAATCTGGACTCAACATAGATCCGCTACGCTGAGGGTAGATGCCACGGACGGAAAGATCGCTGTTGATATTTGACGGCAATGTGGTGATGATGGTGCGAGGGTGGTACTGACAAATCAAATTGTGTCCTGTTTGGACAGGACGGGTCTGCCAGAGATCATGCAGGATCAGAATGTCTGCTCGCAACGACCAGCCCATCTTTCCCCAGCATCACCTGCGCCTCCACACTGTTCCTCAAGATTTCGACGTGTTTCTCCAACATGGCACGGTCGACTTTCAGTTCGAAGTCCATCAGGAAGCAGAAGCTCACCTCCAATCGCGAGAGATCGAAATCGGTAAGACCCCCAACCCGGGCGAATCGATTGTGGGGGTAGCTAAGGTCCTCGAGTGTCTTCGCTGCTATTCGCAGAGCGGCCAGCACGAGCCTATGGGCATTTAATCGCGTTAGGGGTAATATGCGGTCGGTGATGGCGAGCCGATGCAGGTAGTACGATGCAGCGAGGTACACGGCAGTGGAGAGAGGACAGAAGCGGTGGATCCTGCGGGAACAATCACAGGTCAATTATGCATGGAAACCGCTTTCAGGGTACACCGTCTTGCCACAGCGTATGCGCGGCGGGGTATCGGGAGAAGACTATGTACATAGGAGAAAGAAGAAGAAAACAAGAGTTGCGAAACCCGCCGGAACGAGAAAATCTAGGCCCGGGAGGTTGTGCGGTATTGGGGATGGCGTGCGCGAGAACGCATAGTGATGGAATGAGATGTGGTGAGACATACCTGAAGAGATATTCCTCAATCGGAATCTCTGGCGCCGTCTTACACCAGAACTTTCGTGCGATCATCCCATAGTGCGTCGTGTCGTCCACGCTACCATAGTGGATAATACTCTTCCCCTGCCGGAAAACATCGTCGCCTTCGCTCTCTGGCGTTGAAATCGGCGATTTGATCCGGATTCCGTCGACGACACTGCTAGCGGAGGAGGCAAAGTAATATCCGCCCCCGGAATGGCGCCGATCCTGGCATGAGTTTGCAGGAGTCGTGGGGTCGCTTGGCGGAGGATTCGGCGGGACATCGCCGGTCATTCTGACGAGCAGTTCTGTGTAGCGTGCGAGCAACGTCAATGCGGCTGACGGCGCAAGGTGGAAAATGTCGCCGTCTTTCCCCCTCAGACCCCTGGGTTTGGGCGAGTCGCTGGGCAGCTGCGGAGGAAGGTCGGCCATGACAGACGGCAGCTTCTCGTGGTCGAGGATGACATGTGGGTGTTCTGGCGAGTAAGGGGGCGGCGGGCGTGCGAACGGACTCGCCATGCAGTAGGTATCGTCGTCGTGAGTGACTGCGGAGTAGTCAAAGATCGGAAACGACGTGGCGGTGGTGGACCCCGAGAGAGAGAGCGGAGAGATGAGTAGCTTTGAGAGTAAAGCCTCTGCATGTTCGCATGTCGGGAGAGGAGAGGGCCGCGGGTTGCCACGAGGGAGGTGGGCGGAATGGGACGCAGAAATTGATGCTGCCGAGGGAACGGGTCACGAACAGACACGTCCACGTGGCAGGAATTGCGGCTGGATTCTCTTCGAGGGAGCTCAAAGTTGCGGACAGGTAGGATGTGGGTAGGAGCGAAATGGTGGCGACTGTAGCGGTCTGCGGGAACAAGGCCTGGACGACAAACACCGCAGCGCTCAGAATGGGAGGGATGCTTGGTTAGCCGGGGACTAGCGAAGATTTTTGGAGCAGGTTCCGTTTTTTTTTCGGAGTTTGGCGGGCGGAGGCTGAAGCGGTGGAATCGCGCAATGAGTGGGTAATTTAATTTTTATTATTTTCCGGTATTAGCTCGAGCAGATGGTGTGCGAGGATAATGCGAGGCGTAAGTGGGCGGTGTAGGATGCGGTTCGTTGCACGCCGTCAGTTGACGACTCTGTGCGACGGCAATCGGGCTCGGACGAGGATCTCGTCTTGGGAGGGGTAGGTCACGGAGGGGGCTGCGACAGAGGCCGCGGAGGGCGGGAGAGAGGCGCGACTGCGAGCCGAGGCGGCGAAGATGCGGCGACGGGGCGGCGATGGATGGAACGTATGCAAGCGTCAGCCGGGAGGAACACAAGCATGTGCACCGGGCACTAACGGTATCTATCGAACAATACCAAGGGCGCGCAACTACTCTATGCTCAGCTTCTGCAACGATTCCAACGTGGAGGCGCGGGAGAGCAGATAGGCGTAGGAAGCAGGAGGCGTGTGTGGGGAACAGAGAGCACCATGGAAGAGCGGCAGTGGCTGGGGACGGGCGATGGGCGGATGCATGCGGCGAGGCGTGGCGTTTCTGGCCGGTGGCTGGGGTGCGGCGGATGAGGGTTCGACGTGACGGCGGCAAAGTTTAGCGGGCAGTAGCCAGAGCAGGAGAAGGAACCGGAGAAACACGTCCGACGGTAAACGAGTCCCTCGGCCCTTTTGTAGCTTCTCGGCGGACGGAGCGAGACGAGATTGAGCGCGGTTCCCACAGAACAGCGTCGCTGATCTTTGGGCAGCGCCAGTGATATATATATTCCTGCTTCGCTTCCTCCAGGACTAGCACGGCCTCGCTGTTGAGTCCCCTGCATCGCGGTGCTCGGGAAGGACACGCCAGGCCGTTATTCGGATTCGGTGGTGCCTGGCTCACGAGGGCGCCGCTGGACACCAATAAGTTGGTCAAGATCGCGGCGGAGGAGTCAGACACCCGCGGGGTTGAATAACTCAGTTGCACACGCCGACCGGGGTCGCGCGATGCCGCTGCCCAGCACCCTCGTAGTAGGAGAGGGAACTGCAACGAATCGAGTCAAATTCCTTGCGTCCCGAGATGCCAGAACGAAGAGAGCATGTACGCACAAATGAACGCTGCGCCTATCACTCAGTCGGGAAGTTCACGTCTTGCGGCTCAAGCACGCGATGGGGGAATATGAAGAGGAAAAGATGAGACTCCGGCCGAGGAGGTAGAGATGAAGCTGGTATCGAATGTTGATCGTTAGTGTCGTTGCCGTTTGTTGGAAGCAAGGTATGGATAGAAACATAGGTGGTTGTTGGATTTATTATCTATATTAAATGCAAAACCTTCTCAACGCAAACAACGGGCGACAAGCTTGCCAGGGGGAAATGGACGAAAAACTGCCAGCATCGCCGGTGCTCGGAGAATCGGACGGCCGTCACCTACTGAGAGGTCTGGCACCTGCGAAGGCCGAATCACACTCCATCAACCATTGAAACTACGTACCACCACTTAGGACGTCATGAAATGAGTGATCGCGGAAGGGGGCAGCTTCCTGCAAAACCTCGATTCTTGAACAACGTAAACCATCGACACCATATCCATCATCACGTCCATTGGCCATACCCTTCCTGCTTCCATCATTGAGGCCTGGCCGTTGGAGGGCGTGTAGTCTGGGAATTTCGCTTCTGTGGGAGGTCTCGTAATCCGTTCGCTATTACCGGATGCTGACTGGTGAAATGTCTTGCCCTTTGGCGAAGGTCCGGTTATTATATTTGTGCTTAGGGAGTGGCATTTTGGAATTTGTGTACTTACCTGAATGTGATGACAGCGTGTAGAGTGAGTTGCAATCAAAGTTGGCGAACTGGCTCACTCGTCCAACGTGCCCACATCTGCTATGTGTCGTATCTGATGTTTTCGGACACTTCGTGACCCTCCTTTAATCATTGCTCTTGTAGGAACCGTTCGGTTGCCAGTTGCAACCAGCAGTAGAGGCCTCACTCCATGGCCTACTTTGGTGCGCCCTACTGCTTCGGATGGTTCGTGGGCTGCGGAATGGGAGATCAGCGCTGGCTCAGCCGGACGAGTGGGCGGTCATGGCGAAGTCGGAATCGGTTGCGTCTCGTGCGACTCGCTAGTGGTGCCGACCAAACAGCGCCCGAAGGGCACTATATTCAACCACAATCTCGTCGCGAACCGCCACCACTGCGGCCGTATTAATATGGTGGAGGTAGAAGCCTGACTACAGGCTTGCTGACGGTCATGACATTGCAACCCGAGTGCGGCTAAGGGGCAAACTGTGCTAGAGTGAGGCTTTCACAACTGGTTGCAACAGTCCACCGAGAGGTTGCAATCAAAAGAGTACTTAATTAACCGTGCATAGGCGACGTGCCCGAAATTATCAGATACAAGACTTTCAACAGCTGTGCGCACGTTCCGACACCTTGCAGTCATCACTTTGAGGTCAGTACACAATTCCATAAGTAAAGTCCGATTGGTGTTAGACGGAATGGAAGGGAAGGCCCACGAGGTGGACACGGGCATACCGCAGGGGTCACCGGTGGCCCCCATCCTATTCACCACCTATCTCTCAGGCATATTCGAGGAAGCGGAAAAGAGAGTGGTAGGAGTGAAGGCACTGTCCTTCGCAGACGACATATCATTGTAGGCGGAGGGCAGAACGGATAAAGAGGTGGCGGCGAAATTTGGGAAAGCATCAGAGGCAGCAGTGGCATGGGGAAATGAGAATCGGGTGACCTTTGACCACAGCAAGAGTGAGGCAGTACTGTTCAGCCGAAAAAGGAAGGTGCCCACCGATACAATCAGGGCGGGTGAAAGAGAAATCCCAAAGTTGGAATAAATGGATCAATAAGAGGTTAAGATTGTATTACAGCATTATGCGGACGCAAGATCTCTGTATATACAGGAAGGCCGTCAGGACAAAGGACGGAAGACTGCGCCCCGAGCCGGTGCTCGGGGACTCAGTCATGTCCGGACGCCACCTACGGTCGGTCATCTCCGGACGCCCATTATTCTGACACTTCCCCTCGTACGGAAAATGCAAAGGAAACACAGGAGAGAATGAGAAAACAGAATCCTGGGATGCGTCGTTAAAACTCGTAACCGTGTAAAAAAAACCCTTCGAGAGAGAAACCATGGACATAGGAGAAAGAGTGCATCCTCCAAAGAAAGAGCAGGAAGATGAGAGGGAAAGAAAAAAGGGAAAACTATTTCAACCACTTAACGCGTGGTCTGTCAACCACTTTCCCTGAGTCCCGGCTTACAAGCCCAAGCCCGTGAGCGTGCTTCCAATGAGTGTCTCGAGGGAGGTTCTTCGTCATGATGTCGGCGAGCATGTCGGATGTCGGAAGGTATGTGGTTTTGATGGCGTTCCTTTCGCAGGCATCACGGACGAAGTGGAAGCGGACACGAATGTGCGTGGTGCGCTCATGGAACTTCGGGTTCTTTGCAAGTTGGATTGCACCTTGGTTATCGACCACGATTTGCTGGGGCGCGGTAGCGTTGCCATATAATATGCGAGCGTATAAGGAGCGGACCCAGATGGCTTCTTTTACGGCGTCGGACGCACCTATGTATTCGGCTTCCACCGTTTAGAAAGCGACGAGCGGCGGCTTATGAGCACGCCAGGTAATATCACCTCCGGCAAGCATGAATACAGAGCCAGATGTTCATTTTCGGTCATCGGGATCTCCGGCGAAGTCTGAGTCGGTGTAGCCGGCGGGCATGGTGGCTTCGGAGTCAGATGCATTGTACTGGATAGCGAGATTGGCCGTGTGTCGCGGATATCGTAACGTATAGGTAGCTGCTGACAAGTACTCGGCAGTCGGGGTGGAGGAGGATTTGCTGAGCATGGAGGCGGTGAATGCGAGGTTCGGCCGAGTGCATAGCATTAGCCACACCAGACTGCCAACGATTGACTGATAACGTTGTTGACCATCAGAGTCAAGAGTCTTTGCTGTGCCGTTTGTCGGATTTGACTCTGGATCTGATCTTTGGAGCATTTGCCACAAGCAGCTTCCTGACAGCGCGCTGTTGGTGGATATGCAGTATCCGTCGTGATCGGTCACGCTCAATCTCTATAAAGAGGAAGCCGCGAACTGGGGCGAGGTCGGTCGTCTTGTACTTGGCGCGGAGGAGGTGGTTGATTGTGGTGACTGGGTTGGCCGATGGAGAGAAGAGTAGCATGTCATCTACGTGCAGCAGTAGAATTATTGGTGCGTCCTTTTGAGCCGATTGCTTGGAATTCCAGATGGCCAGTGGGGAATCGGTTCGATTGGTTAAGGTGGTGCTTGCCGAGATAGACAATTGGACCATACTCGCATCGCTGGAGACCGAGAGATCTGAGAAAGTGGTCAAGAGGCACATATCAGAGACGGGGGGCCTGCTTAAGTCCGCAAAGCGACTTTCTCAGCTTGCAGACTTGAGGTTTGTCCGCCTCAATACCCTGCGACAGAGCCATATAGACGTCGCCGTCAACTTTGGGATTCAGGAAGGCGGTGACCACATCTATTTGTTTGAATTCCCAGTCGTGGACAACAGCGAGGGCCAGCATAATGCGTAGGCTTTGCAACTTTGCTACTGGAGCAAAAGTTTCATCGAAGTCAACCCCCGCCTGCTGTTCAAAGCCTCGGATAACAAGCCTGGCCTTATACCGAATGCCGCCTCCTGGCAACTCCTTGGTCTTGAAGACCCACTTGGAGCTAATGGGCGTGACGCCGGCTGAAACGTCTTCCAGCCCGACGCAGTCCCAGGTTGAGTTTTCAGCGAAAGATCTGAGTTCCTCATCAACCGCATCAGACCATTTCTGGCCAAACCTCGGGTGCGCAATGGCTTCCCGGTAGGACACCGGATCTGCAGAATCCATTGGTTCCTCTTCCACCGGGATCCGGTGGGCGACCACTCTAGGTCTCTTCCGAAGATCATACCGGCCGGTGTTTCTTTCCAAATTGCCAAGACTTCCACTCGAGGCGTCGAGTCCGAGTCCGCCTGAGGAATTGAGTCCACTCGAGGCGCCGAGTCCGAGTCCGACCGCTGAGGTGTCGAGTCCGAGTCCGCCTGAGACGTCGGATTCTGAGAAGGTGACGTTTTATGCCTGGATTACTAGCCTCCGGCGGGGATCCCAAAAGTGCCAGATAGTGGTACATTGTTTGATGAGTTCGGGCTTCGAGCATAACAAGTACTACGCTGTGGAGACAGCTTCTACCCACATACTTGGTAGGAGGGAGCAGTCCAGTAGCATTTCACGGGCTTTTGCATTGTGGGTCTGAATCATCCTTTCGGAGACTCCATTCTTGTGCTGTGTGTATGGCGGTGATGGCTCGAAGGCAATGCAAAATTCTGTAAGGATCGATCGAAATGCTTCATTGTCGGATTCTCCTTTGCCATCGCTTTGACGCAGATATCGCATGTGGTGGGTGCAGTTTCCGTTTCAGCATAAGATTGCTTAGACAATAGCTTTCCGACATCGCTAAGGTTGAGATGGCCAAGGCGTCGGTGCCAGGTTTGGCTATCTGCTTGACTTGACCGGGATCCAGAGTCCGAGCCAGAGTCCGACCGCCGTGGCATCAAGTCCGATCGTCGTGGCATCAAGTCCGACCGGCGTGGCATCGAGTCTGACCATCGTGGTAACGAGTCCGTCCGAGACGAGTCCACGTCCGTTCGGGGCGACGAGTCCGCATCCACCCTACAGGCCTTCCGCAGTTGTGCTGAAGTATGCGAGTACGTGTCCATTTATTAGTATTGAAGGGTCAACGATATCTGACTTGCCACCGATGGGGGTCTTGTATCGGTTCTTGGCTTCGCCGTTGATGCCGTCCTCGTATCAACATCGGCTATTTGTGGATATTGGCTCCACATCAATGGCATCCTCGCCGTCGATATCGGTCTCGCAGTAGATTTCGGTCTCGCCATAATTCTTGCTATTTGCCACTCTTGGTACACCGGCCGGGGCAGTGATAGGAGCTTCGAAGGACATCCGCTTGCTTGACGGATCTGCTTAATCCGGTTGCACTTCCACCCAGATCCGGCGAGGATGTAGTTTATGTCTGAGCAGCGAGACTGTTCTGAAACTGGATATTTCAGTAGATGTCTTCATGTCTGGAATGAATACTCAGCTTTTGGAATGGATTCCACACATGGTCTTTGCTCAATCGGTATCTCGGTGGAGAGCCCACTTAGGAGCAAAGCCGATTCAGGAGCAAAACCGAAAACCGCTGGAGTAGCTGTCAGAATATGGTGGCGTCCGGAGATGAGGAGGCGTCCGGACATGAGAGACCAGAGGTGGCGTCCGCAGATGAGGAGGCTTCCGGACATGAGAGACCAGAGGTGGCGTCCGGAGATGAGGAGGCGTCCGGACATGACTGAGTCCCGAGCACCGGCTCGGGGGCAGTCTTCCGTCCTTTGTCCTGACGGCCTTCCTGTATATAGAGAGATCTTGCGCCCGCATAATGCTGCAACACAATCTTCACCTTTTATCGTTCCATATATACCAACAGTAGCGATTATGCCGAAGTCGCCAAATCCTTTGAAGTGGCCGAATCCACAGTTTCCGTCAATCGCGCTACAGCAGCGGAAATCTCCGAGTGGTTCTCTGTTGGTCGACAGCTTCATTTTCGGATGGCTTGTAGGATGGCATGTAGGACCGCTCGGTCTCATAGGCTCGCTCGTAGAATCGCTTATGGAATCGCTTGTAGAATCGCTTGTAGAATCGTTCATATCATCGCTCGTAGGATCACTCGTAGGATCGCTTGTGGGATCGCTTGTGAGATCGCTGGTGGAATTGCTCGTGCAATTGCTCATGGGGTCGCCGTATCCGAAGGTCCTTCAGCTAGCAGGCCAATGCTTCGCTCGGATGGCAACTGAGTGATGCTCACTGATGAATGGTTGCACCGTTCAATGCGCAAGGCTCAAGTCTGGGCAGTCGCGTTGGCTGGTAGGCCCCTCTATGCCGCGGATAGTGATGCGTTGTCTGGTTGGCGATGTCGTCGGACGCGACGCGGCTCCAAAAAGTTAAGGCTTAAAAAACGAGAGCGCAGGGATGAGACGCAGAAGCGAGGCGCAAAGCGGCAGGTACGGCGGGTGCGATTATCGATGGGTATCGGATTGGCAGAGCGTTCAATCCGGGCTCATAACCTGTTGGAATATATGGATCGATAAAAGGTGAAGATTGTGAACTGATTGTATTACAGTATTATGCGGGCACACGATCTCTCTATATACAGGAAGGCTGTCAGGACAAAGGACGGAAGACTGCCCCCCCGAGCCGGTGCTCGGGGACTCAGTCATGTCCGGACGCCTCCTCATCTCTCATGTCCGGACGCCTCCTCATCTCCGGACGCCACCTTATTCTGACATGGCCGTGATCTGATACGTCCCGTGCGAGTAATGAATGAAGAGAAAAAATGACTCCACTGTTGAAAGTGATGAACGTGTGTATTGTCTAAGTAAGGCTGAAGCCTCGAGAGAAAGGAGAATATAGGGGTAGGCCCATGCCTGCCGTGACTAAGCAACGAGTGAGATATTGCAACACTTCCTCC
>Ga0307508_10003001_pt1 | contig 17397 bp, 13 predicted proteins | sample 9_EM_MG_FD_203089 | JGI IMG/M metagenome (GOLD analysis project Ga0307508, IMG submission 203089) | Populus trichocarpa ectomycorrhiza microbial communities from riparian zone in the Pacific Northwest, United States - 9_EM | ecosystem: Host-associated > Plants > Roots > Unclassified | place... | reverse complement strand
GCGCTCCGGCTGCTCCAGGAGCGCGGCGCGGCGGCCCGCCCCGGCTTCCGCACCGACGACGACCCGGCGGCGTGCGCCGAGATCTGCCGCCGCCTCGACGGCCTGCCGCTGGCCGTCGAACTGGCCGCCGCCCGGCTGCGGCTGCTCACCCCCCGGCAGCTCGCCGACCGCCTGGACGACCGCTTCCGCCTGCTGACCAGCGGCAGCCGCACCGTGCTGCCCCGCCAGCAGACGCTGCGCGCGGTCGTCGACTGGTCCTGGGACCTCCTCGACGCCCGGGAGCGCACCGTCCTCGCCCGCCTCTCGGTCTTCGCGGGCGGCTGCGACCTGGCGGCGGCCGAGGCGGTCTGCGGCGACCCCGGGGCCCGGGGGCCGGTCGACCCCCGGGACGTCGCCGCGCTGCTCGGCTCCCTGGTCGACAAGTCGCTCGTCGTCGCCGCGCCCGGGACGGACGGCGCGGACGCCGGGATGCGCTACCGGCTGCTGGAGACCGTCGCCGAGTACGCGGCCGAGCGGCTGGACGAGACGGGGGAGCGGGCCGTGGTCGAACGACGGCACCTGGTCGCGTACCGGGAGCTGGCCCGTACCGCCGACCCGCACCTGCGCGGCCGTGAACAGCGCGTCTGGCTGCTCCGGCTGGAGGCCGAGCACGAGAACCTGCGCACCGCGCTGCGCCGGGCCATCGCGGCGCGCGACGAGCAGGAGGCGCTGTGCCTGGTGCTGTCGCTCGGCTGGTTCTGGAACCTGCGGGGCCACCGCGGCGACGGACGCCACTGGTCGACGGCCGCGGCGCGGCTGGGCCCCGACCCGTTCGAGCCGCCCGTCGCCCCGGCGCCCCCGCTGTACACGAGCTGCACGGCCGCCCCGCCGCCGATGGAGCCCGAGGTGCTGGTGGAGGCGCGGCGCGGGGTGCGGCTGTTCGCGCTGGCCAACCTCGAAGGCAACATGAGGGCCATGGACGACGAGGAGTCCCGGCGGGAGATGCGGGGCATCGTCGAGGCCTACCGCCCGGGGCTGCCGCAGAGCTGCCGGGTCCCCGGCGTCATGTGGTTCTTCGCGGTGCTGCTGACGGGCGATCTCGACCTGCTGCGGGAGGTCGTGGACGAGTCGGTGCGCACCAGCCGGAAGCTGGGCTACACCTGGGAGCTGGCCTTCACCCTCCAGATGCGGGCCAAGGTGATGACCCAGCGCGGCGGCGGCGATCCCGGGGAGCAGGCGCGCCGGGACGCCGACGAGAGCCTGAAGCTGTTCATCGAGCTCGGTGACGCCTGGGGCGTGGCCGAGGCGCTGTCCGGGCGCGGCGAGACCCTGGAGCTGATCGGCGACGGCCAGGCCGCGGCCGACGACTACCGGGCGGCGATCCGCTACGCCGAGGAGCTGGACGCGCATGCCCAGGTCTCGCTGCTGCGGGCCCGGCTGGCGGGGCTGCACGTCGAGCACGGGGACGAGACGGAGGCGGCGGAGGGCGAGCGGTTCCTGCGCGCGCTGCTGGCGGAGCCGCCGCAGGCGGCGGGCGCCGAGGCCGCGTCGTACGTCCGGATGCACCTGGCCCACCGGTGCGGCGTCACGGGCCGGGTGGCCGAGGCCCGGGAGCATCTGGCGGTGCTGCACGAGGAGTTCGCCAGCCGGGCGCTCGATCTGTTCCAGGGCCTGGTCGAGGGGATGCTGGCCTGGCTGGACCTGATCGAGGGACAGCCCGGGGAGGCGCTCACCCGGATCAGGGAGGCGCTGTCGAAGACCGGTGACTTCATGTCGCAGGTGGTCGCCCCGCAGGTGCCGGTGATCCAGCTGATGACCGCCGCGCGGGCGCTGGCCGCCCTCGGCGGTCCGGAGCGGGCCGCGCTCGCGGCGCGGCTGTTCGGCGCGTACGACGCGGTGCGGCCCGGCATCCAGCGGGTTCCCGTCAGCGAGCGGGAGGACCGGGAGGCGGGCGAGGCGGCGGCGCGGGCCTGGCTGGAGGACGCGGCCTACGAGCGGGCGTACGCGGAGGGCGGCGGCCTCACCGTGCAGGAGGCCGCCGCCCTCGTCCGGCCCACTGGGTGAACCTCAGGTCTTGGTGCGGAACTTCCGCACCGCCAGCGGCGCCGTGACCGCCGTGATGACCAGCGTCCAGCCCAGGGCGACGGTCACCGGATGGGCGAGCGGGCCGTGGCCGCTGGTCAGCGACCGCGCGGCGTCGGCGAGCTGGGAGAGCGGGTTGTACTCGGTGAACGACTGCAGCCAGCCCGGCATGGTGTTGGTCGGCGCGAAGATCGACGAGCCGAACTGCAGCGGCATGATCACTAGGAAGCCCATGCCCTGCACCGCCTGCGGCGTCTTCAGGGACAGCCCCAGCAGCATGAAGACCCAGGTCAGCGAGGACCCGAAGGCCAGCGCCAGCAGCACCGCGGCCAGCAGCTCGACCGGGCCGGTCTCCAGCTCGAAGCCCATGATGAAGCCCATGGCCAGCAAGATGAGGGTGGACACCAGCATCCGCCCGGTCTCCACGATCAGCTTGGCGATCAGCACCGAGGAGCGGGCGATCGGCATCGTGCGGAAGCGGTCCATCACCCCCTTCCGGAAGTCGTCGTTGACGCCCGAGCCGACCGACATGGCGATGTTGAGGCCGCCCATCGCCATCATCCCGGGGATGAGGTAGTTGACGTACTCGCCGCGGTCGCCGCCCGACACCGCGCCGCCGAAGACATAGGTGAACAGCAGCGAGAAGACGATCGGCATCAGCAGCGCGTCGAACATCGACTCCGGGTCCCGCTTGATCTGCAGGACGTTACGGCGCACCAGCGCGCCGATGTGCCGGAGATTGGCGCGCAGCCCGATCCGCCCCTCGTCGGGCAGGTTCGTGGGGGAAGCGGTCACCGTTGCCGCGCTCATACCGCGACCTCCTCAAGGGCCTTGTCGTTCTTGCTTTCCTCGGGCGCCGAGGCCTTCTGGCCGGTGATGGCCAGGAACACCTCGTCCAGGCTGGGCAGATGGGTGTCGATCCCGGCGATCGCGAAGTTGCGCTCACCGAGCAGCCCGATCACCGCGGTCAGCTGCTCGTCGCTGACGATCGGCACGTTGACCAGGCCCTCCTCCACGTCGGCGGTCGCGCCGCCGACACCGTCGAGCCCGGCCTGCGCGATGGCGCCGACCATGCGGTTCAGCTCACCGGGGTCGGAGGGGCGTATCTGCAGGGTGCGCCCGCCGACCTTGGCCTTCAGCTCGTTCACCCGGCCCTCGGCGATGATCTTGCCGCGGTCGATGACCGTGAGGTCGTTCGCCAGCTGCTCGGCCTCCTCCATGTACTGGGTGGTCAGCAGCACCGTGGCGCCCTCGGCGACCATGCGCTTGACCTCCTCCCACACCTCGTTGCGGGTGCGCGGGTCAAGACCGGTCGTCGGCTCGTCCAGATAGAGCACCGAGGGGCGGCCGATCATGGAGGCGGCCAGGTCCAGCCGGCGGCGCATACCGCCGGAGTAGGTGGACGCGGCCCGCTTCGCGGCGTCCGTCAGCGAGAACCGCTCCAGCATGGCGTCCGCGCGCGCCCGGGCGTCCTTGCGGGACAGATCGAGCAGCCGCCCGATCATGTACAGGTTCTCCCAGCCGGACAGCTTCTCGTCGACCGAGGCGTACTGCCCGGTCAGACCGATCCTGCGGCGCAGCTGCCGGGGCTGCCGCACCACGTCGTACCCCGCCACGACGGCGGTACCGGCGTCCGGCATCAGCAGGGTGGACAGACAGCGGACGAGGGTGGTCTTCCCGGCTCCGTTGGGGCCGAGCACACCGAGGACGGTGCCTTCCGGCACGTCCAGATCCACTCCGTCGACGGCCCTGGTGTCGCCGAAGTGCTTGACCAGCCCCCGAACTTCGACGGCGTTGCCGTCCCTGATCTTGTGTTCCTGTCGCGTCATGCTGTAAGAGTCGCAGCCGCTGCCGACAGATCACCGACAAGCGGCAGACAGCCCGCCGACGGGGGACGGTCGGCGGGCTGTCGATGTACCGCGATGGCTCTGTGCGTCACCTGTGCGTCATCCGCGCGTCAGTGGAACGAGTGCTCCTCGGCCGGGTACGCCCCGCCGACGACGTCCTCGGCGAAGGCGCGCGCCGCGTCGCCCAGCACCTCCCGCATCCGGGCGTACTGCTTGACGAAGCGCGGCATCCGGCCGCCGGTCAGGCCCGCCATGTCCGTCCACACCAGCACCTGGGCGTCGCACTCCACGCCCGCGCCGATGCCGATCGTCGCGATCTGCAGCGAGCGGGTGACCTCGGCGGCCAGCTCGGCCGGGACCAGCTCCAGGACGACGGCGAAGGCGCCCGCGTCCTGCACGGCCTTGGCGTCGCGCAGCAGTTGCTGGGCGGCTTCCTCGCCGCGGCCCTGCACCGGGTAGCCGCCGTAGGCGTTGACGGACTGCGGGGTGAGGCCGATGTGGGCCATGACCGGGATGCCGGACCGGACGAGCAGTTCGATCTGGTGGGCGGAGCGTTCGCCGCCCTCCAGCTTGACCGCGCCCACCCCGGCCTCCTTGACCAGCCGGGTGGCATTGCGCAGCGCCTGGACCGCGCCCTCCTGGTACGAGCCGAAGGGCAGGTCGCCCACGACGAGGGCGCGCTTGGTGCCGCGTACGACGGCGGCGGACAGCAGGGCGATCTCGTCCATCGTGACGGGCACGGTGGACTCGTAGCCCAGATGACAGTTGCCCATCGAGTCGCCGACGAGCATGACGGGGATGCCCGCCTCGTCGAAGACGGACGCGGTCATCGCGTCATAGGCGGTGAGCATGGGCCACTTCTCACCGCGCTCCTTGGCGGCGGCGATGTCACGGACGGTGATACGGCGGGAACTCGTCCCCCCGTAGAGCGCCTTCGACGCCTGCTTTTCCGGCTTCTCCGGTGCTTCCGGCTTCGGTGTTTCCGGCTTCTGGGCAGGACTGACGTGCGTCATTACGACGGCTCCTGTTCGTCATCTCGAGGCGCCCTGACGGCGTCCCCGGACCACTCCCATGCTGGCACGGCTCCCGACGCTCCGAAAGTAGGGACATTGCGCACGGACGGACATTCGATGGACAAAGACTCGCAAAGTCTTTCCCATACGAGACGGGACCGTATCGAAACGGTTCTAGCCTGGGCCGCATGGCAGCAGCACCCTCCGCGGAGGCGATCCACCGCAGACGGTGGGCGATCCTGGTCGTCCTCATGATCAGCGTCCTGGTCGTCGTCCTGGACAACTCGATACTCAACGTGGCGATGAAGACGATCGCCACCCCGAAGCCCACCGGACTCGGCGCCACCCAGAGCCAGCTGGAGTGGGCCATCAACGCCTACACGCTGGTCTTCGCGGGGCTGCTGTTCACCGCCGGGCTCCTCGGCGACCGGCTCGGCCGCAAGAAGATACTGCTCGGCGGCATGGCCGTGTTCGGCATCGGCTCGGTGCTCGCCGCCTTCTCCGGTTCGCCCGGCGAGCTGATCGGCTTCCGGGCGCTGATGGGCCTGGGCGCGGCCTTCGTGATGCCCGCCACCCTGGCCATCCTGGTGAACGTCTTCGAGCGCGAGGAGCAGGCGAAGGCCATCGGCATCTGGGTCGCCGCGGTCGGCCTCGCCATCGCCATCGGGCCGATCACCGGCGGTCTGCTGCTGGAGCACTTCTGGTGGGGCTCGGTCTTCTTCGTCAACGTGCCCGTCGTGATCACCGGGATCGTCGCGATGGTGCTCCTCGTCCCCGACTCCCGGGACCCGGCGCCCGGCCGACTGGACCCGCTGGGCGTGCTGCTGTCCGTGGTCGGCCTGGTGCTGCTGGTGTACGGCATCATCAAGGGCGGCCAGCTCGCCGACTTCGCCGACGCCCAGGTGCTGTCCACGATCGGCGCCGGACTCCTCGTCCTGGGCCTGTTCGTCTGGCACGAGAAGCGCAGCAGCCATCCGGCCATCGATGTCGACTACTTCCGCAACCCCGCCTTCTCGGCCGCCATCGCCGCCGTCGCGCTGGTCTTCTTCGCGCTCATGGGCGTGACCTTCTTCATGGTCTTCTACATCCAGAGCGTGCGCGGCTACAGCGCCCTGGACTCCGGGCTGCTGCTCCTGCCGCTGGCCGTCGCGCAGCTGCTGTTCGCGCCGCGGGCCCGGCTGGTCGTCGAGCGGTTCGGCGCCCGCGCCGTGTGCACGGCCGGAATGCTGATGGTGGCCGCCACCATGGCCGGGTTCCTGGCTCTGGACATCGACTCGCCGCTGTGGGTGCTGGAGGCGCTGTTCTTCTTCCAGGGCGCGGGGATGGCGCACATCATGCCGCCGGTCACCACCGCGATCATGCAGGCGCTGCCGCGGGAGAAGGCCGGTTCCGGCTCGGCCCTGAACAACACCTTCCGGCAGGTCGGCGGTGCGCTCGGGGTCGCTGTCCTCGGCTCGGTGCTCTCCGCCACGTACCGCGACGGCATTCAGGGCACTCTCGCCGCCGTCCCCGGGCTGTCTCCCTCCGTACGGCACTCGGCGGGCGAGTCCGTCGAGGCCACCCTCGGCCTCGCCGACCGCCTGGGGCCCGCGGGGCATGTGCTGCTGGGCCCCGCGCATGACTCCTTCATCCACGCGATGCACCTCACCGCGCTCGGCTCGTCCGGGGTGGCCCTCTTCGGCGCGCTGGTCGTGGCGGCCTTCCTGCCCGGCAAGGGCGCGGACGGCGGCGGCCCCGGCAGCGGGCAGCGGCGGGAGAAGGCCGGGGCGGGGGCCGACCGATGACCGCGCCGCGAGCCGAAGCCCGGGCCGACGCCGCGTCCGGCCCGGCGGGGCTCTCCGCGTCCGGCCCGGCGGGGCTCTCCGCGCGCGGGCGGCCGCGCAGCGCCGCCACCGACGCGGCGATCATCGAGGCCGCGCTGCGGCTGCTGGAGGAGGGCGTGACCGTCGGCGCGCTGTCCATCGAGGGGATCGCGCGCGCGGCGGGTGTGGGCAAGGCCACCGTCTACCGCCGCTGGTCGGGCAAGGACGCGCTGATGCTGGACGTCCTGCGGTCGCTGGAGGAGCCGGGACCCGAACCGGCCGGGGTCTCGGTGCGCGACGACCTCGTCACCATCCTGGAGTTCATGCGGCGGCGCGGGCTGGCCAAGCGCAACTCCGTGGTGATGCGCGGCATCCTGGCCCAGATGCACGCCCACCGGGAGCTGTGGCGGGCGTACGACGAGAGCGTCATCGAGGTCCGCCGGGAGCTGCTGCGGTCGGTGCTGCGGCGGGGCGTCGCGAACGGTGAGATCCGGACGGACACCGATCCCGAGCTGCTGGCCGACCTGTTCACCGGGCCGATGCTCTCGCGTGCGATCCTGCACGAGTGGCGGGAGCTGCCGGAGGGGCTGGCCGAGCGGATCGTGGACACCGTTCTGGAGGGGGTCTCGGCGCGCGGCTGAGACGGCGTATGCGAGCGTAGGACGGACAGCGCGCGCCGATGTCTTTGTGCCTGTCGCGTCACAACCGCCCCCGTTGTCGCGGGATACGGAACCCGGGCCTACCGCTTGGGCGTCCACGGGGCAGGGACGCCTGGTGGGGGCGTCGGGAATGCCCTGGTCATCGCCTAGGGTCTTGATCCGTAGGCGGGCAGCGGCAAGTGAGGGACGGACAACGCATGGTGCAGGCGTACACGCAGGAGACGGGACAGCCCGGGGGCGCACCCCAGCCGGCCGGTTCCCCGTTCGGCCGCCTGCGCGATCGGCTCCGGGACAGCCGCGGAATCTGGCGGCGCGGTCTGGTGCTCGCGGCGTTCGCGGTCCTGCTCACGCTGATCATGGTCTTCCACGCCGACATCCCCAACCGCGTCGGCAACCTGGGCAGCCTGCTGGAAACGTTCCTGCCGTGGCTGGGCGTGTTCCTCCCGGTGCTGCTGGTACTCGGTCTGGTGCGGCGGTCGGCGATCGCGCTGGTGGCGCTGGTGCTGCCGGTCACCGTCTGGCTGAATCTCTTCGGCGGGCTGATGTTCGCCGACAAGTCCGGCGGCCACGGCGACCTGACCGTCGTCACCCACAACGTCAACGCCGACAACGCCGAACCGGTCGCCACCGCGAAGGACGTGGCCGCCTCGGGCGCGCAGGTGGTGGCGCTGGAGGAGCTGACCACCAAGGCCGTGCCGACGTATACGAAGGCGCTCGCGGGCTCCTATCGCTACCACGCCGTGCAGGGCACGGTCGGAGTGTGGAGCAAGTACCCGCTGTCCGGGACCAAGCCGGTGGACATCAAGCTGGGCTGGACCCGGGCGCTGCGCACCACGGTCACCGCGCCGGGCGGTGAGGTCGCCGTCTACGTCGCCCACCTCCCGTCGGTGCGGGTGAAGTTCAACGCGGGCTTCACCGCCGGGCAGCGCGACGCGAGCGCCGACGCGCTGGGCGAGGCCATCCACGACGAGCCGCTGGACAAGGTGGTCCTGCTCGGCGACCTGAACGGCACGATGAACGACCGTTCGCTGGCGTCGGTCACCTCGCAGATGCGCTCCGCGCAGGGCGCGACGGGCGACGGCTTCGGCTTCAGCTGGCCCGCCTCGTTCCCGATGGCCCGTATCGACCAGATTCTGGTGCGCGGGGTGAACCCGGTCTCGGCCTGGACTATGTCGCAGACCGGCAGTGATCACCTTCCGGTCGCGGCGTCGGTCACGTTCTGAGCCTGCCAATCGAAGATCTAACAAGCTGTTCACCTTGAGGATGGTGCTCCGGAAATAAAGTGCGTGAGACACTTTGTTCCGGTAGCGAACATACGCACGATCTCCTCCTCGTCCCGCTTGTGAAAGGTCTCTCATGCCCCTGGCACTGCTCGCTCTCGCGATCTCTGCCTTCGGTATCGGCACCACAGAATTCGTGATGATGGGCCTGTTGCCCAACGTCGCCGACGATCTGGGCACCTCGGTGCCGACCGCTGGCTACCTTGTCTCTGCCTACGCCATCGGCGTCGTCATCGGCGCCCCGCTGCTCACCGCCCTCGGTGCGCGCATCCCGCGCAAACGGATGCTCGTCCTGCTGATGGGGCTCTTCACGATCGGCAACCTCGCCTCCGCGCTCGCGCCCTCCTTCGGGCTGCTGCTCGCCGGGCGGGTGCTCGCCGGGCTGCCGCACGGCGCGTTCTTCGGCGTCGGCGCGGTGGTCGCGTCCCGGCTGGTGAGCGAGGAGAAGCAGGCCCGCGCGGTCGCCACCATGTTCCTGGGGCTGACGATCGCCAACATCGTCGGCGTGCCGGTGGGCACGGCGCTCGGCCAGGGTCTGGGCTGGCGCGCCACCTTCCTGGTCGTCACCGGCATCGGCCTGGTGGCCATGGCCTCGCTCGCCCGGCTCGTCCCGCAGGTGCCGCAGGAGCAGCACGGCGGCCTCGGCCGCGAGCTGCGTGCCCTCGGCAACCGTCAGGTGCTGCTCGGGCTGCTCACCGCGGTCTTCGGGTTCGCCGGTGTCTTCGCCGTCTACAGCTACCTGGCCTCGATGATGACCGAGGTCACCGGCTTCGCCGAGTCCTCCGTCACGATCGTGCTCGCCCTCTTCGGCATCGGCATGACCCTGGGCGCGCTGGTCGCGGGACCGCTCACCGACCGCGCGCTGCGGCCGACGCTGTACGGGTCGCTGGCGGCGCTGGCCGTGATGCTCGTGGTGTTCGACTTCACCGTGCACATCAAGTGGGCGGCGCTGGTCTCGGTCGTGCTGCTCGGCGCGGTGGGCTTCATGACCACCACCCCGCTGCAGATGCTCGTCATGAACAAGGCGAAGCACGCCCCGACCATCGCCTCCGCCTCCAACCACTCCGCGTTCAACCTCGCCAACGCGGGCGGGGCCTGGGTCGGCGGCGCCGCCATCTCGGCGGGCTGGGGCTGGACCTCCCCGACCCTGGTCGGCGCGGCGCTCGCGGCGGTCGGCCTGGCGATAGCGGTGACCGCGGGGCTGCTGGACCGCGGGACGCCGGAGAAGTCCCGGGTCGTCGCGGGCAGCGATTCGGTGCCCACGCTGTCCGAGGTGCACTGACCTTCCGCTCTCCGTGCGCGGACGCGCCCCCGCCGGGTTGGCGGGGGCGCGTCGTGCTGTGCCCGCCTGGGGCTGCGACTGCCCCCCGTTGGGGCTGTGCTCCTGACCCCCGCTGGGGCTGCGCCCCTGGCCCCTGCTGGGGGCTGTGCTCCGCACCCCTGCCGGGCCTGGGTCCGGGGCGGGAGCCCCGGGTCGGGGAGGGGCGGGGTGGGGGAAAGCCCCCGGGTCAGGGGTGTTCGCGCCAGCGGTTGGTGATGGGGAGGCGGCGGTCCTTGCCGAAGCCCTTGGCGGAGATCTTCGTGCCCGGCGGGTACTGGCGGCGCTTGTACTCCGCCGTGTCGACCAGCCGCAGAATCCGCGTCACCAGCTCATCGTCGTAGCCCGCCGCGACGATCTCCTGCCGTCCCTGGTCCCGGTCCACGTACAGCTCCAGGATGCGGTCGAGCACGTCGTAGTCGGGGAGGGAGTCGGTGTCGACCTGGCCCGGCCGCAGCTCCGCGCTCGGCGGCTTGGTGATGGAGTTCTCGGGGATGGGCGGGGTCTGGCCCCGTTCGCCCGCGGCGTGGTTGCGCCACTTCGCGAGCCGGAAGATGGACGTCTTGTAGACGTCCTTGATGGGGCCGTACGCGCCCACGGAGTCCCCGTAGAGCGTCGAGTAGCCGCACGCCAGCTCGGACTTGTTGCCGGGGGCGAGGACGATGTGGCCCTCCTGGTTGGAGAGCGCCATCAGCATCGTGCCGCGCAGCCGCGACTGGAGGTTCTCCTCGGCGAGCCCGGTGAGGTGCAGCGATCCCATGTACGCGTCGAACATCGGGGCGATCGGGACGGTGCGGAAGTTGAGCCCGGTGCGGCGCGCCAGCTCGGCCGCGTCGGCGATCGAGTGCTCGGAGGAGTAGCGGGACGGCATGGCCACGCCGTAGACGTTCTGCGCGCCGACCGCGTCGCAGGCGATCGCCGCGACGATCGCGGAGTCGATGCCGCCGGAGAGCCCGATCAGCACACTGCGGAAGCCGTTCTTCGCGACATAGGCCCGCAGCCCGACCACCAGCGCGGTGTAGATCTCCTCGTCGTCGCCGAGCCGCTCCGCCTCGCCGCCCGCGAGACCCGGCTCCGGGACGTAGGTCGGGAGGGGGTCGGCGGTCAGGGTGCGGTGGTCGATGCGCAGCCCGTCGTCCACGACGCCCTCCGGGACCGCGTCCGGGGCGGCGGCGGGCAGGTCGAGGTCGACCACGACGCACCCCTCGGCGAACTGCGGAGCGCGCGCGACCACTTCGCCGTCGCGGTCGACGATGATCGAGTCGCCGTCGAAGACCAGCTCGTCCTGGCCGCCGATCATCGCCAGGTACGCGGTGGTGCAGCCCGCCTCCTGGGCGCGCTTGCGGACCAGGTCCAGCCGGGTGTCGTCCTTCTCGCGCTCGTACGGCGAGGCGTTGATCGAGAGCAGCAGTCCGGCCCCGGCGGAGTGGGCGGCGGGCACCCGGCCGCCGTCCTGCCACAGGTCCTCGCAGATGGCGAGCGCCACATCGACCCCGTGGACGCGGACGACGGGCATGGTGTCGCCGGGGACGAAGTAGCGGAACTCGTCGAAGACGCCGTAGTTCGGCAGATGGTGCTTGGCGAAGGTGAGGACGACGGAGCCGCGGTGCAGCACGGCGGCGGCGTTCTGCGGGGAGCCCGCGGGCTGGCCGTAGCGCCGGGCCCGCTCGCTGCGGTCGAGGTAGCCGACGACCACCGGCAGCTCGCCGAAGCCCTCGGCGTCCAGCCGCTCGGCCAGCGCGCGCAGCGCGGCGCGCGACGCCTCGACGAAGGAGGAGCGCAGGGCGAGGTCCTCGACGGGGTACCCGGTCAGCGCCATCTCGGGGAACGCCACCAGATGGGCGCCCTGCTCGGCGGAGTGCCGGGTCCAGTGGACTATCGACTCGGCGTTTCCGGCGAGGTCGCCGACGGTCGAGTCGATCTGGTTCAGAGCGAGGCGAAGTTGAGGCACGGCGCCCAGTGTAATCGTCTGTCTGACGCGATAACCGGTGCGTGTCGGAGGTCTCCCCGCGCGGACCGGACCCGGCCCCGGACCCGGGCCCGGCTGTGGTTACTTCTGGTAACCGAGGATGGTCATCATCCCTGACTCCGAGTGGTAGACGTTGTGGCAGTGGACCATCCACAGCCCCGGGTTGTCCGCGTCGAAGTCGACGCTCACCTTCCGGTGCGGCAGCAGGATCGTGGTGTCCTTGCGCGGCCCGCCGTCCGGCAGCTGGTAGGTGTGGCCGTGGAGATGCACCGGATGCCACATGTCGGTGCCGTTGATGAACGTCAGCCGCACCCGCTCGCCCGCCCGCACCGGATAGCGCTGCGACGGATCGTACGGCCTGTCGTTGATCGCCCAGTCGAACTTCCGCATCGAGCCCGTGAGCCGCATCCGGATCGTGCGGTCCGGCGGGCGCGACTCCAGCCGAACCGATTCGGCGGCCTTGAGCTGTGCCGCCCAGACCAGCTTGCCGTCCAGCTCCTTGGGGCGCTTGAACTTCTTCGCCCCCTTGCCGCTGGTGTGGAGCACGGCCAGAGTGGACCGCTTCTTGCCCTCGGCGAGGGCGGCGAGCGGGAACACCCCGCTCTCCGCGGTCACCAGCACGTCGTACCGCTCGCCCATGCCCAGCAGCAGCGCGTCGGTGGTCCGGTGCTTCACGGGATAGCCGTCGGTGTGGGTGACGGTCATTTTGTGGCCGCCGAGCGCCACCCGGAAGGCGGTGTCGCCGCCCGCGTTGATGATGCGGATGCGGATGCGGTCGCCGCGCTTGGCCCGGAAGACCTGCGGGGAGTCGGGGGTGCGCCCGTTGATGAGGTAGTACGGATACGCGATGTGGCCCGCGTTGCCGCCCAGCAGCCCGCTCGTGGCGCCGCCGAGCAGGCGGGGTGGGGCGGTGCGGGTGGGGGTAGGGGAGGGGGACGGCTTGGCGCCGTGCCGGAGCATCAGCGGCGTACCGCTCGCGGCCCCCGCCGCCATGCCCGCCGCTCCGCTCGCCGGACCGCCTCCCGTCGCGCCCGCCGTCGCGCCTGGCGCCCCGCCCGCCGGAGCGCCCGCCGCCCCGTGGTCCATCCCGTGGGCCATGGGCCGCCCGCCGTTCAGCTGCCGCAGCACCTTGTCCGGGGTTCTGCCGCCCACCCCGTCGAGCCAGTCGTCGAGGACGACGATCCACTCCTTGTCGTACTTCAGCGGCTCCTTGGGGTCCTCGACGATCAGCGGCGCGTACAGCCCCCGGTCGAGCTGGACGCCGCTGTGCGGGTGGACCCAGTACGTGCCCGGGTTGATCGCCGTGAAGCGGTATTCGTGGGCCGTGCCGGTCTTGACCGGCGGCTGGGTGATGCCGGGGACACCGTCCATGTCGTTGCGCAGCCGGATGCCGTGCCAGTGCAGCGAGGTGGGCTGCGGCAGCTGGTTGACGAGGGTGAGGGCAAGGGTCTCGCCCGCGGTGACCCGGAGCGCCTGACCGGGCACCTGGTCCTCGTACGCCCAGGACTTCACCTTGCGGGCGCCGAGGTCCAGCGTGGTGGCGGTGGCGGTGAGCTGGAGCCGCCGGACCGGCCCCGGCCCCCGCTGGTCTTCGCGCTCCCGGACCTCCGGGCCGTAGGGGGAGATGTACTCCGACGGGGTCGCCGCGGCCGGTCCCGCGTTCCCTCCCAGTCCGGAGTTGTCCATTCCGTATTCGTCGCCGGAGGGACTGCAGGCGCCGAGCAGACCGCTGCCCGCGACGGCGATTCCCGCGCCGAGCACGGCGCGGCGAGAGTGATCGTGCATGAGTGAGCACCCCAATGCTGGTGGGAGATGTGCGCATGAGCGGCCCGCGCGTCCGCCCACTCCCGCGCTCCCTGTCGGGGCGGGACGCGGCGGACGCGCCGCTCTATGCGCTGCACCAGCAGCCGGTGGCGTTCGCGCACCGCCGTCTCCCCGGGCTCCGGTCTCATCCTCTGATGATCAAGATAATACGACAGCTTACCCCTAAGGGGTATAAAAAGGGGCATTCTGGAACCAGGGGCGGCCTTGCGTCGCCGAACGCGCGGGTCCGGGAGCGGCCCGCATGAAAGTACGATGCACACATCGTGTCGGAGCGCGGGGTGCGGGCCCGAAACCTCACCGAAACCCCGCCGCGTGATACTGGGGCCGTCGAGGTGCCCAGCGCCCGCTGAAAGAGCCGTTTGACCTGCAAGGATAGGGGACCATGGATAAGCAGCAGGAGTTCGTGCTCCGTACCCTCGAAGAGCGCGACATCCGGTTCGTGCGGCTGTGGTTCACCGACGTCCTCGGCTTCCTCAAGTCCGTGGCCGTCGCACCCGCCGAGCTGGAGGGCGCCTTCGACGAAGGCATCGGCTTCGATGGCTCCGCGATCGAGGGCTTCGCCCGGGTCTACGAGTCCGACATGATCGCCAAGCCGGACCCCGGCACCTTCCAGATCCTGCCCTGGCGCGCCGAGGCCCCCGGAACCGCCCGGATGTTCTGCGACATCCTGATGCCGGACGGCTCCCCCTCCTTCGCCGATCCGCGCTTCGTGCTCAAGCGCATCCTCGCCAAGACCTCCGACCTCGGCTTCACCTTCTACACCCACCCCGAGATCGAGTTCTTCCTGCTCAAGCAGAAGCCCATGGACGGCACCCGCCCGGTGCCCGCCGACTCCTCGGGCTACTTCGACCACACCCCGCAGAACATCGGCATGGACTTCCGCCGCCAGGCGATCACCATGCTCGAATCGATGGGCATCTCGGTCGAGTTCTCCCACCACGAGGGCGCCCCCGGCCAGCAGGAGATCGACCTGCGCTACGCCGACGCGCTCTCCACCGCCGACAACATCATGACCTTCCGCCTGGTCATGAAGCAGGTCGCGCTGGAGCAGGGCGTCCAGGCCACCTTCATGCCGAAGCCGTTCTCCGAGCACCCCGGCTCGGGCATGCACACCCACCTCTCCCTCTTCGAGGGCGACCGCAACGCGTTCTACGAGTCGGGCGCCGAGTTCCAGCTCTCCAAGGTCGGCCGCTCCTTCATCGCCGGGCTGCTCCGTCACGCCGGGGAGATCTCCGCCGTGACCAACCAGTGGGTCAACTCGTACAAGCGCATCTGGGGCGGCTCCCAGCGCACCGCGGGCGCGGGCGGCGAGGCCCCCTCGTACATCTGCTGGGGCCACAACAACCGCTCCGCCCTGGTCCGGGTCCCCCTCTACAAGCCCGGCAAGACCGGCTCCACCCGGGTCGAGGTCCGCTCCCTGGACTCCGGCGCCAACCCCTACCTCTCGTACGCCGTCCTGCTGGCCGCCGGACTCAAGGGCATCGAGGGCGGCTACGAACTCCCGGCGGGCGCCGACGACGACGTCTGGGCGCTCTCCGACGCCGAGCGCCGTTCGCTCGGCATCGAGCCGCTGCCGCAGAACCTGGGCGAGGCCATCACCCTCATGGAGCGCAGCGAACTGGTCGCCGAGACGCTCGGCGAGCACGTCTTCGACTTCTTTCTCCGCAACAAGAAGCAGGAGTGGGAGGAGTACCGCTCGGAGGTCACCCCCTTCGAGCTGCGCAAGAGCCTGCCGGTGCTGTAGTCCGGCCGCCGACGGAAGCCCCGTGCTCCGGCCCGCGCGGCGGGGTCACCGGTCGCGGGGCGGGCCGGTGCTTCCGCGGACGACGAGGGTCGGTTCGAGGACGATGTCGCGGTCCGCGGTGCGCCCCTCGTCGAGGCGTTCGACGGCCGCCCGGACCGCGCGTTCGGCCATCTCGGCGGCGTCCTGGCGTACGGACGTCAGGTCGATGAAGGACAGCTGGGCGAGCCGGCTGTCGTCGTAGCCGACGATGGACACGTCCGTCGGCACGGTGAGACCCGCCCGCAGGAACGTGTTCAGCACGCCGTGGGCGCAGCGGTCGTTGCCCGCGATGACCGCGGTGGGAAGTTCGCCCCGGCGGAGGAGTTCCCGGGCCGCCCGGGCCCCGGACTCCTCGGTGTAGTCGCCGGGGAGGATCTGGATGTGCCCGTCGAGTCCGTGGCGGCGCATGGCGCTGCGGTAGCCGCGCCGCCGCTCGTCGGCGGCGGGCATCGAGCCGCCGTCGATGTGGGTGATGGCGCGGTGGCCGAGTCCGGCGAGGTGGTCGACGGCCTGGCGGATGCCCTTGATGTCGGCGGTCCGTACGACGTCCACTCCGGCGGCCCGTGTGCACGGGCTGATTTCGATGAGGGGCGTATGGCCCGCGACCGTGGCCAGGTGCTGCGGGCTGGACTCGGCGCCGATGATGATGATGGCCTCGCTGCGCAGTCCGAGCAGCTGCTCCACGGCCTGACGCTCGTCACGGGCGGCGGCCATGGCGCTGAGCGCGAGGTGGTAGCCGTGCTTCTGGGCGGCGGGGTAGAGGGCCTCGACGACGCCGACGTCGTGCGGGTGGCGCATGGTGAACAGCACGCCCAGCTGGCGGCTGCGGGTGCGGCGCAGGAGCTGGGCGGCGGTGTCGGGGCGGTAGCCCAGCTCCTCGGCTGCCTGGATCACGCGCTGGCGGGTCAGGGAGCTCGCGCCGGGCTGGTTGCGGAAGACCAGGGAGACGAGGGCCTGTGAGACCCCGACCCGTGCCGCGACGTCGGACATGGTGGGGCGCTTCGGGCGAATCGGAGGGATTCCGGGCTCGTCCGGCCGGTCGGTGACGCCTGGGTCCCGCATGTGCGCCTCCCGTGCTCAGGTATTGACATGACATAAGGACGAGGCTCATAGTACCGGGGAACTAGTACGTATTAGTAATACGAACAAGCGCCCGGCAGTTCGTCACACACGACGAGTGGGCGTTGTCGTGGCGGCTGAACCATGCCCGCACCCACTCGGCATCGGCACCGGGACAATCCCCCGCCCGCCGTCACCGCCGCCACCCCGAGCCCGGACGGCGCGGTGGCGCCGACCACGGCCGAAACGCTGGACCTCGCCGCCGGCCTGGGGCTCGACACCGTCCTGAGCATCGAGCACGAAGACCTCGCCCGCACCCCCACCGACGGCGTCCGCCGGTCGGTCGACCTGCTGCGCGCCGCGCTCAGCGCCGAACCGGTCGCGGCAGCACGGTAGTCCGGCGGCCCCGGACCCCCTACGTCCCGTCTCACGTCCCCTCATGAACGCTCGAAGAGGAGCCACAGGCATGACCAGGACCAGCCCAAGCCCCGCCTCCCACGGACTGCCTCCGGACGCACCGGGACCCCACTCGCGACGCCTGGGCCTGGTCTCCGTCATCGTGACCTTCGGCGGGCTGCTGTTCGGTTACGACACCGGCGTGATCAACGGTGCTCTTGAACCGCTCACCTCCGATCTCGGTCTGACCGCGTTCACCGAGGGAGTGGTCGTCAGCATCCTGATCTTCGGTGCCGCCTTCGGCGCCATGATCGGCGGTGTCCTGTCCGACCGGTACGGCCGCCGCCACAACGTCATCATGCTGGCGCTGGTGTTCATGCTCGGCA
>Ga0307508_10003000_pt1 | contig 17398 bp, 12 predicted proteins | sample 9_EM_MG_FD_203089 | JGI IMG/M metagenome (GOLD analysis project Ga0307508, IMG submission 203089) | Populus trichocarpa ectomycorrhiza microbial communities from riparian zone in the Pacific Northwest, United States - 9_EM | ecosystem: Host-associated > Plants > Roots > Unclassified | place... | reverse complement strand
ATGGCCCTCACGGCCATGGAGGAGCCCGCCTCCTTCGACGCGGACGCACTGGCCGCCGAGAAGACCAAGGTGCTCGGGGCCGTACGGCTGCCGGCGGACCTGGGCCGGGACACCGTGCGCGGGCAGTACGCGCCGGGCTGGCAGGGCGGCGAGAAGGCGGTCGGGTACCTCCAGGAGGAGGGCATCAACGCCCAGTCGAAGACGGACACCTACGCGGCCATCAAGGTGGAGGTGGACAACCGCCGTTGGGCGGGTGTGCCCTTCTATCTGCGCACCGGCAAGCGTCTGGGCCGCCGCGTCACCGAGATCGCGGTCGTCTTCCAGCGGGCGCCGCACTCCCCCTTCGACCACACGGCGACGGAGGAGCTCGGCAAGAACGCGATCGTCATCCGCGTCCAGCCGGACGAGGGCGTGACGGTCCGCTTCGGCTCGAAGGTGCCCGGTACGTCGATGGAGATCCGGGACGTGTCGATGGACTTCGCCTACGGCGAGTCCTTCACCGAGTCCTCCCCGGAGGCGTACGAGCGTCTGATCCTGGACGTTCTGCTCGGCGACTCGAACCTCTTCCCGCGCACCGAGGAGGTCGAACTGTCCTGGCAGATCCTCGACCCGATCGAGGAGTACTGGGACCAGAACGGCAAGCCCGCCCAGTACCCGTCCGGCACCTGGGGGCCCGTCGAGGCGGACGAAATGCTCGAGCGAGACGGACGGAGCTGGCGCCGGCCATGAAGATAGACCTCACGGACACCACGGCCAGCAAGATCAACAAGGCGCTGGTGAAGGGCCGCCGGGCCATCGGCACGCCGGCCGTCGGCATGGTGCTCACGCTGGTCATCGTGACGGACGAGGAGAACGCGTACGACGCCCTGAAGGCCGCGAACGACGCCTCGCGCGAGCACCCCTCACGCACCCTCGTGGTCATCAAGCGGGTCTCGCGCACCCCCCGCGACCGCACCCAGTCCCGTCTCGACGCCGAGGTGCGGCTGGGCGCGGACGCGGGCACCGGCGAGACGGTGGTCCTGCGGCTGTACGGCGAAATCGCCGACCACGCGCAGTCCGTCGTCCTCCCCCTCCTGCTGCCGGACGCCCCGGTGGTGGTCTGGTGGCCGGTGAACGCGCCCCTCGACCCGGCGAACGACCCCCTGGGTGCCCTCGCCCAGCGCCGCGTCACAGACACGTATGCCGCGGAGCAGCCGGTGCGGGAGCTGACGTCCCGCGCCGACACCTACACACCCGGCGACACCGACCTCTCCTGGACCCGCATCACGCCCTGGCGCTCGATGCTGGCCGCCGCCCTCGACCAGGTCACCTGCAGGGTGGAGGCCGTCGAGGTGGAGGGCGAGGAGTTCAACCCGAGCTGCGAGCTGCTCGCGATGTGGCTCGCGGACCGGCTGGACGTGCCGGTGAAGCGGTCGCTGTCGGACGGCCCTGGTCTGACGGCGGTCCGCATGGCCACCGACACCGGCCAGATCGTCCTGGACCGGGCGGACGGCTCCCTCGCGACCCTGTCCATCCAGGGTCAGCCGGACCGTGCGGTGGCACTGAAGCGGCGGGAGACGGCCGAGCTGATCGCGGAGGAGCTGCGGCGGCTGGATCCGGACGACACCTATGCGTCGGCGCTGCGGTTCGGGGTGGAGCGGCTGAACCCATCGGTGTCGGAGTCTCCGTTTCCGGAACCGGCTCCCAAAGGACCCGCTCCCAAAGGAGAGGACGTCGAGGTCGCCGCGGAAGCTCCCGCACCGGAAGCGGCGGCGGAGGCACCGGTGACGGACCCGGCGGATCCGGCGAAGAAGGCGGCGGCGAAGTGAGTACTCCGCAGCTGGTCGTGCACCGTGACAAGGAACTGATGGCGCAGGCCGCCGCGGCCCGCCTCATCACGAAGATGGTGGACGCACAGGCCTCCCGGGGTTACGCGTCCGTGGTCCTGACGGGCGGCCGCAACGGCAACGGCCTGCTGGCCGCCCTCGCGGCCGCCCCGGCCCGGGATGCGATCGACTGGGGCCGGCTGGACCTGTGGTGGGGAGACGAGCGCTTCCTGCCCGAGGGTGACCCGGACCGCAACGTCACTCAGGCACGCGAGGCCCTGCTGGACTCCGTCCCGCTGGACCCGAAGCGCGTGCACGCCATGCCGGCGTCGGACGGACCGTTCGGCGCGGACGTGGAAGCGGCGGCTGCGGGTTACGCGGAGGAGCTGGCTCTTGCCGCGGGTCCGGAGAACCACGGTGCCGTGCCCACGTTCGACGTCCTGATGCTGGGCGTCGGTCCGGACACGCATGTCGCGTCGCTGTTCCCGGAGCTCCCGGCGGTACGGGAGACGGAGCGCGCGGTGGTGGGCGTCCACGGCGCCCCGAAGCCCCCTCCGACCCGGGTGACGCTGACGCTGCCGGCGATCCGTGCGGCGCGCGAGGTCTGGCTGCTGGCCGCCGGCGAGGACAAGGCACAGGCGGCGGCCATCGCCCTGTCCGGCGCGGGCGAGGTCCAGGCCCCGGCGGCGGGCGCCCGCGGCCGCTCCCGCACACTGTGGCTCCTGGACGCGGCGGCGGCATCGCAGCTGCCTCGGTCGCTGTATCCGCCGGCTTCGGCGTGAGGGCCCCTGGGGGCTGCCGCCCCCAGACCCCCGCTTCGGCCTGAACGGCCTCGTCCTCAAACGCCGGACGGGCGGGATTCAGCTGAGCTGATTTCAGCCCCTCCGGCGTTTGAGGAGCGGGGATCCGGGGGCCGGCCCCCGGAATGGGACGGGTAGGGGCGGCGGGGGCGAGAAAGCCCTCGCCGCCCCTCACTTCACCGACCCCGCCATAACCCCCTGCACAAAGTGCCGCTGGAACGCGAAGAACACGACCACCGGCACCACCAGGGACACAAAGGCCCCCGGCGCCAGCACATCGATGTTGCTCCCGAACTGCCGTATCTGCGACTGGAGTTGAACGGTCAGCGGCTGCGAGGAGCCGTCCGCGAACAGCAGCGCCACCAGCATGTCGTTCCACACCCACAGGAACTGGAAGATGGCGAGGCTGGCGATCGCGGGCCGCCCCACCGGCAGTACCAGCCGGGTGAAGATCCGCCACTCGCTGCCGCCGTCCATGCGGGCCGCCTCCAGCATCTCCTTCGGCATCTCGGCGAAGTAGTTCCTCAGCAGGTACACGGCGAACGGCAGTCCGTACGCCACGTGGAAGAGCACGACACCCGGAATCGTGCCGAACAGCCCCAGCTCGCCGAAGAGTTTGGCCACCGGCAGCAACCCGATCTGCACCGGCACCACCAACAGGGCGACCACGAGCAGGAAGACGGCCTCCCGGCCGGGGAAGTCCAGCCAGGCGAAGGCGTATCCGGCCAGCGCCGCGAGGACGACGACCAGCACGGTCGCCGGCACCGAGATGAGCACCGTGTTCCAGAAGGCCTGTGTCATACCGGCGTTCTTCAGCAGCGCCGAGTAGTTGTCGAAGGACAGCTGCCCGGGACTGGAGAACACCGTCCACCAGCCACTGCTCGCCGAGTCCTGTGTCGACCGCAGCGACGACAGGAACAGCCCCGCCAGCGGAGTGAGCCACACCAGGCCGATCACCACCAGGAAGGCCTGCACAAGGCCGTTGCCCAGGCCACGCCTGACCGCGTTCATCGCTGACTCCTTCGGAAACGACGGACGTTGACGACCATGGCGGGGACGACCAGCAGCAGGAGCAGCACACCCAGCGCGCTGCCGAGCCCCTGGTTGTTGCCGCCGCCGAACGACACCAGCCACATCTGCGTCGCGAGCACGGTCGCGTCCTCCTGCACCGGCCCGGGCGCGATGATGTAGACGAGGTCGAACACCTTCATCACGTTGATCACCAACGTCACGAAGACCACGGTCAGCACCGGCGCCAGCAACGGCACCGTGATCCGCCGGAAGATCTGCCACTCGTTCGCGCCGTCCATCCGCGCGGCCTCCAGCGCATCGCGCGGCAACGCCGCGAGCCCGGCACCGATCAGCACCATCGCGAACCCGGTCCAGATCCACAGATACGCCCCGATGATCGCCGGCGTGACGAGCATCGGCCCGAGCCAGGACACGCCCTGATACGGCTCCGCGAAGTTGGAGCCCGGCAACTCCACTGCGTACGAACCGGACTTGAGGCCGGTGAAGCGGAAGGAGCCGTCGGACGCCGTCGTCGCATGCGCGGCGGTCGTGCCGTCGTCGCGCACCGCCTCGACCTTCATCTCCGGCAGTCCGCTCTCCCGCCGGTCGACCTTGCCCTGCTTCCCGCCCCCACCGGGGGTGAAGTCCAGGTAGACGACCCCGCGCACCTCGTCCGGCGCCGCCTTGCGTCCGGCAGCCGCGTAGGCGGGCTGCGCACCGCCCGGCAGGTCCTTCGGCGCCACCCCCACCAGCCCGAGCGTCACCGACTCCCCCGGCGACACGCCCCCGCTCGTCCGGTACGAGCCGTCCGCCCCCGCCTTCAGCCCCTGGCCTTCGCGAGCCCGCGCCGTCGGGTACTCCGAGGTGCCCGTGAAGGCGTCGTGCACCCCGACCACGGCCGCGTTCAGCACGCCCTTGTTCGGGTCCTCGTCGTAGGCGAGCCGGAAGACGATGCCCGCCGCGAGGAAGGACACCGCCATCGGCATGAACAGCAGCAGCTTGAAGGCGGTCGCCCAGCGGACCTTCTCCACCAGTACGGCGAGGATCAGGCCGAGGCCGGTCAGCAGCGCCGGTGCCACGACGACCCAAATGGCCGTGTTCCGCACGGCTTTGAGGGTCGCCGGGTCCCGGAACATCTCGGTGTAGTTCTCGCCGCCCACGAAGCGCGTGCCGGACGCGTCGAAGAAGCTGCGGCCGATCGAGAACAGCACGGGGTACACCACGAGCGCTCCCAGCAGGAGCAGCGCCGGGAAGACGAACAGCAGGGCGATGAACCGTGCCCGCCGCCGCGAGCGCCGGGCCCGCTCAACCGCCCCGAGGACAGGCGGACTTGTCTCTTTCACCAGAGTCGCGGTCATGGCCCGTCAGCCCTTGTAGGCCTTGGCCGCCGCGGCCTCCAGCTGCGCCGCGGTCCCCTTCGGGTCGGACGGGTCGCGCAGGAAGTCCTGGAGCAGCTTCCACTCCCCCGCGCCCTTCGTCCCGCCGAAGGCCGCGGGAGCCTGGTCGGACATGTCGAAGCGGACCGAATCCCCGGCCGACACAAGGGACTTGGCGGTCGCACGCGTGATGTCGTCGCCGTACTCACCGAGGCCGAGCTTCTTGTTCGGGGACAGGAAGCCGCCCGCCTTCGCCCATACGGCCGCGGCCTCGGGGGTCGCCAGGTATTCGAGGAGCTTCATGCCGGCCTTGGCGTTCTTGCCGTCCTTCAGGACGACGGCGGCGTCACCGCCGCTGACCACCGGTGCCTTGCCCCCGCCCACCGCCGGGAACGGGAAGAAGTTCGCGTCCGTGCCGACGGTCTTCCCGAACTGGTCATGGGCCACTCCGGCCACGAAGTCGCCCTCGTAGACCATGCCGGCCCCGGGCTTGGGCCCGAACACCTTCTCCACCGAACCCGGGAAGTCGGTGTTGAGGGCCCCCTTCTGACCGCCGGCTATCAGCTGCTTGTCCTTGAACAGCTTGCCGAGCGTGCCGAGTGCCTTGACCACCGACGCGTCGGTCCACTTCAACTTGTGGGCGGCCAGGGCGTCGTACTTCTCGGGGCCGGCCTGCGAGAGGTAGATGTTCTCGAACCAGTCGGTGAGGGTCCAGCCGTCCTGCCCGGCGATCGAGAAGGCGGCCAGGCCCGAGTCGGAGACGACGTGCCCGGCCTTCAGCATCGCGTCGTACGTCGTCGGCGGCTTGACGCCGGCCTGGTCGAGGGCGTCGGGGCTGTACCAGACCGTCGACTTGTGAGCGGCCTTGAAGTAGAGGCCGTAGAGGGTGCCGTCGACGCTGCCGTACTTCTTCCAGACGGGCGCGTATCCCGCGTCCACGGACTTCTCGGTGGTGTTCGACAGCGGTGTGAGCCAGCCCTTCTTCGCGAACTGCTGGAGCACGCCGACCTGCGGGACCATCACCACGTCCGGGGCGTTGCCGCCCTCGATCTTGCTGCCGACGACGGTGGAGACGTCGTCCCCGGTGGACGTGAACTGCGTCTTGGCGCCGGTCTTCTCGGTGAACGCGTCCAGCACCTTCTGGAAGTTCTTCTGCTCGCTGCCGGACCAGACTCCGGCCACGGTGACCGTCTGGCCGCTCAGCGCCTTGTCACCGCCGCCCGCGGAGACCGGTCCGCCGCCTCCGCAGGCGGTCGCGCCGAGCGCCAGGGCGAGGGCGGTACAGCCGGAGAGCAGGGTCGTGCGTCGTCGCATCATCATTGATGTCCCTTCGAAGGGTGGGAAATTGACGGCAAATCAGGGGGCCGACGGTGATCGGAGACCGGTGACCGGTGACGTCGGTCAGAGGTCGTTGATCCACCAGGCCGCCGTCGAACCGGGCAGCACCCCGGCCGTGCACGGTCCGCTGGACAGCAGCGGGGTGCCGGAGACCGGCGCGGGCATGGGCGCCGTACCGAAGTTGACGGCGCACACGAGGCCGTCGCCGCGGACGAAGGCGAGGACGCCGGGCGGGCTGTCCAGCCAGTCGAGCGTGCCTTCACCCAACTGGGGCAGTGCGGACCGGAGTTGCAGGCCGTCGCGGTAGAGGTGCCAGAAGGAGCGGGTGTCGGCGAGGGCCCGGTCGGTGGCGTACTCGGCGAAGTACGACGGCTGCGGCAGCCACGGCCGGGCGCTCTCGGCGCCGGAGGTGAAGCCGAAGGGGGAGGCCTGTCCCGACCACGGCAGCGGCACCCGGCAGCCGTCGCGGATCCGGGCCCGGCTCCCCGTCCGCCGGAAGATCGGGTCGGTGAGCACATCGTCGGGCAGGTCGACGACCTCGGGCAGGCCCAGCTCCTCGCCCTGGTAGATGTACGCGGCTCCGGGCAGCGCCAGCATCAGCAGCGCGGCGGCGCGGGCCCGGGCGGCGCCCAGGGCCTGCGTCGGACCGCTGACCTCGGTGGCGGGTTCGCCGTAGCGGGTGACGGTGCGGACCTGGTCGTGGTTATTGAGCACCCAGGTGACCGTGGATCCCGTACCGGCTATGTCCTGCATGGCCTCGGAGATGACCTTGCGGAAGGCGTCGGCGCTCCACGAGGCGCTCAACAGGTCGAAGAAGAAGGCCTGGTGGAGTTCGTCGGGGCGGACGTATGCGGCGTGCTCGCGGGCCGTGGGCACGGACACCTCGCCGACCAGCAGCCGCTCGTGTCCGTCCCGTGCCGTGTACTCCTCGCACACCGCCCGCCAGTGCCGCCACACGCCGTGCACCTCGGGCTGGTTCCAGGCGAGCGGGTTGACGGAGTCGCGGGCGCGGGCGTCGGCCTCCGGGTCCGGGGAGTCGGGCAGGTCGGGGTGTTTGAAGAGACCGGCGGCTACGTCGATGCGGAAGCCGTCGACGCCACGGTCGAGCCAGAAGCGGAGCACCCGGTCGAACTCGGCGGTGACCTCCGGTACGCGCCAGTTCCAGTCGGGCTGTTCGGGGGCGAACATGTGCAGGTACCACTGGCCGGGGCGGCCGTCGGGCTCGACGACCCGGGTCCAGGCGGGGCCGCCGAACATGGAGTGCCAGTTGTTGGGCGGCTCGGAGCCGTCCGCGCCACGGCCGTCGGCGAAGTGGAAGCGGGCGCGGGCCGCGCTGCCGGGCGCCGAGGCGAGCGCCTCCTGGAACCACGGGTGCTCGCTGGAGCAGTGGTTGGGCACGACGTCGAGCAGCACCTTGACGCCGAGCCGCCGTGCGGTCGCCATCAGCAGGTCGAACTCGGCGAGGTCGCCGAAGAGCGGGTCGACGTCGCAGTAGTCGGCCACGTCGTAGCCGTGGTCGTGCTGCGGCGAGGGATAGAAGGGGCTCAGCCAGATCCCGTCCACACCCAGCTTCTTCAGATACGGCAGTCCGGCCCGGACCCCGGCCAGATCGCCGATGCCGTCGCCGGTGCTGTCCAGGAAGCTGCGGACGTACACCTGGTAGATCACTGCGTCACGCCACCAGCGGCACTTACTCAACATGCATGCATGTTAGGTAGGCGTGTCGTGAGGGTGTCAATGAAAGAAACGGAAGCTACTGCCGAGTCGGGATACCAAAAGCGGACTTAACAGTGCATTCTGAAGCCAGATGAGACATCCGCGTTACTTAACAAGTAACTAGCGAGCCGGCGGACTAGCGTGGGGAGAAGGCCGCCAGCTCCCGCGCCAGACGCTGCACGGCTGCCGCAGGCGTCTCGTGCCCGGTCATCGCGTCCTGCACGACCGCCTGCACCACCAGGCTGACCTGGTCGTAGCGCGGGCTCTTGGGGCGCGGCACGGCGGTGCGGAGGCTCGCGCGCAGGGTCGGCAGATACGGGAACTGCCGTATCAGCGCGGGATCTTCGTACAGCGCGGCGCGCACGGGCGGCAGCGCGCCGCGCGTGAGGACCTGGCGCTGGACGGGCTCGCTGGTGAGATACGCGAGCAGACGCGCGGCGGAGTCGGGATGCCGGGCGTGCGTGTTGACCGCGAGGTTGGAGCCCCCGAGGACGCTGGTCCCCGGTCCGTCCGGCCCGGGCAGTGGTACGGCGCCGATCTTCCCGGCGACCGGGGAGCCCTTGGCGGACGCGACGACGTATGCGTAGGGCCAGTTGCGGAGGAACAGCAGGTGCCCGTCCTGGAAGGCCTGCTTGGACTCCTCCTCCTTGTACGTCAGCGCCTTCTTCGGGATCCAGCCCTCGCGCACGCCGCGGGCGAGGAAGCCGATGCCCTCGCGGGCCGCCGCCGAGTTCACGGTGACGCGGGCGCCCTCGTCGCCGAGGATGCTGCCGCCCGCGGAGTAGACGGCTTCGGCGGCGTTGACGGTGAGGCCCTCGTACGGCAGGAACTGGCCCGCGTAGCCGTCGAGTCCGTACTTCGGCGCGATGGTCTTCGCGTCGTGCTCCAGCTCGGCCCAGGTGCGCGGAGGCGGGACGCCCTCCTTGGCGAGCACGTCCTTGCGGTAGAGGAGCAGGCCGGCGTTGGTGACGTACGGGACGGCGTACAGCTGTCCGTCGTACTTCGCCGTGTCGACGACCGGCTGCAGAAAGGTCTTCAGCGGGAAGCGGTCGCGGGGCAGCGGCCGTATCCAGCCCGCCGCCGCGAACTCCGAGGTCCAGTTGACGTCGATGTTGAGGACGTCGAACCGGCTGCGGTCGCCGCCGCGCAGGTCGGTGGCCATCTGGGCATGGGCCTCGTCGGCGGAGTCCGGCAGCTCGACGAGGGTGACCTTCTCGCCGGGATGGGTACGGTTCCAGCCCTCAAGGAGAGGGCCGAGATAACCGGTCAGGTCTCCGGCGGTGGCGAGCGTCAGCGGCCCGCGGCCGGCCGCCGTGCCCTCGTCGGCGCGGGCTCCGGAGGCGACGTACCCGGTCATGACCACGACGAGAACGAGAAGGCCCCTACCGGCGGCGTGTATCCACCGCATAGGTTCCTCCTTGTACACAGGCACCACGGGCTTCCTCGCCCGGGGACAGAGGCCATGTATACCTGTTAGGTATGCGCGATACTAGGGCCCGGAGCACATTACGCAGACAGGAGGACAGCACACGTGCGCCTGCCCCTCCTGGCACTCCTCGCGCGCGGCCCGGCCCACGGCTACGAGCTCAAGCAGGACCTTGAGCAACTGCTGGGCTCCGCGTACCCTCAGCCGAACGTCGGCCAGATCTACGTAACCCTCGGCCGCCTCGAGAAGCAAGGGCTGATCGAGGGCGAGGACGTCGAGCAGGCGAGCCGGCCCAACAAAAAGGTCTACCACCTCACCGACACCGGGCGTCAGGCGCTGCGCGCCTGGTTCGAGGAGCCCGAGGACGAGCCGCGGGTGCGGGACGACTTCTTCATGAAGCTGGCGCTCGCTCCGCAGACCGGTCTCGCCGAGCAGATCGCCCTGATCAACAAACAGCGGCGCCAGTACCTCAACACCATGCGCGACCTGTCGAAGCTGGCCGCCGCCGAAGACCGCGACAACCGCATCGCCCACCTCCTCATCGAGGGAGCGATGCTGCACCTGCAGGCCGATCTCGACTGGCTGGAGCGGTGCCAGGAAGAGCTGGAGGAGCTGGAGTGAGCGACAGCCCCGCTCCCGTGCTGCGCGCCGAGGGCCTGGTCAAGACGCACTACGGCGAGGGTGCCCCGGCGCATGCCGTGCGCGGGGTCGATCTGAGCGTGCGGCAGGGTGAGTTCGTGGCCGTCACCGGGCCGTCCGGCGCCGGCAAGTCGACCCTGCTGCACCTGCTGGGCGGGCTGCAGCGGCCGGACTCCGGCAGCATGCGGCTCGACGGTGAACGCACTGACGCGTGGAGCGAGGCGCGCTGGGCGGTGGAGCGCAGGAAGCGCATCGGGATCGTCTTCCAGTTCTTCAATCTGGTCTCCAACCTCTCGGTCGCCGACAACGTGGAGCTGCCCGCGCTGCTCGCCGGGGTGGCGCCCAGGCAGGCGCGCGCCGGGCGGGAGGAGCTGCTCGGTGAGCTGGGGCTCGCGGGCAAGGAGCGGAGTATGCCGGGCGAGCTGTCCGGCGGTGAGCAGCAGCGGGTCGCGCTGGCCCGGGCCCTGGTCAACCATCCGCCACTGCTGCTGGCCGACGAGCCCGCGGGCAGCCTGGACAGCAAGGGCACCCGCGAGGTGATGCGGCTGCTGTCCCGCTTCCACCAGCGGGGCCAGACGATCGTGCTGGTCACCCATGACGCCCGGCTGGCGAGCGCCGCGGACCGGGTGATCAGCTTCTTCGACGGCCGCATAGCCGACGACGCGGAACTCGCCGGCACGCCGTCGCGCGGGACGGGCATATCCGGTGTGCTGGAGCTCAGGGACTGATATGCGGCTGTACGACCGTCGCGGGGCGTCCCGCGGGACGAGGGGCTGAGGCGCCGTGCGGGCGACGTTGCGCTGGGCGCACTCCGATCTGCGCACCCACCGCGGTGAGGCGCTGTTCCTGGTGCTCGCCACCGCCGGGATCGTCGTGTCGCTGCTGCTGGCCACGGCCCTGTTCGGGTACGCCACCAACCCCTGGCAGCGGATCTTCACGCAGGAGCGCGGCGCGCACGTGTGGATCCACACCGGCAAGTCCGCCGAGCTGCGGAAGCTGGCGGGCCTGGACGGCGTCGACTCCGTCGCCGGCCCCTACGCCACCGCCCCCACCACCCTCACCTCCCGCGGCACCCGCGCCTCGGCCGAGCTGCGTGCGACGCCCGAGCGCCCCACGGTCGGCCGCCCGTTGCTCACCGCAGGCCACTGGCTGGACCCCGCCGCCCCCGACGGCGTCGTCCTGGAGAGCCGTCTCGCCCGCGCCCTGCTCGCCGAACCCGGCGACACGCTCACCCTGCCCGGCACCGCACGGTCGGTGACCGTCCTGGGTGTGGCCGACAGCGCGGAGCCCCGCTACCGCCCGAGCGAACAGCCGGGGCTCGTCTGGGCGCTCCCGTCCGCCGTACCCCACCCGACCGGCCAGGTCATCGGCCTGCGCCTCACGGACCCCGAGGACACGGACTACGCCGTCCAGCGCGCCGTCACCGTCCTCGGAGCCGGCGCCATCGGCGAGGTCTCCACCTGGCAGCAGGCCCGGGCCGAGGCACAGGGCGACAACCGGCTGCTCGGACAGGTGCTGGGCCTGTTCGGCCTGGGCGCACTGATCGCCGCCGGCCTGGCCGTGCACGGCGCGATCGCCACCCGCATCCGCGGCCACCTCCGCGACATCTCGGTTCTGAAGGCGATCGGCTTCACACCCGGCCAGGTCGTCCGCGTGTTCCTGTTCCAGCACATCGCCTACGCCGTCCTGGGCGCCGTGACCGCGGCGACGCTCACCCAGGCCCTGGGCAGCCGCTTCCCGGGCCGCCTCGGAGACGCCATCGGCGTCTGGCAGGGACTGCCCGGCCACACGGTGGCCCTGTTCGCCGTCCCGGTGGGCGCGGTGCTGTTCATCGGCGCAACGACCGGACTCGCGGCCTGGCGTGCGGGCCGAGTACCACCGGTTCCGGTGACACGGCCCCCGACTGCGGGAGGCGGACGACTGCTGGGGGTGGCGCGACGGGGACCGGGGCCGGACTCCCGACGAGAGCTGGGGCCGGACTCCCGACGAGAGCTGGGGCCGGGGTTGAAGTCCCGGCAGGGTCCGGTGCCTGCGGGTCTGTCGGGCCGTCGGCTGTCGGGACTGGTACGGCATGCGCTAGGACTGCGCACGGCGACTCCGGCCGCCGGGCAACCCACCGGCTCCCCGCCAGCCCCGGACCCAAGCGCCCCCGGCCCCCGGCCCACGACTCCGGTCGGGACGCAACCCGCCGAAGCCCTGCCGGCCCCGGCCCCAAACGCACCCGGCCTCCGACCCGCGGCTCCGCCCGGGACGCAACCCGCCGAAGCCCTGCCGAGTCCGGCGCGACGCGCACCCGGGCCCGGACCCGCGACTCCGTCCGGCGGGCAAACCGCCGGCCCGGCACAGCGTGCCCCGGGACTGCGTGCCCCGGGACTGCGTCCGGCCGCGCCCTCCGGCGGGCAGCTCTCCGGCATGGCCCGGCGGGCGCTCGGCCTGGGGGTGCCGCCCGCTCTGGTTCTGGGCTGGCACACGGCCTTCGTCCGTCGGCTGCGGTCCCTGGCCACCGTGGCCCGGCTGGCGTTGCCCCTGCTGCTGATCGTCGTGGCGATGAGCGCGTGGACCACCATCGACCGTTTCCACAGCAGGCCCGAGCAGATCGGTCTGCCGGCCGCGCTCACCGTCCACGCGGACGCGGATCTGAGCGACCGGAGGGCCCGCGCACTGCTGGAACACGACCCGCAGGTCGCCGCCACCTACCCCGGCGTCGAGGTGGCCGCTCTGGTCCCCGGCCAGACGGCCACGATCGCCCTGCGCGGACTCGGCACCGGCGCGGACCCCTACCCCTATGCCCTGGCCGAGGGCCGCCCCGCGCGCGGCAGCGACGAGGCGGTGGCCGGACAGGGTCTCCTCGACCTGCTGGACGTCCGTGTCGGCGACTGGGTGCGGATGACGGTGGGCGACCAGCCGCAGATCCTGCACATCGTGGGCCGCAGCATCGAGCCGGAGAACGCCGGCCGGGTCATCTCCACCTCCCTCGACACCCTCCGCGAGAACGACCCGCACCTCGCCCCGACCCTCTACCAGCTCCGGCTGCGCCCCGGCGCCGACCCGCACGAGGTCGCCGGCCGGCTGGCCGCCGCCGGACACGGGCGCCTGGACGTGCACGCCGTGACCAACCCGGCCGACGGGCTCTCGCCCCTGCGCTCGGTCGTCGTCGGCCTGATCGTCGTCCTCGCCCTCATCGGGCTCATCGAACTGCTCACCGCGATCGGCGGCACCGTCCGCGAGGGCGAGCGCGACCTGCTCGCCCTCAAGGCCATCGGTCTGTCCCCGCGCCAGATCACCGCGATCACCGTCACGGCCACCGGCTGCACCGCGCTGGCCGCCGTCCTCGCCGGTACGGCCCTGGGCACACCTCTCGCGCACTGGCTGATCGACGCCCAGGGCAGGTCGAGCGGTATCGGCTCGGGGATCGCCCGGGGACCGTCGCCGGTGCTGCTGGTGCTGTTCGGTACGGCGGCGGTGCTGGGCGCGGCCGGGCTCGCCGCCCTGCCGGCGGCGCGCGCGGCAAGGAGACGGCTCGCGGACACCCTCAGCGCGGTGGGCTGACCTGGGCGACCGTACGGCTCAACTGCCGTACGGGGGCTGCGGGTTGTACGGCGGGCGCGGGTCGTACGGATTGCGCGGCCCCGGTGCGTACGGGCTGCCGTAAGGATTTCCCGGCGGCGGGCCGTACGGATTCCCGTACGGGTTGCCCGGCGGCGGCACGAAGCCGTTCTGCGCGTTCGGGGCGTACTGCGGTGGTTGCGGCGGCCGCGGAGCGATCCGCGGCAGCGTGACCGGGTGTGCCGTCAGCCGGATGCCGTACCGCTGCCGGAGCCGTCGCAGCTCCAGCAGGGAGATCCCGGTGACCGTCACGGGGGCGCCCAGGATGAACACGATGCCCATGGTGAGACTCAGGCCGTGCAGATCGCCCGTGATCAGGTCGGGGACGGCCATCAGCCAGGTCGTCACCGTGGCGAGCAGCGGCGGCAGTCCGCGGTGCACGGCGGCCGTACCGAAGAAGTTCCCGGAGAGCTTGACCGCGCCCGCGATCACGAACCACGCCATCCAGAGTCCGGCGAGGCTCAGCACGAGTTGCGAAAGGATCCCGAACACGCCGCCCAGCCGGAAGAGCAGCACGGTCATGAGGACCGAGCCGATGAAGAGCAGCAGCAGCTTGAGCGCGTTGACGAGCGGCACCCGCAACTGCCGCACGGTGCCACCGCGCCGCCAGACGTAGAGCATCACGCCGACCGTCAGCGGGGTGAGGAAGAACAGCACGGCGGAGGCGGTGGCCGCGTTGTCCAGCATCTCGTCGAAGGCGAACCCGCCCTCGACGAAGGTGTAGACGCCGAGCGCCGCGACCGCCCCGGCGATGACCCGCACTCGCTTGAGCTGCTCCACCGACGGGTCGACCGCCTCCGGAATCCACGCCGGATGGAACACCGCCCGTGAAATGTGATGAGGCTTCAGAAAGGACCGGGCTGTCAGCCTGCCGCCCAGCCAACTCCCTTGTGGATTACTCACCTTGTGCTCCCCCGAGCGGTCGTGTTCATGATCGCCGGGGCAGTCTACGGGAAGCGGACGGCCGTGCGCCGCTCGCTTCCCGTACCTGTGGCCGCGGTGTTACGCCCGGCCGCGCAGCTCCCGGTACCTGGCCACCAGCGCCTTGCTGGACTCGTCCAGGCCGGACACCTGAGCCCCTTCGGTCAGCGCGGGCTCGACCCGTTTGGCCAGCACCTTGCCGAGCTCCACACCCCACTGGTCGAAGGAGTCGATGTTCCAGACGGCGCCCTGCACGAACACCTTGTGCTCGTAGAGCGCGATCAACTGGCCGAGCACGGACGGCGTCAGCTCGCGCGCGAGGACCGTCGTCGTCGGGTGGTCGCCCTTGAACGTCTTGTGCGCCACCAGCTCTTCCGGCACACCCTCGGCCCGCACCTCGTCGGGTGTCTTGCCGAAGGCGAGAGCCTGCGTCTGGGCGAAGAAGTTGGCCATCAGGAGGTCGTGCTGCGCCTTGAGCGCGTCGCTCAGCTCGGCCACCGGCTCGGCGAACCCGATGAAGTCCGCCGGGATCAACTTCGTGCCCTGGTGGATGAGCTGGTAGTACGCGTGCTGCCCGTTGGTACCCGGCGTGCCCCAGACCACCGGTCCGGTCTGCCAGCCCACCTCCTGCCCGTCCCGGCCGACGTACTTGCCGTTGGACTCCATGTCCAGCTGCTGCAGATACGCGGTGAACTTGGACAGGTAGTGGCTGTACGGCAGTACGGCGTGCGACTGGGCGTCGTGGAAGTTGCCGTACCAGATGCCCAACAGACCAAGGAGCAGAGGCACGTTGGACTCGGCGGGTGCCGATCTGAAGTGCTCGTCGACCAGCCTGAACCCGTCGAGCATCTCCCGGAAGCGGTCCGGGCCGATGGCGATCATCAGCGACAGACCGATCGCCGAGTCGTACGAGTACCGACCGCCGACCCAGTCCCAGAACTCGAACATGTTGGCCGTGTCGATGCCGAACTCGCCGACCTTCCCGGCGTTCGTCGACAGCGCCACGAAGTGCTGGGCGACGGCCTCCTGACCGGCCTTCAGCTCACCGAGCAGCCACTCGCGCGCCGAGGTCGCGTTCGTGATCGTCTCGATGGTGGTGAAGGTCTTGGAGGCGATGACGAACAGCGTCTCCGCCGCGTCCAGATCGCGGGTGGCCTCGTGCAGGTCTGCACCGTCGACGTTCGACACGAAACGGACCGTGAGGTCGCGGTCGGTATAGCTGCGCAGCACCTCGTACGCCATCGCCGGGCCCAGGTCGGAGCCGCCGATCCCGATGTTGACGACGTTCTTGATGCGGCTGCCGGTGTGGCCGGTCCAGGCGCCGGAGCGGACCCGCTCGGCGAAGCCGGCCATCCGGTCGAGGACCTCGTGCACCTTGGGCACGACGTTCTCCCCGTCGACCTCGATCACCGCGTCGCGCGGGGCGCGCAGTGCGGTGTGCAGCACGGCGCGGTCCTCGGTCGTGTTGATCTTCTCGCCGCGGAACATGGCGTCCCGCAGGCCGAAGACGTCGGTGGCGGCGGCCAGCTCGCGCAGCAGCCGCAGGGTCTCGTCGGTGACCAGGTGCTTGGAGTAGTCGACGTACAGGTCGCCCACCTGGAGGGTGTAGCCGGTGCCGCGGCCCGGGTCGGCGGCGAAGAGCTCCCGCAGACCGGTGTCGGCGAGTTCCTCGCGGTGCTTGGCCAGCGCGGTCCATTCGGGCGTCTGGTTGAGCCTGGTACGGCCGTCTGCGTTCATGTCCGACTTCAGCCTTCTTTCGTGCCTGTCCCAGCTGTTCCAACCTAATTGATCAGCGCGGGACGTGAGCCGTCGTGGCGTCGTCGTCCGGCGCACCAACAGGTACGTCCGGCTTGCGGGCAGGTATCAGTGCGAGGACGGAAAGGACGAAGAAGGCGGCGGTGAGCAGGGCGGGCGTGTTGAGGCCCCAGGCGGTGGCGACGGCACCGCCGAGCAGGGCGCCCAGCGGGGCCCCGGCGACGGCCAGGGTGCGGAAGGCCGAGCTGACCCGGCCCAGCATGTCGGCGGGGGCGCGCTGCTGCATCAGGGTCGTGGTGTTGACGTTCCACACCATGCCCATGAAGCCGAAGACGGCCAGGGCCGCCGCCATCGCTGCCAGGTTCCGCACGCTGCCCATGACGAGGAGGGCGCCGATCTGCACGAGGCCGGCGAGCAGCACGGCCCGCAGGGACCCGAGTCGGGCGGTGATCCGCCGGTGCACCGCTCCCCCGGCCAGGCCGCCGACGGTGTACGCGGTCGTCGCCGCCGCGTATCCGGCGGTTCCGGCGTCCAGCCAGCCGGTCACCAGGATCACCAGGGTGGCGATGAGGGCGCCCATGCCGATGTTGCACAGGGCTGTCGCGACGCACAGTCGGCGCAGGGCCCGGTCGCGCCACAGGCTCCGCAGCCCCTCCGCGATCTCCCGGCGCAGGGTGCTGCCCACCGGTTTCGGCCCGCGGTCGGGCGCCGCGGGCCGCAGCGAGGCGACCAGCGCGGCGGCCAGCAGAAAGGTCCCCGCGTCGGCCGCGAAGGGGACGGCGGCCCCCGCGGCGATCAGCAGGGGCACCACCGGTGCCCCTATCAGGCCGCCCGCGATCTTCTGTCCGGTCATCAGGCGCGCGTTGGCACTGCCGAGCGCTGCATGGTCCACGAGGGCGGGCAGCAGGGCAGTGGAAGCGTTGTCGAAGAGCGTCTGGAGGGTGGTCAGGACGAAGGCGAGCACGATGAGCAGCGCGATCGAGGCGTGACCGAGCGCGACAGCCA